>TARA_R100000935_G_scaffold39742_2_pt1 | contig 12306 bp, 12 predicted proteins | sample TARA_R100000935 | Tara Oceans TARA_R100000935 (sample SAMEA2621502) | marine metagenome | biome: marine biome (ENVO:00000447); feature: surface water layer (ENVO:00002042); material: "saline water (ENVO:00002010), including plankton (ENVO:xxxxxxxx)" | depth 5 m | reverse complement strand
CTCCGGGGCGAACCGGCGCGTCAGCCACACGGCGACCGCAAAGCCCATCGGCAGCAGCATGACCGCAAATTCCGGCCGCGCCGCATAGAGGCTGGCCTGGGCCTCCATGGCCCAGTCGCACAGGCGCGCGAAATAGGCCGCGGCCAGCCCCGCCAGCACCGAAACCACGACAATCAGGCCCATGCGCCAGGCATGTCGCGCCTGAAGTTGGGCGGCGATCAGCCGACGGCGCCCGCTCAGGCGTCGCAGATAAGGGGGCAGGGGCCAGCGCACGGGGCCTTATGCCCCCGCGCGGTCAGGGGGACAACGGCGCCGGTTAGTCGGACGTCTCGGAGTCCTTCGGCGGGCAGACGTCGCCGATCCGGCGGGCCTCGGTGCTGGCGCGGCCGGAAATGGGAATGCCGGCGAAGGTGGTGGCGATATTGGCCGTCAGGTTGAAGCTGGTGGCGGTGAAGGCGCCTTCACCGGAGACGGCGACCTGACGACCCTTCTTGCTGACGCAGGTGCCCTTCAGCAGGATCTTGCCGCCGGCGAACGACTTGGTCGGATAGGTGCAGGTGTAGTGGCGGTTGCTCGGGCCCATCATGAACTTCTCCACGTCGGCCTTTGTCAGGCAACGCTTTTCCACATCCGTCGTGCGGATCGGCGAGAGCATCCGGTTCGTGCTTTCCCAGTAGCCGGGCAGGATGGTGTCGGCCGCCGCCGCAGGGCCGGCCAGGGCCGCGAGGGCCAGTGCGAGGGGCGCAAGGCGTGTCATCTTCATGTCCTGGTCAATCTAGGGAGCCGACTTAGCCCCTTCAACCTGAACCAATCCTGCACGGCGGCTGGCGCGCCCGACCCTTTCGGGGGCGGCCGTGGCCGTAAAGTTGGCGCATCGGTCTGGGAATGCTAACAACCCAGTTCCGAATTTGTGTCCGATTCTGACGGCTTTTCCCTGCTTTGACAGACGATCTCCATAACCCACCGGAAGATGGCCGGCGCGGGGGCATCGCCCCTATCGCCATTGAGGACGAGCTGAAGCGCTCGTATCTCGACTACGCCATGAGCGTCATCGTCAGCCGGGCCCTGCCTGACGCCCGCGACGGCCTCAAACCGGTCCACCGCCGCATCCTCTTCTCCATGAGCGAGCAGGGCCACACCCCTGATCGGTCCTATGTGAAGTCGGCCCGGGTGGTCGGTGACGTGATGGGTAAATACCACCCGCACGGGGACTCGGCGATCTACATGACCCTGGTGCGGCTGGCGCAGCCGTTCTCCATGGGTCTGCTGCTGATCGATGGTCAGGGCAATTTCGGCTCGGTGGATAATGATCCGCCGGCCGCCATGCGCTACACCGAGTGCCGCCTGACCAAGGCGTCGATGTCGGTGCTGGCCGACCTCGACAAGAACACCGTCGACTTCAAGCCCAACTATGACGGCTCCGAGCACGAGCCCTCGGTGCTGCCCTCGCGCATCCCCAACCTGCTGGTGAACGGCGCGGGCGGCATCGCCGTCGGCATGGCCACCAACATTCCGCCGCACAATCTCGGCGAGGTCATCGACGCCTGCCTGGCCTATGTGGACAATTCTGAGATCGGGCTCGAGGAACTGGCCGACATCGTGCCGGGGCCTGACTTCCCGACCGGCGGCGAGATCATGGGCCGCGCAGCCTCGCGCCAGGCCATGCTCACCGGCCGCGCCTCGGTGGTCACCCGCGGCAAGGCGGCGGTCGAAGAGATCCGCAAGGATCGCGAAGCGATCGTCATCACCGCCTTGCCCTATCAGGTGAACAAGGCCGGCCTGGTGGAACGGATCGCCGAGCTGGTGCGCGACAAGCGCATCGAGGGCGTGGCCGACCTGCGCGACGAAAGCGACCGCGACGGCATGCGCGTGGTCGTGGAGATCAAGCGCGACGCCTCCGCCGAGGTGCTGCTGAACCAGCTCTACCGGTTCACCCCGCTGCAATCCTCCTTCGCCGTGAACATGCTGGCCCTGGACCGGGGGCGTCCGCGGGAGATGAATCTCCGCGATCTCATCGTGGCCTTCATCGAGTTCCGCGAAGAGGTGGTGGTCCGCCGCACCAAGTTTGAGCTCTCCAAGGCCCGTGACCGCGGCCACGTCCTGGTGGGCCTGGCCATCGCCGTGGCCAATATCGACGAAGTCATCCACATCATCCGCTCGTCCAAGGACCCGGCCGAGGCCCGCGAGCGTCTGACGGACCGGTCCTGGCCGGCAGGCGACATGATGCCCCTGGTCGACCTGATCGCCGATCCGCGCACCGTGCTGCTGGACGGCAACCAGATCCGCCTGACCGAGGAGCAATCCCGGGCCATCCTGGCGCTGACGCTGTCTCGCCTGACCGGGCTTGGTCGCGACGAGATCTTCGGCGAGGCGGGCGAACTGGCCACCGCCATCCAGGGCTATCTGGCGATCCTGGCCTCCCGTGAGCGGGTCATGGGCATCGTCCGTGACGAGCTGATCGAGGTGAAGACCGCGTTCGCCGTGCCGCGCCGCACCGAGATCCTCGAAGGCGGCGGGGACATGGACGATGAGGACCTCATCGCCCGCGAAGACATGGTCATCGCCGTCACCCATTCGGGCTATGTGAAGCGCACGCCGCTGGCCACCTACCGGACCCAGCATCGCGGCGGCAAGGGCCGCTCGGGCATGTCGATGAAAGAAGAGGACGTGGTCACCCGCGTCTTCTCCGCCAACACCCACACGCCGGTGCTGTTCTTCTCCTCCGGCGGCAAGGTCTACAAGCTCAAGGTGTGGCGCCTGCCCGTCGGCGCGCCGAACTCTCGCGGCAAGGCCTTCGTCAACCTGCTGCCCATCGAGCCGGGCGAGGCGATCACCTCGATCCTGCCCCTGCCCGAGGACGAGGCCAGCTGGGATCAGTACGACGTCATGTTCGCCACGCGCTCGGGCAATGTCCGGCGCAACAAGCTGTCGGACTTCGTGCAGATCAACCGCAACGGCAAGATCGCCATGAAGCTGGACGAGGGCGACGCGATCATCGGCGTGGCCGTCTGTCAGGCGGACCAGGACGTCCTGCTGACCACCTCGACGGGCCGCTGCATCCGCTTCTCGGTGGAAGACGTCCGCGTCTTCGCCAGCCGCGACTCCACCGGCGTGCGCGGCGTGCGCCTGGCCGAGGGCGACAGCGTCATCTCCATGGCTATCCTGCGCTCAGTGGACGCCACGCCCGCCGAGCGGGCGGCCTATCTGAAGCACGCCACGGCGACCCGTGCGGCCGAGTCCGGCGAGGCCGAAGAACCGACCGCGCCGGAGACTGGCGAGGACGAGGAAGTCGAGGCCGGCGAACTGCCCCTGGAGCGCATCGCCGCCCTGGGCGCAGCCGAGGAGTTCATCCTCACAGTCTCGTCCGAGGGCTTTGGCAAGCGCAGCTCGGCCTACGACTTCCGGCGCACCGGCCGTGGCGGCCAGGGCCTGATCGCCCAGGACCTCACCAAGCGCGGCGGCAAGCTCACCGCCTCCTTCCCGGTGGAGGAGGGCGACGAGATCCTGCTGGTCACCGATCAGGGCCAGCTGATCCGTACGCCGGTGGCTCAGGTCCGTATCGCCGGCCGCAACACCCAGGGCGTCACCATCTTCCGCACCGCCGCCGACGAGCATGTGGTGTCGGTGGAGCGTCTGGCGGAGGGCTCGGACGGCGCGGTCGCCGAGGGCGAGGTCGACGGAGACGCGCCCAGTGATGACGGTCCTGGGGCGCCGAGCGAGGATTAGGTCTTGCTTTCGTCGTGTCGTGCGGCGAAAGCCGGACGAACGGGAACACGGGGAAACGACGCATGACCCGCATCGGGCTCTATCCGGGCACCTTCGATCCAATCACCAACGGCCATTCCGACATCATGGGTCGGGCGGTGAAGCTGGTGGACAAGCTGGTGATCGGCGTCGCCATCAACGCCGGCAAGGGGCCGATGTTCTCCCTCGAGGAGCGCGTCGAGATCATCAAGGCCGAGACCGCGCCCCTGGCCACCCATATCGAGATCGACGTCCAGCCCTATGAGGGCCTGACCCTGCAGTTCGCCCGCCAGATCGGGGCGACCATGATCATCCGCGGCCTGCGGGCCGTGGCGGACTTTGAATACGAGTTCCAGATGACGGCCATGAACCAGCAGCTCGATCGCGAGATCGAGACCGTGTTCCTGATGGCCGATCCGCGCCACCAGGCCATCGCCTCGCGCCTGGTCAAGGAGATCGCCACCCTGGGCGGCGAGGTGGGCAAGTTCGTCAGCCCGCGGGTCAAGGAGGCCCTACTGGCCAAGGTCCGCGGCTGATGGTTCAAGGCGAGGCTTTCGCCGACGCCTGGATCGCCGCCTGGAACCAGCACGATCTGGCGGCCACCCTGTCCCACAACGGCGAGGACACCGTCTTCGTCAGCCCGACCGCCGCCCGCATCACCGGCGAGGGGCTCCGTTTCGGACCCGATGGTCTGGCGGTCGAGGCCGCCGCCTATTACGAGTGATCCCATGATCCGCATGACCCTGATCGCCGCCCTAGCGCTTGCGACGGCGGCCGCGCCTGCCGCGGCCCAGCGGGGCCCCGTCTCCGAACAGGCCGCGCCCACCGCCGCAGACTGGCGCACGCCCGACGCCGAGGACGTCATGGTGATCGACACCAACAAGGGGCGGATCTTCGTCGAGCTGGCCCCGCGTCTGGCGCCGACCCATGTGGAGCGGATCAGGACGCTCACCCGCCGGGGCTTCTATGATGGGCGCAGCTTCTTCCGCGTCATCGACGTCTTCATGGCCCAGACCGGCGATCCGCTGGACACCGGCGCCGGCGGCTCGGACCTGCCTGACATGAGCGCCGAGTTCACCTTCCGCCGCGGGGCGGCCGATTCCTTCGTGCCGGTGGCCGACACCGGCGGCAGCCAGACGGGCTTTGTCGGCGTCGTGCCGGTCATGACCCAGAGCCCGATGCTGATGGCCATGACCGCCGACCGGAAGATCACCGCCTGGGCCCTGTTCTGCCCGGGCGTCGCTGGCATGGCCCGGGGCTCGGAAGAGGACTCCGCCAACAGCCAGTTCTTCCTGATGCGCCAGGCCTATCCGTCGCTGGAGAAGCGCTACACCGCCTTTGGGCGGGTCGTGGCGGGCCTCGAAGTGGTGCGCGCCATCAAGACCGGCGAGCCGGTGGCCGCGCCCCAGGATCAGATGACCAAGGTGCGGATGCTCGCCGATATTCCGGCGGCCGAACGCCCGGCCTTGCGCGTTGTCGACACGGCGGGCCCCTGGTTCGCCGCCCAGGTGGCGCAGCAGCGCGCCGAAGACGGGGCCGATTTCTCGGCCTGCAATCTCAAAATCCCTTCCGAGGTAAAGTGATGGATTCCGAAAACACCCTGATCATGACGCTGGAGTCCGGTCCGGTGACCATTCGCCTGCGTCCCGACCTGGCGCCCGGCCACGTGGCCCGCATCAAGGAACTGGCCCGCGAGGGCTTCTATGACGGCGTGGTCTTCCACCGGGTTATTCCGGGCTTCATGGCGCAGGGCGGCGACCCGACGGGCACCGGCTCGGGCGGTTCGGACAAGCCGAACCTGAAGGCCGAGTTCAACGCCGAGCCCCATGTGCGCGGTGTCTGCTCCATGGCCCGCACCGCCGTGCCGGACTCCGCCAACAGCCAGTTCTTCATCTGCTTCGACGACGCCCGCTTCCTGGACGGCCAGTACACGGTCTGGGGTGAGGTCTCCGAGGGCATGGAACTCATCGACGCCCTGCCCAAGGGCGAGCCGCCGCGCAGCCCCGGCAAGATCGTCTCCATGAAGGTCGCCGCCGACGCCTGAGGCGTCAGCTGTCTCCCGGCCGGCGTTCAGTCGGCCGGGGACAGCGCCAGGGTCACGATCACCGGGAAGTGGTCAGAACCCAAAGACGGCCCGCGTTCGACGCTCACCGTCTTCCAATCCGCCCCGGCATAGACGTGGTCGATGGCCAGGAAGGGCAGGGGCATGTGGATGTTCCAGCGCGAGAACGCCATGGCCGGCCAGGTCAGCATGGAGCGGTTTCGCCGGCTCAGGCCCAGGGCCTCGTCCTGTCGCCGCAGGGTGAAGGACCAGGGCGTCGAGTTGAAGTCGCCAGTGATGATCAGTCGGTCGCGGTCGTAAAGCTCGGCGATCTTCGTCAGGCGCAGGCTCTGCTGCTGCTGCGGCCCGGCCGGAATCGGCCAGGTGTAATGGGCCCCAATGACCGTAAAATCCCCCCCTGGAGCATCAAAAGTGGCCCTTGTGGCGGGGAAATAGGCCCCTTCGCGGACCCGTGGCAGGCCACCGGAGACGGGGGTCGGCTTGCTGTAGATGATCACCTCGCAGCGATCGTCCGGATCGCAGGTGCGGTGATAATCGCCTCGGGCCTCCAGGGCGCGCTGGAAGCGGCGGCTGGATTCTTCGACGACGATGATGTCGGGATCCTGGGCGACCAGCCAGTCGGCGGTCTCGTCCATGGTCTGATTGCGCCCACTCCAGGTGTTCATCTGGATGATTTTCAGGCGGGCGAGCTCCGCGCCCCCGTCGCGTGAGACGGGCTGGGTGTCGCGCGTCATCTCCGGCAGGATCAGCAGTCCCGACAGCACCACCGCCAGCGCGGCCGCCCCCAGGGTGAAACGGCGTAGCAGGCTCTTCGGCGTTAGCGCCGCCATCAGGGCCGCAGCCATGGCCAGGACCAGGAACACCAGGGCGAAGTGGGTGGCGATGTCGAGCCGGTCGCTGAAGCGGCCGCCCTGGGCGGCCAGCATGGCCAGCGCCGAGCCCACCGCCAGAGCTACGGCGATGTCCTCCAGGATCCGGGTGATGACGACTCGCACGAGGCCCATGGACCCGCCTCTAGCATGAGCCTGCGCTTGACGCGCGGGGTCTCGCATGGCCTGAGGCGGGTCACATGAAGACCGCCGATTTCGACTTCGATCTGCCCGACAGCGCCATCGCCCTGCGTCCGGCCCAGCCGCGGGATGCGGCGCGCATGCTGCGGGTCATGCCCGGCCAGCCGCTGGCCGACCTGCAGGTGCGCGACCTGCCCGGAGAACTGCGGGCGGGCGACATCCTGGTGCTGAACGACACCCGGGTGATCCCGGCCAGGCTCAGCGGCCGCCGGACCCGGGGCGAGAGCGTCGTGGCCGTCGAGGCCACCCTGCACAAGCGCATCGCCCCCGACCGCTGGAGCGCTTTCATGCGGCCGGGGAAGCGCCTGGCCCCCGGTGACCGGGTGAGCTTTGGCGAGGGCGAGGACCGCGCCTGCCTGCTGGGCGCGTTGGACGCCACGGTGGTCGAGAAGGGGGAGGGCGGCGAAATCCTGCTGGCCTTTGACCTCGCCGGCCCGGCCCTGGACGAGGCCATCAAGGCCCGAGGCGCCATGCCCCTGCCGCCCTATATCGCCGCCAAGCGCCCCGAGGACGAACAGGACCAGATCGACTACCAGACCATCTACGCCCAGGCCGACGGCTCGGTCGCCGCGCCGACGGCGGGTCTGCACTTCACCCCAGAGCTGATGGATCGGCTGGCGGCGGCCGGGGTCGAGACCTGTTTCGTCACCCTGCATGTGGGCGCCGGCACCTTCCTGCCGGTCAAGGTGGACGACATCGCAGGCCACCGGATGCATGCCGAGTTCGGCGAGGTGAGCCCGGATACCGCCGAACGCCTCAACCGCGCCCGGGCCGCCGGAGGCCGCATCATCTGCGTCGGCACCACCTCCCTGCGGCTGGTGGAGAGCGCGGCAGGCGAGGACGGTATGGTGCGGCCCTTCGCCGACGATACGGCCATCTTCATCACCCCAGGCTACCGGTTCAGGGCCGCCGATGGGCTGATGACCAACTTCCACCTGCCGCGCTCGACCCTGTTCATGCTGGTCAGCGCGTTTTCGGGCCTGGAGACGATGCGGGCGGCCTACGCCCACGCCATCGAAACCGGCTACCGCTTCTATTCCTATGGCGACGCCAGCCTGCTCTGGAGGGCCGACTGATGGCCGCCTTTCCCTTCGAGATCGCCGCCACCGACGGCGCCGCGCGCGCGGGCGTGCTGAAGACGGCGCGTGGCGATATCCGCACGCCGGCCTTCATGCCCGTCGGCACGGCCGCCACGGTGAAGGCCCTGACCGTGGATCAGGTGGCGTCCACCGGCGCAGACATCATCCTGGGCAACACCTATCACCTGATGCTGCGGCCAGGCGCCGAACGGGTGTCGCGCCTGGGGGGGCTGCACCGCTTCATGCGTTGGGAGAAGCCGATCCTCACCGATTCCGGCGGCTTCCAGGTGATGTCGCTCTCCAACATCGCCAAGGTGACGGAAGAGGCGGTGACCTTCGCCAGCCACATCGACGGCTCGCGCCATGTTCTGTCTCCCGAGCGCTCGGTGGAGATCCAGGCCGACCTGCTGGGCTCGGACATCGTCATGCAGCTGGATGAGTGCGTCGCCTGGCCGGCGGAGGAGAGCCGTGCGGCCGAAGCCCTGCGGCTGTCGGCCCGCTGGGGCGCGCGCTGCAAGGCGGCGTTTGGCGAGCGTGAGCATCAGGCCCTGTTCGGCATCCAGCAGGGCTCGACCATTGAGGGCCTGCGCCGGGAGTCCGCCGAACGCCTCGTCGAGATCGGCTTCGACGGCTACGCCATCGGCGGCCTGGCGGTCGGCGAGGGCCATGAGGCCATGTGCGAGGTGCTGGACTATGCGCCGGGCCTGCTGCCGGCCGACCGCCCGCGCTATCTGATGGGGGTGGGCAAGCCCATCGACCTGGTCGAGGCCGTGGCCCGGGGCGTCGACATGTTCGACTGCGTCCTGCCGACCAGGTCAGGCCGTCATGGCCAGGCCTGGACCTGGAACGGTCCCATCAATCTGAAGAACGCCCGCTTCGCCGAGGACGACACGCCGCTGGATGAGGCCTCGACCTGTCCGGCCAGCCGGGACTATTCCAAGGCCTATCTGCACCACCTGGTGAAGGCCGAAGAGATCCTCGGCCAGGTGTTGCTGTCCTGGCACAACATCGCCCACTTCCAGGCCCTGACGGCCGCCATGCGCGCGGCCATCGCCGAGGGACGGTTCGAGGCCTTCCGTCGCGACTTCCGCAGTGCTCAGCGCACGGGATAGCGGGGCTTCAGCTCCTGCTGGATCACCTCGGGCTTTTCCCGTCCGTGGTTGGGGGTGGCTGGCGGATTGCAGCCGCGGGCCTCGCCCAGGCCCTTCAGATAGGCCCGCCGCACCCCGCCGGCGATGATGGCGTCGCGCACCAGATTGTCGTGCTGCTCGGCCCCGGTCAGCTTGCGCACCCAACCGCGGAACGGGATGACATCCTGGGTGAAGCCGGCCACGGCGCCCAGGGCGGTGGAGCGCCCCTGGGACATGAGGTCGTCTTCGTCCACAGCCTCTTCGTCCAGATCAGCCCCCAGGGCCTGGTTCAGCGGCGTGATCAGGGCGATCAACTGGGCGCAGCTCGCCGGGTGTGGCCGTTGATACGGATCGGCCTGGGCCGCCAGCAGGACCGGCGGGATCTTGGTCCGCAGCACATTGATGTCCCGCAGGGGCGCCGAAACAGCCCCCTCCAGGCTTTCGCGGGTGGCCTGGGACGAGGTCTGGACCTGCGGCGACCCGTCGGCGCGGGTGGTCGTGCAGCTGGCAAGCCCAAGGGCCAGGAGGGCGAGGGCGGGGGTAAGCGCATTACGGATCATGGGGGCAAGCTTATCCCCAGCCGATGTCATCAGGAAACACCCAAGCCTCACTTGCCCGAGTCGGACCTGCGCCCTATGGTCCGCCCCCTTCGACCGGCGCCCATCTCGCGCCATGTCGTGGGCCGGTAGCTCAGTGGTAGAGCATTCGACTTTTAATCGAATGGTCGTGGGTTCGACCCCCACCCGGCCTACCAATCCTTCCCAGGATTGCAGCGTCCCCAGCGGGCGCGTGACAAGGTCTAATATTCCGTGATTCTGGAATTGTGATATCTGGAGTGCTTCGCGGCGCTGCGGCCGCGCCGGTGAGGGACGGCCATGTCGGTGTTCGAGCGCTATCTGACGCTTTGGGTGGGTCTGGCCATTGTGGCCGGCATCGGCCTTGGGCAGGTGTTCCCGGACATCTTCCAGGCGGTGGCCGCCCTGGAGGTCGCCAGCGTCAACCTGCCCGTGGCCCTGCTGATCTGGGCCATGATCATTCCCATGCTGGTGAAGATCGACTTCCGGGCCCTGGGCGGGGTGGCGGCGCACTGGCGGGGCATCAGCGTCACCCTGTTCGCCAACTGGGCGGTCAAGCCCTTCACCATGGCCCTGCTGGGGTGGGTGTTCATCGGCTGGCTGTTCCGCCCCCTGCTGCCCGAGGCGCAGATTGAGTCCTATATCGCCGGCCTGATCCTGCTGGGCGCGGCGCCGTGTACGGCCATGGTCTTCGTCTGGAGTCATCTGACCAAGGGGGAGGCGCCGTTCACCCTGAGCCAGGTGGCGCTGAACGACACGGTGATGGTGGTGGCCTTTGCGCCGATCGTCGCCCTGCTGCTGGGGCTGTCGGCGATCATCGTGCCCTGGGCGACGCTGCTGCTGTCTGTGGCGCTCTACATCCTCGCGCCCGTGGCCATCTCTCAGGTGCTGCGGGCCTGGCTGATCCGGTCCGGGCGGCTGGAGGCGCTTCTGAGCGCGGCGCAGCCGGTGGCCATCGCCGCCCTGCTGGGCACGGTGGTCCTGCTGTTCGCCTTCCAGGGGGAACAGATCCTGGCCCAGCCGGTGGTGATCGCCCTCCTGGCCGTGCCGATCATCATCCAGACCTATTTCATCTTCGGCCTGGCCTATCTGCTGAACCGCGCCACGGGTGAGATCCACGGTGTAGCGGGCCCGTCGGCCCTGATCGGGGCCAGCAACTTCTTCGAACTGGCCGTGGCCGCGGCCATCAGCCTGTTTGGCCTGCAGTCCGGGGCGGCGCTCGCCACCGTGGTCGGGGTGCTGATCGAGGTGCCGGTGATGCTGACCCTGGTGGCGCTCGTGAACCGCTCGCGCCCCTGGTACGAGGCTGGCCGCGCGGTGCGGGGCCGGCAGGCTGTCGGGACGCCTGCCGACTGACCAATGCCGGCCATCTGGATCAGGCGTCCAGATGGCCGGCGGGCAAGACGTTAGTGTCCTGCGCCGTGGGGCGCAGACCGAACCTGCGCCGTCACAGTCTGGGCCGGGGCGTGTTCGAAGGTAAGGGTCAGGCTGACCTCGCCCCCTTCGTCAAAGGCGCCGGTGGGGCCCATCAGCATGAGGTGCTCGGCCCCGGGCTTGAGGGCCACAGTCTCGCCCGCAGGCAAGGCCAGGCCGTCGGTGAGCTGGCGCATCCGCATGACCCCGTCATCCATGGACATGGTGTGGATCTCGCCCCGCTCGGCCACGGGGGTGTCGACCGCGACCAGGCGGTCGTCGGTCGCCGCCTGCAAGGTCACATAGCAACCCACGGCCCCGGCCCCGGCCGCCGCAGGACGGCACCAGGGATCGGTGACGGTCACGCTGGGCTCAGCCGCAGGCCGGGCGCCGCAGGCCGTCAGCAGGACGAAGGGGGCGATAAGAAGGATAGGTTTCATGCGTTAGCTCCTGTTGGGGCGGCCGACCTGACGGTGAGGCGCCGGAGGACCCAGTCGATGGCGACGGCGAGGATGAGCGAACCTCCGACCAGGGGAAAGACCAGAGCCAGGGGGATGACCACCAGTCCAAGGACGAGCCTTCCCCGGGGGCTGGCGGTGCGAGGCGGCGCGCCGATCCGTCCCCGCGGACGTCGGATCCACCACATCGCGAGGCCGCTCAGGGCCAGTATCCAAATCGCCAGGCATCCGGCCAGCATCAGCCAGCGATTGATGGCGCCGTATTGTCGGCCCTGATGGGTGGCGACCCCCCATTCCACGGCCTTGGCGGCGGGACCGAAGTCGGCATAGCCGATGTCGGCGACGACGGCCCCGTCCGGTGCGACGTAGAGGGTGCGCTGGTCCTCGGCTCGGGCGGCCATATGCGAAACGCTCCACGCCAGCGCGGGATCTGAGGACAGGGAAATGGCGTAGGGGCGGGGCAGACCTGCCCGCTCCGCTGTGGCGAAGACGGCCTCCAGGGCCATGCCACGGTCGACGGGGCCTGGCCCGTGGTCGTGGCCGTGGGGCAAGGGATCGTTCTGCAGGGCCCAGGGCATGGGGACGTCCTCATGACCGCCATGCTGATCAGCCTTGGCAGGCGGAGCGCCCCATGCCCCGGCCGCGGCGGGTGCTGTGGGGCGACCCCAGCCGGCGGCGTTGGTCCAGTCTCGTACCGTCTTGCCCCACAGGGCTGACCAGGGCATGCCGGTCAGGGCCAGGAACAGGATGATCGTCCCGGCGAAGGCGCCGGTCC
>TARA_R100000935_G_scaffold21250_2_pt1 | contig 12328 bp, 1 predicted proteins | sample TARA_R100000935 | Tara Oceans TARA_R100000935 (sample SAMEA2621502) | marine metagenome | biome: marine biome (ENVO:00000447); feature: surface water layer (ENVO:00002042); material: "saline water (ENVO:00002010), including plankton (ENVO:xxxxxxxx)" | depth 5 m | reverse complement strand
ATTACTTACAAGAGCGTTTGAAGATTTTGTTCCTCAAATAAAAGTATCCGTTACAGATATTTTAGATATAATAGATTTACAGTCAGCACAACAGGTAGAAAGAAATAATGACTTTACAGATAATGAAGGATTAAGAACTGTACAGCAATATGGTAAAGAAACATATCTTAGTGGTGGTTTAGATAATTTACCTGCTGCAGTAAGAAAGTATTTTGGTACTGTAACATATATTGAAAAAGATTATTTTGGTAATACTACTTTAGTTAATGGTACACCTATTACAGTACCAGTTAATGCTAGTACAGTATACAACGGAATGCTTAAGTCACTAGAAGGTCTAGAAGACCCTGTAGAAATGTTACAAGCTATGTATGCTTTTTCACAGACTAATCCACAGACTGAGGCTGTTGTAAATCAAATATTTGAAAACTCAGGAATCAATATGCCAGAGAGTTATGTAGAAGACTTTACTTTTGAGCAGTTTCCTCTAGGCATTACTAACCCAAACTTTTTAATTAAAATACTTAATTCATTTAAAAATTTTAGAGTAGAGTGGTTTTTTACTCAAAGAGATATGATGGGTAATACAATTATTCATTCAGCATCACAAAGAGATGATTCTAATAATCAATTGAATTCATGGTCAGAGGGCTATTCTTCTAAGCTGCAGTTATGGCAAGATGATTTAAATATAAGAAAAGATGCATTAAATGCACTGGTTACACTACAGGCAGATTTAAAACCTAAAAAAACTAGCATATCAAATAATGCATTAAATGAACGTTCTAGAAAACTAGCTAAACTTTTATTTGATAATTTGGGTATTTCTATTAGTTCAGGTTATATATCTTATAGTAGGCTTATGGCAAGAGAAAAGCTTACTAAAGCACAAGAACAAATGATATCTTTTCATCCTAATGTACAACCAATGACGGTTAATGATATAAATACCTTTTTTGAGTTGATTAAAGCTGACGTAGATATATTTTCACCACAAGGTGCAGAAAGTAAATTAAAAAAATTAGCTTTGGGTAATGCACCATTTGATGAAACAATTGGAGCAACAGTATTTAAGAATTCAAATGATGATTTAGTTAACTCACATCAACAACCAACTTTTAATTTAAGAAGAACAAGAGCACTAAACTCTGCAAGTGAAAGAGCAAGATTATTACAGGATGATTATTTAACTAATAGTTTTTTACTAAATTCACCTGCATTTAATGCCTTAGCAGATAATAATCAAATAGAGATATCTAGAATATCTGGCTCAAAAATTTTGAAAAATGTATCTGGTGAATTTGATGTCAAGTCTAGTTTAACAATAAAAAGTATGGATTATGGAAAATATACTCCTGCTGAATTTTTACTTCATAATATTAATAATTACTTAGCTTTTTATAATACCCTTAACAGAAAGCCTTTGAAATCTGTAATAGTTAAGGATCCTGTAAATGGTGTAGATAGTGAAGTTGCTATATCTCCAAATTTAATTAGAGTTATGGAGTCTTCAAATACTGGTGATCAAACAACACTGCCTATTATAAAAGCAGTGGAGAAAGTACAAGGAAGAGATGCTATTACTGATGAAGTATTAGAATCTTTTTATAATTTTGTTGAGAATGAGTACAATAGAATAGTAAGAGAAAATGGTCCAAATAGAACCAATGATGTAATAGAAGGTTACAATACCGGAGAGTATAGAGCAAAAACATTTGCTAACAATGAAACACTTTTAAATATAGATACTAGAAGTGGATTAATACAGGAAGCACTTTCAGAAGAGCCCGCTGCATTTGAACAAGCTTTAAGATCAGCTAAGTTAAACAAAAAGTCATTTAAGAGACAACTAGAAACTAACTTAAACAATAAGTTTAATGAGTTTAATAACTTAATAGAAACATTAAATATTAGAAGTAGAATAAATAAAAAAATTATACGTGGATTAAGTGCAGGTGCTGTTGGAGCCGTTAAAGAAACTGCTGAGTCAACTGCAGCTATGTATAATTTAGTTAGTTCAGACTCTCTTTATAATCTTAAACAAGTATTTTTAAGCAATTATTTAAATGTTAAATCATTGAATGAACTTTATTTAGGTGATCAGGCTAGAGTTTTAGAAGGTTTTACTAATAAAAGCAAGAGGGCAAAAGGTAATAACAACTCTTTTTTACCTGCTGAAACATATTTAACTGATCCTTCTTCGGGTGTAATGCATGAGACAAACAAAATAAACTTAGTATCTTTTGTAGAACCAACATTAGAGTCTGCGTTAAGTCCCAAAGATATTAAGGTTGCAGATGCACAAGCATATGGTACAGTAAAAACAACAAGACATATTGAATTTGGTATTGGTAATATGACACCAGCACTAGCCTCTGCATTAAATAAGATTGAAGCAGGTGAAGTTTTGCAATGGGATGAAATTGATGGACTTGTATCTCAAGGTAATATGTTAAACTCTAAAAAGTATGCTTACTTTGATGGTGAAACATATATAAAAATGTCTTATATAACTTTGACTAAAGAGTTAACATCCATGCAGGACTCTGATGGAATATGGGTTGCTAAGACAGGTCAAGAAAAATTACACAATTTAAGAGTTAATCTAGAAGCATTAGACAAAGAAAATAATAGTATAAGTATAGCAGCACCTGAGTCAGCATTGAAAATGATGAGAAAGAATTTGAATCCTATTAGTGATTTAAATGGTCAACCTAATGGCTTTACAAATGATGCTACAACTATTTATGCTAAGTACTTTGGACTACAACAAATTAATCCATCAAACAAAAAACAAATTACTTTACAAAGTCAGATGAAAACTATAAATACATCTGAACAAAATCCTAATGATCCTGTTAGTCAAAAAACAATTACAAGTTATAACAAGAATCTAAAATATAGATCAAGATTAAAATACAATGCCAAAGTTAGATTAACATTTAATGTAGAAGATGTAAAATCAGAAATGGAAGCATCAAAATTAAATAATATAGTAAGTCCTAACTTAGTATTATTTTCAAACTATGCAGTTAATTCTTTACAGGCTAGCCAATCAAACAGCAACTTAATTGAATTTTTTAGTTCTGATGAAAACAATCAACTTAAATATAATTTAGATAATCCTTATACTATAGTTAAGTATGAGCAGTTATTCTTAACATATTTTAGTCAAGGAGTATTTCAAGAAAAAGTAAACGGAACTAGTGTTGCATTAGTCTCATCTTTAGGAAAGAATATATATAGAAGAGTATTTAGTATAGAAGAATTTAATGGTAAGGTTACTCCTGATAGACAAGAAGTAATAAGAGAAAATGAATTCCTTAATGGGAACTTTGTATTAGATAATAGAAATTTGGATGATTTAAATACTGGTGAGCCTTTACCAGCAGAAGGAGTTATTATATTAGACCGTTTAAGATATAACCTAAAAGAATATAAAGATGGTAAATATCAAGGTCAAAGATATTCTGAATCAATTATGCCACCTCAATCAAGAGAAGTAAATGATTTATTAGCTTATAAAAGTAAATTCAGAAGATATAAAAATTCTATACCTCCTGTAGTTGGTGAAATGTATGCTGTACGTATACCTAGTGAGGATTATCATTCTGCTTTTAATGTAAAGGTTGTTGACTTTTTACCAAACTTTATGGGTGGTTCAGCAATGTTCTCTAATGAACTAATAGAGGTATCTGGTGCAGATTTTGATATAGATCAAGCATACATTCACATGAAAGAGTTTTATGTAGAAAACGGAGAGTTTAAAGCATATGAAAAGAATTATTCTAGTTATATTAATTATGTAAATAAAAAGGTTAGTGAAACAGGGAATCAATATTCTGAGGCTATAAAGTTATATAAATTACAAGGAGTGATTATATCTGATTCATTGGTTGATATAGATCAAACACCTGCTGAAAATGCAGGCTTTAGTAAGAATGCTATTGGTGCTTTAAAAGTATTAGGGATGCCTATTACTCAAAATGAGTTTAACAAGTATATAAAAGATAATGAACAAGCTCCTTATGAGGCTCCTGTAAGTAATGAGCTAGTAGATCAAAAACGTTATTTAGTAAGTAATGATTATTTAACAACAGGTGAAAATCCTATAGCTTATAGACCATCTGACTTAGAGTTATTAAAAAATGTTTGGTTAAGTGTTAAAGATTTTCCTGGTTTTTTAGAAAGAAGCAATCAAATAGGTATAGATATAGATTCACTCACAGGACAAACTGTTGCTTTTACAAACAACAAGGGTGCTTCAATTGGTTCAGTGGTTTCACCAAACTTATATTTATCTTTATTTAAAGAATATAATATAGGTTTAGGTACTTTAAAGTTCTCTCTTAATAGTGAAAACTATACTACTTTTGGTGGTGTTTTAGATAAAGATGGTATGAGAAAACAAGATTCAATGTCTTCTCTAATAGTTGCTATGACAGACAATTCTAAAGAGTTTTTAGTAAGCAAATTAGGTTTAAACGCTCATGCAACACGTATGTTGGCAAATATGATTCAACTTGGTGTACCATTAGAAACTTCTATATTACTTTTAAATCAAAAAGTTATACAAGATATATATAGAAAAATTGAGAATGATGATAGTCAATCTGTTATAGGTATTAAAAAATCTATAAATGCTCTTATAGATAGAGATGATAAAGGGAAAATAGTAAAAGGCCAAGTCCCTACTTATGAAATTTTAAAAAGAGGAGTAGGTGAAAACTTAGAAGGAGCTGAGTTACAAGGGGCTATACAAACTTTTAGTACTGTAATGAATATAGCTGATTTTACTGTCAAGTTAAATAGTTGGGTTAGTCTTAATAATGGGTTAGGAAAAAACATTGATTCTATATCTTTAAGGGTAGCAACCATGGAAGAATTTTTAGACAACCCTTATTTTATAAAGGTTAAAGGTATGGTGCGTAGTTCTTATGTGTCTGGTTTAGGTGAGCAATTAGAAGATATAAATAAAAACATATTACCAAAAATGTTTTTATCACAGACACCAAGAGTAAAGTTAATTACAACAGCTTTAGTTAGAAATTTAGACCCAGAAACATATAAGAATAGTGAGTATGCTAGATCAAAAGTTAAAAAAGATATATTGGCTTTTATAACTCTGGGTGCATATCAAAATATAAATACAAATAATCCTTTAACTAATGGTATATTATATCCTGGTCAGGATAATGAACAAGGTAGTGTATGGAATGCAGTAGAACAACTTAGAATAAGTGATCCTGGTAATTTCTTTTTGTTTGATTTTGTTACAACATATAAACCAAATGATAAAGGTAATGGAGCAGGTTTATATTTAGCTTTAGCAAATACATGGAGAAGATTAAATAGATTACAAAAATATGATTTACAAACTTCATTTAATAAATTATATAACGATCCTAATACAAGAGGGTTTGCAAAAACTATTATAGATTATATAATGGTTAAAGATGGTTTACAGTTAGCATCAGGAAGTTTATTAGAATCAATGAGTCCTTATGTTTTAGAAGATTATTTATCTGCAATTAATTCTACAGAAAAATATTTGGCATCTCAAGCATATGTAGATTCAGGAGCTACTAAAGATTTTGTAGAAAATTATTTACTATCTGCATCTAATGCTAAGTTATTGCCTAAAAAGTTTTCAGAGTCATCTGATAAAGAGATAGCAATAAGAAGGATAGATACTACAGATGATCTTGGTATGATATCAACTGTGTTTGAAAGAAATGATGCAGAAAAGACTTTAGTTGATTTGATGGGTTCTCCAATACAGTTTGGTGCAGGGTTTATGTTTGGAAACAGACCTACTTTAAAACAAATGATGGAGAAACCTAAAGTATCTGAAAACAAACCTGCACAACAAACGATTGAACAAACAGAAGAAACAAGTAAAACTGTACCACAAATATTCCGTGATGAATCTGTCAATATGGATGTAACAGACGAATCAGTATCTATGTATGGTAAGAATATAGAAGACACTAAAGAACTAGATAATGAGCAAGCATCAATTGCAGGCGCAACAGAAAATATTACTTCTGAAGAACTAGGTATATTAGAAGTAGAAGAGTTTTCTGTTAGTGAGAATACACAGGAAGTGATAGATCAGTTAGATATGCTTGATCCTTATATTACTCATCCTGAAATAACAGAGTTTTGGGATAATAGTATAGAAAACGGTACATTTACCACAGAAATTAAAAACTTTAAAAGAGAAAATAATATTAATAGTTTAGAAGATTTGTTAGCTTTGTATGATATAAATCCTAACGCTACGTGGGGTAGCCCTCAAAGTTTAATTGATCAGATTAAAAAATGTAATTTATAGTTATGGCAAAATGTCCCAATAAGAATACGGCAGAATATATAGCACTATTAGAAGTTTATAAGACAGATCTTATAACCACTAATGTTATTAATAGTTGGCAAGAATCAACTGACAGTGATGCAATTCCTACTACAGTAGAAGCTGCTTCATATGTTAGAGATAAAAAAGCTTTAAATAATTTAAAGCAAAAAGAATTTGGACAAGCAGTATTAAACAATCTAAGTAGAGAGAAGATTATTCATAGTCATCAAGGTGCTTATTATATAAATAATACTGATCAAGATACATTACAGATAAGTGATTCATTAATAGCTTCTAATGTTAGAAGAGCAAAAAGATATTTACAAGCTAATAATTTACCAGCAGATTCATTAAATATAGAAAAGACACCTAAGACGTATGCAGTCTCAGTTAATAGTAATTTGTTTACAGCAAAAGACATGCTACCTCAATCAAGATCATGGGATACCCCTAGAGCAAGACAAGTAGTAAAACATTTAATGAGAATGTTTCCTGATGTAAGTGTAAAATTACTTACACCTACAGAAGCAAAAAAGAGGTATGATTTATTACCACAATGGAGAAAGGCTAAGGTACCTTTTGCACAAGTTAATTCTTTTTATATTGCGGGTAATGCTATTTTAATTAAAGGTAGAGTTACTGATGAAATAGCAATTGAGGAAATGCTACATCCTTTTATAGAGGCAGTAAAGTTAGATAATATTCCATTGTATGAAACTTTATTAGATGAGTCTAAACGTATGTTTCCTGTGATGACTCAACAAATAGAAGATGCATACAATAAGAAAAGAAATATAACGGCAGAGGAAAGAGAGATGGAAGTAGTTACTCAAGCCTTATCAAGACATTTTAATAAAGAATATGAAGAACGTCCTACACAGTCTTTTTTAAATAGTATAGAAGAATTACTTAAGTGGTTTAAAAATATAATTGAAAACCTTAATCAATATATAACTGGTAGAAAATTACCAGTACAAGTAATTAAATCTGATCTAACTTTGTCTGACATAGCCAAGTTATTAAACACTTCAGGTATATCTTTTGAAACAGGTAAATCTATAAACGGTAGAGTAAGATACAATCTTACACCAGAAAAACAAAGTTTAGTAAATCAAGCTTTAAAGTCTTCTAGAACAGATCAACAAAAAACAGTTATTAATGAGATGTTTCATAATATAAAAGAAACAGATGTTTTATCAGATTCATTATCTGCTAATACACCTACTAACTTTATAAACAATTTAGTAGTTCTTAATAAAGATAATAATACTTTTTATGATATAAATACTAGAGAAGCATATCAATCAGCTAATGAAGTTATAGGTAAAACTGATAAATTTTCTACAAAAATTAAAAATGATATTAGTATAATGGTTGATGCAATTGCATCATATAAAACCTTTGAAGAAATATCTGAAAGTTTATCACTAGATAAAGACTTGGCAAAAGCAGCATATGATAGGATTAAAGCTGATATTGTAACAATTAAAAACGTGACAGATGTTATATTAACTAATGTTATTTTTTCTGATCCTAAAAAAGAAGTTGCTGCAAAAGCAGATATAGTTTTGATTGATAAGTTTGGTAATTTAAAAATTATAAAAGTTAATACAATTAATTCTGATCAAGAATCTGGATATGATGATGTTTTAGTTCCATTAGAATCAGGAAATAGATTAAAAAATAACAACGTAACTGAGTTACCAATAAGAGTGCAAGATGCTATTGAGATAAACCTTATAGCTAGGATGGCTACTAACATGGGATATAAAATAGATATGGATCCCTTTGCTAGATCAACTATAAATATTCAAATAAATGATGATTTATCAGCACTTCCTAAACTAGAATATCAAAGTATAGTTCCACATAATGAATTTGATAATGCTATGAATGTAGACTTTTTAATTCCTGAAACAGTTTATAATGTTGAAGGAGAATTGCTAGATCAAAAATTAGAGGAAGGTGGTAACGATGGAATTTTATATGATTCAAGAAAAGATGTAGTAGAAGATGCACTAATGGAAGATGTACAAGCTATAGATCCAAATGATAATGTAGCTTTAAGTGCTGTATTTGGTGCAATTAAAGACTATAGGGTGGCTATTGTTACTAGAGAAGAAATGTTAGATAAAGTAAAGAGTAATATCTATATGGAAAGAAGCAAGGCAGAAGCTAGGGAACAAATAGCTAATACTTTAGCTGTTATAGATTTAGTAATGCTTGATCCTGATAATAATAAGGAAACGGCTCAAGCCTTTACAACCCTGCTACAGGATTCATTAAGACAAATGAAAGAATATAAAGATTACATTACTAACCCAGATAATATTAAAGAGGAAACATTTATAAATTATGTGTTAGGGTTTGATAGATTTATGTCAACATTTGAAGGTCTATATAACTTTAAAAATAACAAAGGATTAATAGAAGAATTAAATGCTACACAAAGATATTTAATTAATAATATCAATGCAATATTGATTGAACTAAATGGTCCTTCCTCAGTAGTTAATAGAAAGACTGATAGACATGGATTAGTAAATAGAGCACTGTTTGATTATGCTGAAGAAGTTTATAGAGCAAATATGAGAGAAGGTGGTGATCCAACTGACAAAAGAATTATCCAAGATCATTCAGGTATGACATTCACTTTAGCAGATTTTCAAGACCTTTTAACAATGGCTCCTGATATATCTAATTCAGCTTATTATACAAAAGATTTGGCAACAAGTAAAGATGCTATAAGCTCAACAATAGATAAAGTCTATAAATCTCAGATGCAAAAAGTATTAACTAATATTGCTACACGTGATAAGGTAATTATAGCTGCAGCTGAAAAACTTAGATTAATTCAACCTGGTGTATCTAAGGATAGGCTTTATGACTTTATGTTAAATTTTGATGAGAATGGTGTATTGTCTGCTGATAATATAGTAGAACCACTAGGCTTAAAATTCCGTGAAAAACGTAGAGATTTGTTTGCTGCAACACAAGATGAAGGAGGTGTACCTCTTTTATATGAAAATGTTACAAATCTTAAAGAAGCACAAAAGACAGAAGAGGGAAGAAAAAATATAGAATTTAATATAGCCCTATCTAAAAAGAAAACGGAGATAACAAATTTCATGAGAGGTGAGATAATAAATGATGAGGGTCAACCAATAGATGGTGATTATCATAGATATACACAACAGTTTAAAGATATACGTAACGTAAATGAAGTGTGGAATCCTAAAACTTTTAGTTGGGAACAGCGTAGTTCTATATCAAAAAATGATTATATCAAATATAGAGCTAAGTATTATAGAACTACAGATTATGTAAAAGCCTTTAAGAAAAAAATAAATGGTGAGTTTGTGCCTACAGGTCAAATAAAAAAGGATCAAACTTTTCCATCTGTAAAAAATAAATACATTGAACCTAGATTGATAGCTAGACCTATAGATCCAAAAACAGGTAAGCCAGAGGATATGAGAAGTCAAAAGTATATAGATATAATGGATCCTAAGGTTAATGATGCATTATCTGTAGCACGTAGAGAATACTATGACGTGGTTCAGAAAGTATATGTAGGAGAAATGCTTAGTAAATTACCTCAACAGACAAGACAGAAAATGGATGGTCAGGTACCCTTAGTAAGAAGTAATATTGCAGCTGACTTGAGGAAAAACTCTTATGGAGGATTGTTTACTAGACTATGGGCTAAATCAGGGAGGGGTATTAAGAATCTATTTTCCTCTACTACACAACAAAAATCTGTTGTTGTTAATGAATTAGGAGAAAGAGTAGATAGTATGCCTATATTTTTTACTGGTAGTCCTAGAGTAGAAAAAAAACTTAATGAGTTAGAAAATAGAATTACAAAACTTAAAGAAGATTATAAAAGTAAAAAAATAAAGCTAAGAGAATATAATAAAAAAAGGAACATATTAGAAGCTGACGTACAAAAACAAAGAAGCCAACCTACACTAGGGGAGATAAGCACTGATTTAACAGATAGTTTATTACAGTTTAATAGAATGGCTGAACATTTTGAGACTATGGGTGCTGTAGAAGATACAATTAATGCACTGATTAAAGTATTAGAAAAAAGATCATACATTGCATCAGGAGGAAATTTAATTACAGGAATGTTAGATAAAGTTATACCAGAAAAATGGAATATTAAAGGTGAGGGCGGTAATGAAGGACTACAAAAGAATGTAGTACGTAGAGCAAGGATGTGGCAAAAGATGGTCTTATATGATAATGCTAAAGATAGTAAAGGGTTTTGGGATAAATTTACTGATGCGTTAATTTCAGTTTCATCCTTATCTTATGTAGCATTTAATCCTTTTGGTAACATAAACAACCTTGTGTTAGGTCAAATTAATAATACAATAGAAGGTATAGGTGGTAGATTCTTTTCAAGAAATGCATACTTACGTGCAGAAAAAGAGTTTAATACAGAAGGAATGGCTGGAATTATTAAAAGAACAGCTATGTATGGTGTTCCTGAAGTTGTTGATGTAGTTACTTTAGGAGGAACAAAATTTGCAGGAAGATCATATAACCCAAATAAACCAACTAATAAATATGAAGGAACCAATGAGTTTTGGAGAATGATGGATGATAGTCAAGATATAAGGGAATCTGGTAGAGAATCATCTGGAAGCAAAACTATATGGGAAAGATTTAAAGCAATAGGTTATACATTACAGGATGGATTTGAATATGCTGTACAAACTAAAATTGGATCTGCTGTATTATTTGATACTCAACTTTTTACAGAAGATGGTGGGGAAAGCACAAGCATATATGATGCTGGAGTATGGGATACTGTTAAAAAAGAAGTTACATATCCCAAAAAATGGACAAGGTATGTTCCTAATAAAATAACAGGAATACAAGTTCCTTTAAACGGACCACTTACACAAAGTAGTAAAGCTTTTGCTGATATAAGAAATGAAATAAGAGAAGTAAATAAACAGACGCATGGTAACTATGCCAGAATAGATAGAACTGTTGCTCAGAATTATTTCCTTGGTCAATTAATATTTCAGTTTCATAAATGGTTTCCGCCTGCTATGAGAGCTAGAGGTCAAGAAGGCTACTATGATCAGAATTTAGGTTGGATGGAAGGAAGATATAGATCAACTATGCAGTTTTTAATATATGCAACTAAACAATCAGTAACAGGTAAAGTAAAGATGGGCAATATAGTATCAGAATATAAAGAATCTATTAGAGCAAATAATCAAACAGATAGAGGTGGAGAAATTGCTGCATCAGATATGGAGGCTTTAGTACAAAATAAGGTTGGTAATATAAACAGAACTGTTGGTGAAGCATCTATGATTATATTAAGCATGATGATGATGTCATTATTAGATACTGCTTGGGATGATGATGATAGTGATGAGCCAATGTGGGTTAAGAAAATAAAGAACTTTTCAAAATATCAAACACAAAGAACATATAAAGAAATGGTAATGTTTGTTCCAATATCACCTGATGGTATACAAGAACTCTTTGCTATGATAGGTAGTCCAATAGCTTCTACAAGAACGCTTGGTGAGTTAGCAGAAGCGTTTTCTGTAGGTCTAAGTACTTTAGTATATGGATCATACTATGGTTTTGATAGCCCAGAGTTTAGAGAGGATAGTGATCTTGTGTATCAAAATAAACCAAGAAAAGGAGACTTAAAATTTTGGAAAAACTTGAGTGACGCAGCACCAATTTTATCAACTTTACAAAAATGGAAATCTTTTGAGAAACTTGATAGTTGGTATATTGCAAATTAAGTGTCAAATTTTCAGGTAAAGTTCTTCTTAGATTCATAAAAAGTTCTTATATTATTATATAAACCAATACGTATTAACATAACAAAACTATAACATGAAAAAATATGTAAGTTTATTAGTATGTATATTGGTTATGAATGGTGTTTATGCTCAAGATAGCTCACCATTTTTTAAATCCCTATAT
>TARA_R100000935_G_scaffold58640_1_pt1 | contig 12383 bp, 12 predicted proteins | sample TARA_R100000935 | Tara Oceans TARA_R100000935 (sample SAMEA2621502) | marine metagenome | biome: marine biome (ENVO:00000447); feature: surface water layer (ENVO:00002042); material: "saline water (ENVO:00002010), including plankton (ENVO:xxxxxxxx)" | depth 5 m | reverse complement strand
GTCTAAAGACATCCGAATTAAAAAAGGCTTGAACATTAATCTTATTGGTGATGCGGAAAAGACTACTTCCAAAGCTGTTTTAAGTAATGTTTATGCGATTAATCTTCAGGATTTTCACGGAATTACACCTAAATTATTAGTTAAGCAGGGCGCTGAAGTAAAGGCGGGAGAGCCACTTTTTTACAATAAAAATGTGGAAGACATGCTTTTTGTTTCCCCGGTTAGCGGAGAATTGATCGAGGTAGTGAGAGGAGCAAGAAGAAAAATTTTAACCTTGAAAATATTGGCAGACAAAAGCCAAGAATTTGTGTCGCATGCACCTTTATCCCCTAAAAGCGCAAAAGCTGAAGAGATTAAAGCGCTGCTTCTAAAATCTGGGTGTTGGCCTTTCATTAAGCAAAGACCTTATGATATTATTGCGAACCCAAGTGTAACCCCAAAGTCCATATTCATCTCTGCTTATGTTACCAGTCCTATGGCGGCCGATTTGGATTATGCTTTAAAGGGAAAGGAAAATGAAATTCAGGCAGCAATTACTGTTCTGGGGAAATTAACTCCTGGAAAGGTACATGTTTCTGTAGGTAAAGGCGGGCAGTCTATTTTTTCCAAGATGGAAGGTGCGGAAATACATAATGTTTCCGGTCCCCACCCAGCTGGTTTGGTAGGTACCCAAATCAATAAGATAGATCCGATCAATAAAGGCGAAGTAGTTTGGACAATAGCTCCACAGGACCTTGTTATTATAGGGGAGCTTTTGCTAACGGGAAGGTTTAATCCTGAAAGGGTTGTGGCCCTGGTAGGGTCCAGCGTTAAGTCGCCAAAATATTACACTACTAAAATAGGTTCTGAAATAGCTACCTTTCTATATGCCAGTGGTGTGAATACAGAAAATTTTAGGGTGATAAATGGGGATGTACTCACCGGTTCCAAAACAAAACCTGACGGATATTTAGGGTATTATAACAATACCGTAAGTGTTATTCCCGAAGGTGATGATTATGAATTTTTTGGATGGAACAAGCCGGTTTTCAATAAAATATCTTCCACTAGGGCCTTGACCTTCTCATGGTTGCAGCCCAATAAGAAATACGATTTGGACACCAATACCAATGGTGAACACAGGGCATTTGTGGTTACAGGATTGTATGAGGAAGTTTTTCCAATGGACATCTATCCTTTACAACTTCTAAAAGCATGTATGGTAAAGGACTTGGATGAAATGGAGCAGTTGGGCCTTTATGAAGTTGCTCCCGAAGATTTTTCACTTACAGAATTTATTTGCATCTCTAAACAACCCCATCAACAGATTATTAGGGAAGGGTTGGATTTATTATACAAAGAAATAGGATAAAAGATGAGCTTAAAAAGTAATTTACATAATCTAAAGGAGAAGTACAAGGGTAAGAAAATGGCCCCTGCATTCAATGCAATCCATACCTTTTTGTATGCTCCAAACGAAACTACACATTCTGGTTCCCATGTGCGTGCAGTGGATGATTTAAAACGTACGATGAACACGGTAATCATGGCTTTGGTGCCCGTGCTTATCTTTGGGATTTTCAATGCTGGTTATCAGCACTATGCTGCTGTTGATGCTGCCAATGGTGTAATTAGGCAAGCTTCTCTTTTTGGAAACTTCCTGACTTGGGAGAATTTCATTATGGGAGCATGGACTGTGCTGCCTTTGGTAATTGTTTCCTATGCGGTTGGACTTGCGGTTGAATTCTTGTTTGCAGTAATCAAGGGACATGAGGTTGAGGAAGGATATTTGGTGACGGGTATGCTGGTTCCATTGATAGTCCCTATTGATACTCCATTGTGGATGTTGGCCGTGGCCGTTGTCTTTGGAGTGGTTATTGGCAAGGAAGTTTTTGGAGGTACCGGAATGAATATTTTGAATCCTGCACTTACCATTAGGGCATTTTTATTCTTTGCCTATCCTACCTGGATGAGTGGGGATAAGGTTTGGGTACACCAAGCGGTTGACTTGGCCGGTGGTCCGGACGCTATCTCTGGAGAAACCATTTTGGGTTATTTGGCCCAAAATAAGGGGGCGGAAATGACTTATTCTGTTTCTGATATGTTTTTTGGCTTTATTCCTGGATCCGTTGGAGAAACTTCTACAATATTAATATTGCTGGGCGGACTTTTCTTGATCTATAGTAAGATTGCCAGTTGGAGGATCATGGTGAGCGCCGTAATAGGGGCCTTGGTCATGGGAGTTATATTTAATGGGGTAGTTGGTGCCGGCTGGATAACTGAAACCAGTAAATTCTACGGGTTAATGAGTTTTGACTTTTGGCAACATTTGATCGTAGGTGGTTTGGCCTTTGGTATTGTGTATATGGCCACCGATCCTGTTACCGGTGCACAGACTAACAAGGGTAAATGGTTTTATGGATTCTTTATAGGATTTATTTCGGTATTGATCAGGGTGTTCAACCCTGCTTATCCAGAAGGCGTGTTTTTGGCTATTTTGTTGATGAACGTTTTTGCTCCAACAATTGATCATTATGTGATTAGGGGTAATGTAAATAGAAGAATGAAGCGTGCTAAAAACGCTACTATTTTGCCTAGGGATGGAGAAGGAAAAGCACAGGAATTAAAAGCAGAAACAGTATAATCATGGCAGTGAATACAGATAAAAATAGTTACACCGTTATTTTCGCCGCCGTTATGGTGGTCATTGTAGGGTCTCTTTTGGCATTTTTTGCCTCCTCCTTAAGTGAAAAGATTAAGGAGAACGAAAGACTGGAAAAACAACAGAATATTCTTTATGCCATGGGCGTAAACGAAAATGAAGACGAAGGAAGTGTCAATTTTGTTTCTACGGATCGGGTTGCAGGGGAATTTCAAAAATATATCACGGAGCAACTGGTAATTGAAGGAGATCAGATTACAAAAGACGACAACGCTTACCTTATCGATCTAAAAAAACAGGAAACTGTGGCCAAAGCAGGTAAAACTAGAAAGTTGCCTCTTTTTATCGGTGAAAAGGATGGGTCTAAATATTATATCATTCCTATGAGGGGCAAAGGTCTTTGGGATGCTATTTGGGGCTTCGTAGCCTTGGATAATAATTTGGTGGTACAAGGTGTGTATTTTGATCATAAAGGAGAAACCCCTGGTTTGGGAGCCAATATAAAGCAACGTTACTTCATGGACGATTTTATTGGGGAATCCATTTTAGATGGTACGGAATATGCCGGTATCGCAGTGGCCAAGGGAAATAACGACCCTACCAACGAAATCAAGGATGACAATGAAGTTGACGCATTGGCAGGAGCAACCATTACTGGTAACGGTCTGTCCGCAATGATCAAAGAAAGCGTAAATCTATATAAGTCCTACTTGGAATCAATAAGAGCTAAAAATTAAACTATGGCACTACTTTCAAAAAAAGATACGAGTCTAATATTAGACCCCTTAGCGGATAATAACCCGATTACTATTCAGGTTTTGGGTATTTGTTCGGCATTGGCAATTACAGCAGAGCTAAAGGCATCCATTGTAATGGCCCTATCGGTTGTGTTTGTATTGGGTATAGGAAATGTTGTTATTTCCTTAATGCGAAACATTATCCCTTCCAAAATTAGAATTATTGTACAATTGGTAGTTGTGGCCGCCTTGGTGATCATGGTAGATCAGGTGTTAAAAGCCTTTGCCTATGAACTGAGCAAAACGCTTTCTGTTTTCGTGGGTCTTATCATAACCAACTGTATCATTATGGGACGTTTTGAGGCCTTTGCCTTGGCCAACGGACCTTGGAGGTCCTTCTTGGACGGTATTGGTAATGCAGCCGGTTACGGGCTTATACTTGTTATAATAGGGTTCTTTAGGGAACTTTTGGGTTCTGGTACCTTACTTGGTTTTAAGGTGTTGGGAGATCCCATAGAAAAAACAGGTTTATATGCAACGGGTTATGAGAACAACGGATTTATGTTGTTGTCCCCAATGGCCTTGATCGTTGTTGGTCTCATTATCTGGGTACAACGTTCACGCAACAAAGCTTTAATAGAGGAAAACTAGTAGTCATCATAAGAATAGAATGTTATGTTAGAACATGTAGAATTATTTTTTAAATCCATATTTATAGATAATATGGTATTTGCCACGTTCTTAGGAATGTGTTCTTACCTTGCCGTTTCTAAAAAAGTGACTACTGCAGTTGGTCTTGGAGCAGCTGTGATCTTTGTATTGGCGGTAACTGTTCCCCTAAACTGGTTGTTGGATCAGTATCTTCTAAGGGATGGGGCTTTAGCTTGGTTAGGACCTGAGTACGCCGATTATAACCTTAGCTTTTTATCTTTTATCCTCTTTATAGCTACCATAGCAACTATGGTGCAATTGGTAGAGATTGTTGTTGAAAAATTTTCCCCCGCACTTTATAATTCATTGGGAATATTTTTACCACTAATTGCGGTTAACTGTGCTATATTGGGAGGTTCCTTATTTATGCAGTCTAGGGATATCCAAACTCTTGGGTTGGCCTTTAATTATGGACTTAGTTCCGGTATAGGTTGGTTCTTGGCTATTTTGGCCATTGCTGCCATACGTGAGAAAATTAGATACTCCAATGTTCCTCCACCACTTAGAGGTCTTGGGATAACCTTTATAATCACTGGACTTATGGCTATAGGTTTTATGAGTTTTGGCGGTATGTTGACCGGTGGTGATGAAGCTCCAAAAGAAGTAGAGCAGAATACTGCCCAAAAAGTAGAGGAGGATAAAATAATTAAGGAGACCAAAGAAAATACGGTTTCTTATAACAACGCTATAATAAACGAGTAAAAATGATCTTAGCTACAAGTACAATTGGAACAATACTGATAACGGTAGTTGCTTTTTTAATACTACTGTTATTGTTGGTGGCACTATTACTGTTTACCAAGGAAAAATTATCCCCATCAGGGCCGGTAACCATAACTATCAATGGTGAAAAGAAAATTGAAGTAGGTTCAGGAGGGTCTTTATTGTCTACCTTGGGAAACCAGAAAATATTTCTTCCTTCTGCCTGTGGAGGTGGGGGAACCTGTATTCAGTGTGAATGCCATGTGCTGTCTGGTGGAGGGGAAGCCCTACCAACGGAAACACCACATTTTTCCAAAAAGGAATTGAACCATGGTGCTCGTTTGGCCTGTCAGGTAAAGGTGAAGCAGGATATGGAAATTACCATTCCTGAGGAAGTGTTCGGAATTAAGAAATGGCAGGGAACTGTTGTACGTAATTACAACGTGGCTTCATTTATTAAGGAATTCGTAGTTGAAATTCCCGAAGATATGGGTTATAAGGCCGGTGGGTATATTCAGATCGAGATTCCTCCATGTGAGGTGAAGTTCTCTGAAATGGATATCACTGCACATCCTGAAGAGCACGAAACCCCTGATAAGTTTCAGGCAGAATGGGATAAGTTCAACCTATGGCCGTTGGTTATGAAGAACCCTGAGACTGTGGAAAGAGCTTATTCTATGGCTTCTTATCCTGCAGAAGGAAGGGAAATTATGTTGAACGTTCGTATAGCCACTCCACCCTGGGATAGGGCCAAAAATGGTTGGATGGATGTTAATCCTGGAATTGCATCTTCCTATATTTTCAATTTGAAAAAAGGAGATCCTGTTACCATTTCTGGACCTTACGGTGAGTTCTTTATCAACGAATCGGATTCTGAAATGTTGTATGTAGGTGGTGGTGCCGGAATGGCTCCAATGCGTTCACATTTATATCACTTGTTCAACACTTTAAAGACGAACAGAAAAGTTACCTATTGGTATGGAGGTAGGTCTAAACGTGAATTATTTTATTTGGATCATTTTTACAGACTTGAAAAGGAATTTCCAAACTTTAAATTCTATTTGGCACTATCCGAGCCTTTACCAGAGGATAACTGGAAAGTGAAGGAGAATATAGACGCACCAGGTGACGGTTTCGTAGGATTTATACACAACTGTGTAATTGAAAACTATTTGAACCATCACGAATCACCGGAAGATATAGAACTATATTTCTGTGGACCACCATTAATGAACAAGGCGGTTCAAAAAATGGGAGAGGATTTCGGTATCCCTGATGAGCATATTAGATTTGACGATTTTGGAGGTTAACTTATAGACTTCAAAATTTTCAAGACCTTGATGGTCTAATTATAGACCTGTCAGGTTTTCAAAACCTGACAGGTCTTTTTTTATGTGAACATTGTTATGAGAATGCCAAGATTTTTCTTCGGCTTAGGAATAAAAGTATAGATGATGAGTACGCCCTTAACAGAACAGGAATTGCACAATTTGGCCATGAATATTGTTGGGAAACAATTGGAAGCGGACGGATTCGAGTTTATGGGGGTTAATAGCAAACCCAAAAGAAATCCGCAATTTGTCTGTCTTAAGGATAAAAAATTATTTTTTATTGTGGTTAGGAGTGTCCTGCATCCACAAGATCCGAGGGAATACGACATGTCCCTAATGCAGAAAATAAAGGATCATGCCTTGACCCAAAACGGAGAGGCCTATTATGCCGGTGTTGGTCTGTACAATGCCGAGGATAGGAATCTGCCGGTTTATCTTAATGAAGCATATATTTTGGAATATGAAGGACTTATTAAAATATAGTGGCATGCGTTTAGTGGTGGTTTGTTTAATCCTGATTTTCGCAGGATGTGGGAACAGTGAGTCCAAATGGGTGAAGAATATAAGTTCTGGGTCAGCCTTGGGAACTTCCTATAACATTACTTATTTGGCTACGTCGGAATTGAGTTTTGAAACGGAAATCGATTCCCTTTTCCAAGTGCTAAATCAATCTATGTCCACTTATATACCTACTTCCGATATTTCAAGAATTAATGCAGGAGATTCTACTATTGTTGTAGACGACATGTTCAGGGAGGTATTTGAACTTTCTGGAAAGATTTTTGAAGCTACGGAGGGTTATTTTGACCCTACCGTTGGTGTATTGGTGAATGCCTGGGGTTTTGGACCGGGAAAAGAGTTGGAAATGGATAGTATTAAGGTAGATAGTCTTTTGGATTACGTTGGGTTTAATAAAGTGGCCATTAAGGCGGATAATAGAATAAAAAAGTCGGATCCGGCCATATATTTCGATTTTAATGCCATAGCCAAAGGATATGCAGTAGACCAACTGGCTGTTTTGTTGAGGAATAAGGGGATTACCGATTTTTTAATTGAAGTAGGGGGGGAGCTGGTGGCCCAAGGGGAAAATAGGATCAAGGAGAAAAGATGGGTGGTGGCCATTGATGATCCCATGATGGAGGAAAGCAGAACTTACAAGAGAACCTTGTATATGAAGGACATTGCCATGGCATCTTCGGGGAATTATAGAAAGTTTAAAATTGATCCGGAAACTGGTGCCAAGTATGTCCATACTATAGATCCCAAAACTGGTTTTACCAGGAATTCAAATATCTTGGCGGCAAGTGTATTGGCGAGTAATTGTGCCACTGCAGACGCTTTTGCTACTGCTTTTATGGCCATGGATTTGGAGAAAACGAAGACTATATTGGCCCAACATAAAGAATTAGACGGCTATATAATCTATTTGGATCCGGAAGGGAATGTTTTGGAATATATGACGAACGGATTTAAGGAGAATGTATTGGAGTAGTTATTTGGATACCAAGGGAATAATCTCTCCTTTTGCCAAACGATAATTGTCCACTTCGGCATCGGATAACTTTTTGGTGTAATCTACTTCCTCAACCTTAAAGCCCATAGCCCTAAGCTTCTCAAAATAATCCTGTCCATAAATACGAACATGGTCGTACTGTCCAAATATTTTTGCCCTTTCCTTTTTGTCCGTAATACTATTGTCCTCGTAGGTATCGGCCCTTTTAAGGTCTTGTGGAATTTGGAAAACTCCCCATCCTCCGGGCTTTAATACCCTGTACAATTCTTGCATTGCTTTGGTGTCATCGGGAATATGTTCCAGAACATGGTTGCAAAATATGACGTCGAAGGAATTTTCGGTGAAGGGCAGGTTGCATATATCTGCCTTTACATCCGCCAAGGGAGAATTAAGATCGGTTGTAGTGTAGTTTATGTTTTTCTGGTTTCTAAATCTTTTGTAAAAGGCCTGTTCGGGAGCAAAATGTAAGACCTTAAGATTGTCCGTAAAAAAATTGGTCTCATTTTTTAAATACAGCCACAATAATCGGTGCCGCTCCAAGGATAGGGTAGAGGGCGATAACACATTTTCCCTGGGATGTTCGTAGCCATAAGGGAGGAAGCTTTTGAACTTTTTTCCATCTATGGGGTCGGTATAACGATCGCCCCGCATGCTAAGTGCCATAAGGGGGCGCACCCAATAACTTAGTTTAATAAGAATTGGCCTGGGGATGGTGTTTAGGATGTATTTAAATAATTTTTTCAAAGTGCTTTACTGGATTGTCCATATGAATAAAGGAAATTCACCTAGAGTTCTCAACGCGTAATTGTTAATTGCTTTATAAGTATTTGGTGCGGTTGCAAACTTTGGTCTAGAAAGTTGGAAAAGCAATTAAATCTTAAAGTAGTGTTCAAGTTAAATAAACCACCTTAACGTTACAGTACCAATGCTTTTTGGCGAAACTCCGCTTCCTCGTCACTTTCTATCCCCAAAGCCTCGTATATATAGGCAAAGGTGGACAATATTTCGGGCTTTCCATCTATGATGGCAACATCATGTTCAAAATGTGCGCTAGGTTTATTATCTGCCGTTAGAATGGTCCAGCCATCCTTTAATTGTTTTATTCTCCTGGTTCCTAAATTAATCATGGGCTCTATGGCCACTACCATACCTTCCACAAATTTCTTTCCCCTTCCACGTTTGCCATAGTTGGGCATTTCAGGGTCCTCATGCATTTCCCTGCCCAATCCGTGACCGACCAATTCCCTTACTACTCCATAACCTCGGCTTTCGGTATATTGTTGAATGGCATAACCAACGTCACCTACACGGTTTCCAATTTTGAATTCGCGAATCCCAACATATAGGGATTCTTTGGTGACCTGTAACAGTTTTTTTGTTTCTGCGTCTACCTCCCCTACCTCAAAGGTGTAGGCATGATCCCCATAAAATCCGTTTTTAAGGGCTCCACAATCTATAGAGATAATATCGCCTTCAACCAAAGGAGTGTTGTTGGGTATTCCATGTACCACTTGGGCATTGGGACTCATGCACAAAGAATTGGGAAAATCGTACAATCCCAAGAATCCGGGAACGGCCCCGTGGTCCCTTATAAATGTTTCGGCCATGCCGTCCAGCTGTAAGGTGGTAACCCCCGGCTTTACTTCGCTGGCCAACATTCCCAAGGTCTTGCTCACGATCAACGCGCTTTCGCGCATTAATTCTATCTCTTCTAAAGTCTTAATTTTAATCATAGAATGCAAAGGTAAAACAATACTTTTAAAACTGCACGCTTGCAGGTATTTGCAAATTCATTGAAGGTGAAACAGTTAGACCAATGGTTTTCTTGTCATTAGGGCTGGTTGCGGAACACCCATAAGCTTTAAAATGGTTGGTGCAATATCACCTAAAACACCATCTTTTATACTTTTCAATTCCTTATCCACCAATATCAAGGGGACTGGATTTGTAGTATGTGCCGTATTTGGGCTACCGTCCGGATTAATCATGGTCTCGCAATTTCCGTGATCGGCAATGACCAAAGTAGTATATCCATTTTCCAGACCAGCGTTTATAACGGACTCCGCACAGCTATCAACAGTTTCACAGGCCTTTATTGCAGCTTGCATATCTCCGGTATGGCCTACCATATCGGGGTTGGCAAAATTGAGACAGACAAAATCTACCTCTCCTTTTTTTAATTCGGGAATTATGGCATCCCTAATCTCGTAGGCACTCATCTCCGGCTTTAAATCATAGGTAGCTACCTTGGGTGACGGACATAGAATTCGCTCTTCCCCTTCAAAAGGAATTTCCCTGCCCCCGTTAAAGAAGAAGGTAACATGTGGATATTTTTCGGTCTCCGCAATCCTTATCTGTTTTTTGTGTGCTTTGGCCAAGGTTTCTCCCAAGGTCTCGCTAATATTATCCTTGTCATAAACTACCTTCACTCCCTTATAGGAATCATCGTAGTTGGTCATGGTTACATAATAGAGGTCCAATTTGTGCATGTTGAGTTCATGCATGTCTTCTTGACTTAGCACTTGGGTAAGTTCCCTGCCGCGGTCTGTCCTAAAATTGAAAAAGATAACCACATCACCATTTTTAATAATGGATAAAGGCGACCCTTGATCATCAGTGGCCAATACAGGTTTTAGGAATTCATCCGTAATACCGGATTCATAACTGGCCAATATGGCTTCTTCAACATTGTTTGTTTTTTGGCCCTCACCATTCACCAATAGGTCATAGGCTAATTTTACCCGTTCCCATCTTTTATCCCTGTCCATGGCATAATAACGGCCAATAACACTGGCCAGCTTTGCGTTCTTATCCGCGCAATACTTATTTAAAGCTTCTACATATCCTATTCCACTTTTAGGGTCTACGTCCCGACCATCGGTAAAGGCATGGATATAGGTGTTTTTAAGGCCGTAGCTTTCACTGGCATCAATAAGTCCTCTTAGGTGCGAGGTGTGGCTATGTACGCCCCCGTCACTTAACAATCCCAAAAAATGTACCGGTTTGTTATTGTTTTTTGCATATAGTAGTGCATCTTTTAGCACTTGCTCATCTTTTAAGGTATCCTGATCAATAGCCAGGTTTATTTTTGCCAAATCTTGGTATACAATTCGGCCAGCCCCAAGGTTCATGTGGCCTACCTCACTATTGCCCATCTGTCCTTCCGGTAAACCTACATTCATTCCATCGGTCAATAAGTTGGAATTGGCGTATTTCGTGTAAAGCGAGTCAATAAAGGGCGTGTTGGCATTTTCTATGGCGGAGACCTTTGGGTCTGGGGATTTGCCCCATCCATCCAAGATCATCAAAATTACTTTCTTGTTCATGTTATGTTTGTTGTTAGTGTCAAAAATAAAACTATTGTATATGGATTGCTAGAATTTGGGACAGCTTTTTTGAAAATTTTAAATCCCTACATGTATTTTTTTTAGGTGACTGGCCAAAAGACTACTTTTTGTTAAAGTTTTGTTATTTAATGGAAAAAAGTGAAACAAATTTAACGGAATAGAGTCTGTTAGGGTAATCAATAATCACTAATTAATCTTATTCATCATGAGAAAAACAATTTTAACAGTCGCCATGGCATTATTGTTTATGGTTGCAGGCGTTTGCGCCGAGAGTAGTAATAACATTTACACCCCAAGTAAATCCGTATTAATGGTCAAGCCTGGAGAAATAAGCTCTTTCTGTAAGGCCATTGTGGAAGGGGATTTGGAAACCGTTAAGCGACTCATTGAGTTGGGTGAGGATGTTAATCAAAAATCCTTAGGAAAAACACCTGCCATTTTTGCCGCGCGTTACAACAAAGTTGAAATTCTGGAGCTCCTTATCGCCAATGGTGCCGATCTTAAAATTAAGTGCGATAATGGTTACAACGCAAAAAAACATGCGGAACTATCCAATGCCACAGAGGCCTTGGAGGTAATCAACGCTAGTTTACAGAAGAAGTAGTTGCATTTGCATTTAATAAAAAAACCTATCGAAATTAATCGATAGGTTTTTTTATTACTTTAATTTGCTTTTATAGTGTTCAGGTAAAAGAGCAAATCCAAATGTCTAGAATTCAAATCCAGTAAAGGCCCTAAATAATAATGCATAAAGTGCCATGGATAGCATTGCCACGCAGAATACAGAGTAGATCTTCAAAAATACAACTACGAATTCTGGTTTACAATTTTCGAATGCCGCTAAATAAATGTTCTTAAAGTGTAATAAAGTTCCCATATAGTCTCATTTAAATGATTGTAAATCAAAGCTATAAGGGTTAAATTTGTGCGGGTAATAAGATTTGGTTCTGGTGCAATATACTAATAATACCTTTAAATACTAATCTAGTAATGGAAAAATGGCTATTGTTGACCTTTAAATCGGTCAATGGCTTCTTTTATCCGTTCAATGCGATTATCGGGGTCTGGATGAGTACTTTGAAATTCGGGTACTCTATTTGGCCCGGCTGCGGCCTTTAAAATTTCCATCACCTTGATCATTTCATAGGGGTCATAACCGGATTGTATCATAAAAAGCACTCCTAATTCATCGCTTTCCAGTTCATCGTCCCGACCGTTGGTCAATAAGGTGTTTTGGCCAATACTATTGACAATTCCACCCGCATCGGCACCTACAGAGGCACCCATACTTATTGTCTGCCAAAAGTTGCTATCCGCAATCCTCTCTGCAGAGTGTCTTCCAATTACATGCCCTATCTCATGTCCCAATACTCCAGCCAGTTGCGCTTCGTTCAATTGGGA
>TARA_R100000935_G_scaffold3603_2_pt1 | contig 12419 bp, 11 predicted proteins | sample TARA_R100000935 | Tara Oceans TARA_R100000935 (sample SAMEA2621502) | marine metagenome | biome: marine biome (ENVO:00000447); feature: surface water layer (ENVO:00002042); material: "saline water (ENVO:00002010), including plankton (ENVO:xxxxxxxx)" | depth 5 m | reverse complement strand
CGATGGCGATGCCGCCGAACACACCCATCCAGACAAAGATGATCAACGACGGGATCAGCAAAACGCAGATTATGAATTCCCGCACCGTGCGCCCTTTAGACACCCGCGCGATAAACATGCCGACGAAAGGTGCCCAGGATATCCACCACGCCCAATAGAACGCCGTCCACCCCTCGCGGTAGGCGTCATCCGTGCGGCCAAACGGGTTGGACAGCGGGATCAGCTCTTGGGTGTAAGCGATCAGGCCGGTCCAGAAACCGCTAAGGCCGATCAACGTCGGACCTGCAAAAAGGACGAAGAGAAAGAACAGGATCGCCACGCCCATGTTGACCTCGGACAGCACCTTTACCCCGCCGTCCAACCCGCGCCAGACCGATACAAGGGCGACAGCTGTGACCAGAATGATGATGATCACCTGAACATTCGTCGAAATCTCGAGCCCGAAGGCAAAGTTGAACCCCGCATTGGCCTGCTGTGCGCCAAGCCCCAGTGATGTGGCCAAGCCAAACAGCGTCGCAAAGACCGCCAGAATATCGATGATATGGCCGGACCAGCCCCAGACCCGTTCGCCTAGGATCGGATAGAAACACGACCGGATCGAAAACGGCAGACCCTTGTTATAGGTGAACAGCGACAAGGCCAGCGCCATAACAGCATAGACCGCCCATCCGTGCAGCCCCCAGTGATAGAAGGTCGCCGCCAACCCCATGGACCGCGCGGCCGCGACATTCTCGGGGATGATTGATCCGTCTGCGGCAATGGGTGACGGCACCCCAAGCGGGCCCGAGACGTTCATATGATAGACCGGTTCCAGCACGCCGAAGAACAGCAGCCCAATCCCCATACCCGCCGCAAACAGCATCGCGAACCACGCGGGGTAGGAGTATTCCGGCACAGCATCCTCGCCCCCCAAACGCACTTTGGACATGGGCATAAAGATCAGCGCGATACAGAAGATGACAAAGAAGTTCACGATGATCATGAACATCCAGTCGAGCTTGCTTGTCGCGAAATCACGCACCGCAAGAAACACCGCGCCCGCTTGATCGGGAAAGATCAGCGTCAGCAGCACAAAGGCCACCGCCGTTACGCCAGAAATCGCGAAAACGGGGTTGTGAATGTCAAAGCCGATGGGGCCGAGGCTGCCGTCGATATTGTCCTGACCGACCTCGAAATCAGTCTCTATCTCGCCGCTATCTGAGGTGGGGTCGGTCATGCTCTCTCCGTTCCTATGGCTCAATACGGGGCTCTAACGTGGGGAAGCGCGCATGAATTTGCCGCTTCTGAAAGTTGAACTAGATCGCCTTGTGGGACTTTCCCGCATAATATTGCGTTAACGCTTGAAAAATCGACCGTCCCCACCGCCAAAGGAGGCCCCACGGATGTGCAACCTCTACGCCAACACCTTGGCCCCTACCCTCATGCAGCAGCTGTTCGCAGTGAGCACCATGAACAACCATCTGGGTAATGCAGAGCCGCATACGGCCATCTTTCCCAAGGGCACCGCCCCTATCGTGGCGCTGGATGAAAATGGCGAACGTGAGCTTCGAAATACCCATTGGGGGTTCGTGCTGCCGCAAACCTCCAAGAAAACTGGCAAACCGATCCAGCCCAAGGCGGTGAACAACGCACGCGATGATAAATTGCGCAGTTCGTCCTTTTGGAAGTCGAGCTTTACCGAACGTCGCTGTCTGATTCCCGCCTCCAGCTTTTGCGAGGCCAAGGGGCGTAATCCCGCGACCTATGTCTGGTTCGGCGTGACCGGAGAGACAATCCGCCCGCCCTTCGCCCTCGCCGGTATCTGGCGCAGCTTTGCGGGCAACTACGGGACAGAGTACCGCGAGTTGGTCACGTCTTCGATGATCACAACCACCCCGAATACTTTGGTCAAGGACACCCACCCCGACCGGATGCCTGCGATATTGGACCCCGCGGAGTATGACACATGGCTGACAGCGCCAGCGGAGGACGCATTCCGCTTAATTAGAGCCTATCCAGCGGAAAAGATGGTGATCCACCAACAGGGGGAAGACCTGAAATCCGACCGCGGCGGGCTGTGATGGGACGTGCCGCTCAACTCTCTTAGGGGCGGAGGGTGTATCCCTTTGCCCAATCGTCAAACGCTTCGTTAAAGCTATCCTGAGACACATGTTCCAACCCCGGTAGTTCCCGTAGCAGAATGTCGAGGTTCTTGCGGTCCTGCTCGGATATCTGCGGATGTGACCGAAGCTGCGCCAGCTTTTGCGGCAGCCGACGCTCCTCGCGCACAGAACTGAAGTAAAGCGCGAAGGGTATCGCCTTGATCTGCGCGACAAGTGTCGCGAACTGCGGCAAGAGAACCCGGCTGAACTGGTCGGTACCTGGCTGGTGAATATCAGACAACGCCAGAATGGCCCGCCCGGAAGAAACAGCTTGCGTCGTGGAATAGACAAAACTGACTGACAAGGTCAGCACAACCATGCCTGAAATTCCAATTAGAGCCGAAACAGCCCCCCATAGTAGGCCGCTGCTTTCATAGTTCCCACCGCCGAGAGTGGAAAGTAAATGCCCCGCGTAAATCGCCTTTTCAACAATGTTCGTCGGCGCGCTTGACGCCGGCGAGACAACCGATCCTGTCGATCCCGACAAGATGAGTGTCCAGCTGAGGCACATTAAAACGATCCAGGCCGCCCCGATGCTGACCACCACCAATGGTCCGCACGTACGATGCACCCAATCCTGTTTCGGGAAAAAACGAATGATGTGGAATGTACCGCGCGCAACGCGTGGAGCAAGCGGACCATTTGCCCCGACCCCAAGCGTCGACATCACGACATCCGCCGTCACGACCAGCAATAAACAGATGCCAAGGATCGCAGATATCATCGCCGTGCTCCTTCATTTCGCGGATAGGCTGCCAACCAATCGAGAATGGCAGCCCGATCTGCATCAGACTGCCACATGGTACATCAGTTTACGCCGTGACGTTCACTGCATGTCAAACTCATCAAACTCAGGCGGCTGCGCGATCAGGGGTCAGCCCGCCGAGCTTCCGGCTCAGCTGTTGATATTGCTCCGTCAGGAACTGAAGCTCTGGATCGCCCGCGGCATAGGGTTCGATCGCCCGGTCATATGCCTCCAGCACATTCGTCTCGTATTTACGCGCCTGCGCCTCGACCCCTTCAGGCCCGTCAATCCCGGCAGAGGTCCAATCAAGCGCGGAATACACCCGCTCCGGCGCTTCCAGTTCGCTCACGTCAGTCCCCGCGTTGGAGAGGTATTTCTCAACCTGTTCGATGTTGTCTTTGCGCATCGAGGTGATCTCGGACACCAGATCCTTACCCGCACCATCATCAAGGTTTTTCAAAGCCGTTTCATAAGCTGTCTGCGTGCCGCTCAGCACCCGCCAAAGCTCACTCATTGCGTCGTTCTTGGTCTGCATACTCACACCTTTTGTTATGATTAACCGGAAGCATCACCAAAGCTGAACGGCCTGGTAAAGAGTTGATATCGTGATCATTATTTCCGAGGAGTTAACACACGCTGCGGGCTTTGGTTCCGGTGATCTTGGTGGGCATGAGGGATTTTTGCGGAAAGCTGGAGATGGGTACTTTAATCTTTGGCCACCCTTGCGAGCCGTGACTGCGAACAAGCCCCATCTGGCGAGGGTTCCCCTACTTTGTGTCACCCCTCAGCTTGGCATTGGCATGATCTGCATCTGCCTGCGCTTTCTCAGCGAGAGCCTTCAGCTCCGAAGCCTCTTTCGTCAATGCTACCAGTTGTTTGTTCAAATCTCGTTCACTTGTCCTTGCCTCTTTCGCTTCTTCCTTCGTCTCAGAAAGAGTACTTTTTAGGTCAGCAATACGTTCCGCCAATTGTGATTTCGCTAATTCAGCTGCGGCCTCACCGGCTTTGATTTTTTCCTTAAGCTCGGCGATATCCGCATCGGTCTTTTCCTTGGCTTCATCAGCCAAACGGAGCTCATCCTCTAGCTTTGATATCTGTGCTTCCAACAGCCTTCGTTCCCCAACGAAGGTACGCTTTGCATGATCTTTTGCTTCGATCCATACTTGCTTAAGAGTATGATCCATGGCCACGCGAACGCTGTATGGTATGTCTGCCGATTGCTCCTGGAGCAATTTCCATTCTCGGAGTAACGGTGTGATGGTTGCAAGTGACCCACCACCAAGCAATTCTCGAATGTTCCTATTGGTCGGCTCAGTGCCCTGCTCGATCAATTGTTCAGCCGCCTGGAACACCCGCTGTTGGTTTATTGCCATTTCTTCCTGCCTAACTGTCGGTCACACGAAATTGTAACATGTTGTATCGTTATACTCGTTACAATATGTTTCATATAGGATATATCTCTGCGATTTCCATCATATTTTTGGGCAAAGCGGACTGTTCCTTTGGTGTGGCTGAGAACCCGGCTTTCATAGCCTGTTCGATCAGGCCGCGAGTATTATAATAACTAGTTTACAGAGCGCATTGCTCCCAAGTTTAGAGAAACCAAACAAGCCCATAGTCGGCCTTGAGGGAGAGGTCGGGTCTGAAGCGATGCACTGGGTATAGTGTGTACATATCCGCGAGAATGTTGCGCGCTCAAGCGGACCCGAAAAATACTGGGCACTGATGCCTTGATTTGGCCGTTACAGTTTACAGCTTTGGGCGTGGATTCGTTTCAAAATCCTTCGGGAAGCTTGGGGAATGCTCTCGAACAGGGCTGCTAGCATCAATACGTACAATCTGATGGGATCGTACCGACTGTGTTTTCCGCCGTCGGTTTGAACCGCCGTAATGTCCTAACGTACGCGTGCTTTGCTGTCCTAGCGCCGCAGCCCTCGCCTGTTCATCAAATCGCCCTTCCGTCCTCAAAGCGTCCGCGAATGAATGCCTGAATACATATGGTGTCACGTTATGCTTTAGACGAGGGAACGCGCGACTAGCAATTTTCTTGACGCGTTTCCCAAAACTATTGGTCAATAGCCGCTCCTGTTCGGCTATCGATAGCACCTTTCCAGATAATGAATACGGAGCCGCCGCTTGACCAAATACTAAACGGTTTTCAGCGGACCGCAAAATGTGGCGGTGTAGCCAAAGCGCTTCGGGACTGTGACAGCCCAAGGTAATCTGGCGTTTCGCCTGCCCCTTCGCTTCTACCGATATCTCCTTTTTCGTAGCCGTTTTTGCTCCGTGAATTTTGAACGTAAGCCTTTTCGCCGCATCAACATCCGCTATCGAAACCTCAATGCCCAAACGGCATGAAAATTCGACCGGTCGGCAGCCTGTCAAAATCAATGTCGCAATCATTGCCCGCTGCAAATCGCCCGTATCATCATCAGCCAGTACAAACCGCCAGTAAGAGTCGAGCCAACAATAGGTCGGTTCCGATTTGCGTTTACGATCCTGATGCTGATTGAGCGCACGCAACGACGCAATTTGGGCGTTAGGCTTTCTTTTGGCTTTAACCGATCGATCGCCTGTATTTTTTCTTAGAGTTTGATGTGATGGGTCCGGGGGTTGGGCCACAAGGAAAGCCACCGCGCTTCGAAAGCTTTCATATTCAGTCTTAACAAGCGGACGCTGCGCGGCCCAAAATCTAGCGATCAAAGCACTATCAACGCTTTTGCGAAGCCATTCGTTAAGTCGGAGTGTCGCCTTCGCTGTTGGTTTCTGCGAGATATAGTGCTTCCAGAAACCGGGAGCACTTTCGATCACCAACTGGGCAGCTAAGCGCACCAGCGCGGATCTGTAGGCTTGACGGGTGTTAACGGTCTCCCACCCCCCTGCCCTATCTATCCTAAGGAAGGCCTCATACGGATTGTCGCGCGGGCATTTTTTAGCAAGAGCTGCAGCGCGCACTTCATATTTCTGCCACGTACCCGAAGCAATGAGGTCTTCGGGAGCGTACAAACGGTTTGCTTCCTGAGCATAGGCGTACGCGATCAAACTGTCGTTCAGTAAGCGCTCCGATGGCGTCGGGTTCGATGATGCTTTGTTACTGGCTGCATTTGGTCGGTTTCTGATCGGAAACTCAGTCACCATATGGGCACCGCAATTTGGTTTCCCCTAGCAATTTTTCCCCTCACCTTGGTGAGGAAACTCGGCTTAGCTAAAAGGATATTCGCGATTATGTGATCAGCATCCTGTACGTAGTGTTCACCTTTGACCGCAGGGTGAGGATTGTTAACGGGGTGACAAACGACCCGACTAAGAAGCGACGACGCGCGCCTCTCTGAGCTCAATGGATTTAGAAAGGTATCTACACTCATATCAGCATGCCTCGCCCATCCAATGCTCAAGCACACAGACCCACGTGCGGTCATCAGATTTCCCGAGAAACGGCAAAAGAGTGAGCCGAAGCCTTGCCGGATATAGTGCAACTTCCCCTACGAAATACCCCGGAAGCGAGGCTGACGATTCTCGTATCAGATCCATTCTCGGCGGTGAGATCAAATGGGGTAGTCCATGAATTGCAGCACAGCAGCACATGCGGTTCTCGGACAAGCCACGTGCGACTTTGACTTGGATTTTTCTTCCTATGGCATCCAGCAGTAAGTCACATGCGTAGGTAGATTGTGTTGGATGACGTTGCAAAACACCTGCGTATGCCGGTCGCCGAAAACCCGCCAAGATTAGTTTTGCCGCTTCAAGCTTCAGCTTTTTAAATGGTGATTTATTGAGATCATTAGCCTGGGTCATATTAAATCCCCCTCTTGGTAGGAGATTGTCACGACCCATTAACACAAAGTAAAAAGCTTCCATCAGCATCGTCCCAAGTGTGCGGCTGGCTCCAACGAGGATCAGACGGGTTTTGTAGACGTGGCACTAACAGAGCAGTGCAGCACAAGACCTGGTACGTTAGCGACGGAGGAAATTGAATCTGAACCAGCGCAAAGCTATGATCACGCAAGTTTGCGCTACGTGATTACACCACTGCTCACTAAATTTCCGCGTTTTACGAGTTACGTTTACTGAGGCGGAATAACCAAAATTCAACCTATAGGTGCATTAAGGAAGGCGCAAAGCACTACAGATTTAATAGCTGAATAAAGTCCAGCAGCGCTAACTCGGCATCTGCAGGGCTTTATCAGATTGTTTTTAAATGCCCTTTACCTAGTATGATCATCAATCGTTCAGGGCGTGGGAATTGGCCAGTGTCATCTCAAAGTATTGAAGACTGGTGGTCCGTCGAGCTCTCCATCTTCGTATTCTTCGAAGATCGCTGTCTCGCTAATCCGCACCTGGGTATTTGGCATAAGGGACCTGAGAGTTTGTGCAACCCCGTTCACGCAACCCGAGCTGTCATCTAATGTTGCCCAAGCACCAGTTACCGTGATCTCGGAAGTTTCGAGATGCCTACTCAAGAACTCCGCTGCGTCATCTGGTCCATCGAAATTTTCATCCAGGCAATATGAACGATTTTCCTGCCAGCCATCATAAGCTGACTCGCCCGTGTCGCAACCATACATACGAACTGCTGAAACCGAATTCAGACACCCCATGCGTTCCGCAGCGAGAATAGCATTGGACAGCCCCTTCTCGATTACGTCGTCAAACCCTCGTTGGATTTCATCCGATAAAAAGCCATCGATCACCGCAAAGTGCCCGTCGTGTGATAGTATTTCCTCTGCAACTGCATCGCGAAATTCGCGCGCCTTACGCCCCAGTTGGGATTCTGCTGATCCAAACATACTCCCAGGGAGGACAAGAACGAGGGTTTTCGGCAACTCAATATGGGTTGTTTTTGACTTAATATTGGTATCATCGATCATAGTATTTCCTTGTTTTAAAAAAAATTTTAACAATGCATCCTGTTATTGAATGCTCGGTCAAATTATCTTTGATGGATTAAACTGAGATTTAAATTTTCGGTATACGGCAAGAATCGTTCGTAAATGTTGAAGTTGAGAGCTTCCCACCCTTTGACCTTTGACCTTTGACCTCGGAGCTAAATAACTCCTTTGCCCGACTGGACCGCGGTCTATCCGATTAGCACGGCAGCAGAACCCATGTTTTACCGTATAACTCGTTCGCATCCTTTCAAACGCATTTGCACGGCCGACGTAGGCAACGGAAGTTCATGAGGGAATCCAATAGGTACTCTGTCGTAGTTCCTTATCACGTGGAAATCCCCATAAGGGGCAGGGGCCTGGGAGGTTAATTTGAGATATTCCTTCACTATCTGCAGCGATCAGTACGTCCCGGAGGCTATTATCTCGTAAGGATACAAAAGCGCTATGGAATTTTGGTTGTAGACAGCGTTTTAGCCTATATGCGCAGCCTGTCAGAGTGGATCAAAAGAAGTTTCACCCTGGCTATATCTTGGTAGGTCAACAGAGTATTATCTGGACAGCTTTGGTCAAATTTTCTCTATGATAGATCTCGGTAGAGACCCCTAGGGAAACCACTTACCGTCTCCTTAATCTGACATGCCATTTAGCTTCGTGAAGTTTCTTGACCGCGGTCAAGAAACTCATATGCGGTCAAGTTGTATGCTTAGCGCTTTTTCGAAATAGGCATCTGGGCACTTAATAGTATCGGAACGGGCTATGAGGTAGTCGAAGACCAAAAGCAGTTTGCCTGCGCCAGCTCTTTGGATGCCACGTTTCAACTTATCCTGCCTTACTCTAAGCAATCTACCGAGGTCGTATAGAACGCGAGTGAGGGTTTCCCCTGAACGAGGAGGGACTGGGAAAAGCCCCGCGATATGGGTGAAGTCTGCCCAAGCCATCTTTGTAGGGTCACGGTTCATCCTAGGCTGAGGTAGTGCCGTTTGTTCGTGCTGATCCTCTGTTGCTACAACAACCTTTTTAATATCTCTTTTTAAAGACTCTATGTGCCGGACATTTCGTCCGTTTGTGGGGGGCACTTCAATTGGATCGAGTTTACCTGCTCGCTGTTCTATAGCTTGTAAACGGTCTGCTGCGTTGGCGTTTACTACTGTGTGCCTTTCACCGTAGCAGGCGTCCGCATCGGCTCCCATAGCTCGGAGCTCCGAGAGAATGTTAAGAACTGCGTCAACGGTCAACGTTGCGCGACGCAAGACATTTCTGATCATGTGTAGGGCAGAGAGTTTAGTCTCATCGAGGCCTGTCTGTCGAAGGAGAGACGCACGAAGCGCTAAGGCTTCGGTCTTCAGTGACCGTAGGTGCTCGCGTTCTTCGGTAAGCTGTGACGCCTGCATCGCGAGAGTGTCGTACCTTTCGATCAGGGGTTTCAGGTCGATGCCGAAGGCGTCCTTAATCACACCTGCATACCGTAACGGGAAGCGTTTACCATTTGCGGAGCTCTTCCGTTCAATCAATTCAGACGCTGAGAGTCGTCCAAGGCTGCGACGAAGTGTTCTTTCGTCAAGACCATTGGCCCGTTCTGACAACGAAGCGTTCGATGGGAAGACGACGGTAAGTGCAATCTGCTGGCTATTCAGATTTGCACGCCCTTCACGGGGTAAAAAGCTGATGAGTGCGGTCAAAACGGCAAGGTCGTTGGTAGTCAGGCCGAGGTCTTTTCTCAGGATGCGAACCGGGCCTAACAGCTCATAGGGGTTTGGGCAGGGCAAGTTTATCCGTTCCGCCGAGGCGGTTCGTGTTTTGTTTTGATGTTTCATGGTGTTTCGGAAGAAAAAGCTTCCCCGTTCACCGCCAGCGGTGTTGAAATCGATTCGATTTGGGGGTATCAATTAGGTGTCGAGACTAATCGAGGCCCTTCGGAAGTATCGCTTTCGGGGGGTCTTTCTTTTTCTAGCCGGGCCTCCTTTCGTTTGCTGCTTGTTGTTTTTGACGTCTTGACCACGGTCAAGACGTGGGGTTGTTACTCTGGCCCATCTTGACCGCGGTCAAGAAGCTCAATTACCAGCTTGCGCACTGCCTCCTCCACGCGTGGGGCAAGATCAGCGTCAGCGTCGATAGTTATGCGATTACCCCTCCGTCCGACCTTCACGCGCTCGTCGGGGTTCACCGAGGGTGCCGATGGCTTGGCGGCCATCAGCAAGGTAATCGCTGCTTCTAGACGATTGGGGCCTGGTAAGTTGCGGGGAATTTCGGCGGCAATTTCGCGGGCTCTTGCGCCGTCTTTCTCGCATAGCCGGAAGAGTTTTTCCCAGACCCGTCGACCAACGCCATGCGCTGGCCCGATAGCCTGAATCAATTCGGTAGGGATGCCTTTCGCGATACGGTTCATCCGTGAGACAAGCGATTCGTCTATCTGAAGTGCCCGATACGCAACTGTCTGAGCGTTCTTGCGGGTCTCGTCTGTCTTCCCAAGTTCCCGAATGATTCCGGCGACAAACAGAGCCCTCTCGATGAACGATGGGTCTTGGCGGGCATTGTTTTCCACACCTTGGGCAATGAGTGCTTCCTCGTCGGTCATCTCCATGACCGTTGCGCGCACTTTCTGACCGAGCTCGCGGCACGCGAGAAGCCTGCGGCGACCATAGACAATTTCGAGGGATCCATCCGAGGTTCGTCGAACCAAAACCGGGACCTTTTGACCGTGCTCGCGGATCGATGAGACAAGATCATCCAGCCCATCGCTGGGATCGATGCGATCCATGACCGCGGACATCTGAATGGCGTTCGCGTCTATCAGACGTGTGGCGTGTTTATCTTCTTCAAGGATGGATGCTTGTGCCCGAGCTACAGTCGGGCTCGTGCGATTCGTCTCCAAATTTTCTTCCGAAGGCGGCGCTTCACCCATCGCATTCTTCGGGAATTCCCTAAAGACTTTACGTGCCATCACTACGCCCCCATGCCTTGAGGATTTCTCGTTCGACCTCATCCGTCACGCGAGAAACGGATTCGGTGGCGCGCTCGTAAGTTCGGCGGTTCACGTCGCGAGGTTCTACCTCAAATATACTCTGTTGGGTATTTGCAGCGTCGCCCACTGCAGTTGATTTGAGGAACTCGGCCGATAGCACCGCATCTCCAAGAACAGTTCGTAGCAAAGATGAAATTTGAACCTGCGGACCATCTGTATTTTCGTAGCGTGTGATGAGAACTCTTACGAAGTTCAGCCCGTGTTCTGGCGCATGAGTCTCGACTACTCCCATCAGATTGCTCGCCATTGCAAGAAAGCTCGCGAGGGACATGACATCGAGCATGGAGGCGTTCAGTGGAATCAGTACGCCAGTCGATGCAAAAAGAGCCGAGATCACCGAGAAGTTTAGCTGCGGTGGGGTATCAAACAATACCACATCATATCGGTTCAGGACGGGCTCAAGCACATCCCTGATGCGGCTATGAAACGTGGTGGTGCCCTCTCTGAAGCTCAGTGCGACCTCGAACTCGTACTCCATGATGTCCATGGATGCCGGGATCAGGTCGACAGTCGGGAAGTTCGTTTTGCGAATGATTTCTGCCGCGGGAAGCGGATCGTCGGATTTGATAAGATCGTATGAGGTTGGCATATCCGGATCAAGCTCGGGCGTAACACCGAACAGGTTCGTCAGGCTTGCCTGGCTATCAAGGTCGATCAGCAAGACCCGGTACCCTCGTAGACCCAATAATTGTCCAATGTGAGCAACAGATGATGTCTTGGCAGAGCCCCCCTTCAGGTTAAAGATCGTCAAAACCTGACAAGCTTCTCCCGGTCTTCTGTGGGGATGCTCTTCTGGTTTGATCCTTCCGGTCTCAAGAAGCACGCGTTGTGCCTCAACCATCTCTTCTGCGGAGAAGCTACGGCGATTGCCGCCCTCTAAAATACCTTCGGGGAAGCCTTCGAGGTTTGACACATGATGTCGGAAGGTGTTCTGATTGATGCGAAGTAGTTCCGCCGCTTCCCGCATAGCGAAGCGGCGGAGACCCTTCTGGGCGTCCGGCGGGAAGGTTTCCTGCGCATGCTCATGCAACCGGTTACCCAGCCGCTTAGACATGACTTCAAATCTCTGGGAGGCTCGAATCCCGCTCATTGCTGCCCTCAAGTCTTTATTGTTTGAGAGATATTAACAGATATGGCGGATTAATCTAGGATAAACTGTTGAGCGGCTTGAGGGTGTTGAGGCCTAATATTTGTGACGACAGTAAACTGTTATATATCAGCGACTTATCATCTATGCTCTCGCGAAAATTCAACAGTTTGTTGGGCGCGCAGAAGTAAACACAAGATGTATTTTGTATACATACGTAAATCGACACTTTTTCAAATGCCCGATTCTTTTAGAGCTCTGTCGAGCGACCCAAGTACCTTTTGCAGGCTCTAAAAGCGTTCTTTCCGATGACGGCTGGCAACGTATTTTCTTTCGGGGCCGACGTTAGAGCATCGCATCTAATCAATCAGAGATGGCAAGCCGTAGCGATCTCGTCCCCCGACGCCAACTATGATCGCCGAACTGATTTGGTGGTGGTTGTAAAGACGGAACGGAATCCTGGCGAAAATCTTTGCGCCCACCATTAATTATCGTAATCCGCATAGTGGTACTCCAACACTGGGTTAGGAAAGGC
>TARA_R100000935_G_C2841193_1_pt1 | contig 12464 bp, 8 predicted proteins | sample TARA_R100000935 | Tara Oceans TARA_R100000935 (sample SAMEA2621502) | marine metagenome | biome: marine biome (ENVO:00000447); feature: surface water layer (ENVO:00002042); material: "saline water (ENVO:00002010), including plankton (ENVO:xxxxxxxx)" | depth 5 m | reverse complement strand
TTTTTAGGTTGGTTAGTTGTTTAGCCCCGTAGCGAATTCGTTCCTGCGGGGTTTTACTTTATAAAGGAGTTTTGAATGCTCCCAATCTCATAAGTCTGAATATTAACCACAACTTCCTGTCCAATGAATAAAGTATCTGTGCCGGGACAACCGACTCTCACCTATTTTCTACCGCCCAACTTTCCCAAATAAAATGAGATGGCCCCAGATACATCTGAGGATATTTTAAAGCGATATAAAACAAAAATATAACAAAGCAGAATTAGAAAACTCTTTAGGGCAATGTTGAGCACAGGGTGGAAAGGAAAGGATACAAAGTAAAAAATGGTCGATAATGCCAACAGAAGAAATATAACCTTAAAGGTCTCCTTTGTTATGGGTTGAATACCAAACTTCCATTTAACGAACCCCAATTTTATAGAATTATAAATAAAAAAAGCCATAAAACTAGCTATGGCCGCACCATCCAAACCATATTTAGGAATCAACCATAGGTTCAACAAAATGGTGAGAATGGCCAAGGCAACCCCCATAAGGAGCAACGCCCTATAAAAATCCGAATTGTACATTATAGCATTGTTATTGCCCAACAAGGCATCATAAACTCTGGCAAACCCAATAATGAAAACAATTACATACCCACCACGATAGGATTCGGGCAACAAATTGTACAGGTCATTTAGATTTAAAACAATCAAAATAAAGATGAGCCCGGATACTATAAATAAGGTGAGCGAGCTCTTTTGATATAATGTTTTAAGAGCCTTGATATCCTTTTTATGAAGTATTTCCGCAGTTAAGGGATAGGTAATGTTGTGCATAGACCTGGATGGAACGGCAATGACGGTTGCAATATACCCGGCAACACTGTAATAGGCTACATTTTTAATTTCTATAAATTGATTGATCATTACCTTGTCTACCTCCAACAAAACTATTGCGGCAGATCCACCCAAAATAATCAGGGTACTATAAGTAAGAATTTCGCGGGTGTTGGCAGGAAAACTAAAATTCAGCTTTAAACGAAGCGATCTTAAGGCATAGGCCTGCATTATAAGGGTTCTAAGGATATACATCCCAACCATGGCATTGAGAAACGTAAGTACGGAAATCACGTCCCAATAAACCATTAAAAGTAGCACTGATATCACTATTCTGCTAAATACCTCCTTCATAAAATTCCCAAAAACCGACTTCATCTGCACCTTGGCCCAAGCATAAAACACCTCAAAATAGGCCATTGCCACACCAATAATGAAAATATGCCACACATACCCCTTTACTATTGGGTTCTCCTTGGATAAAAAATCACCAATGGTCTCATTGGCCAAGTAGGAAATAGCCCCAATAGGTACAATAAGTATTAGCGGTAAGAATACCATTAGGGTCAAAAAACCATCCTTCCCATTGCGTTCCTGAAAACCTGAATAATACTTGACCAAGGTATTTGGAATCCCAAATGCCAATATCGGCATTAAAACGGACGATGCGGAGAGTATTACATTGACCAAGCCAAAATATTCATCCGATAAAAACCGTGTATATAGAAAAAGGAGGTTCAATGCCCCTATGGCAAAGCCACCATAGGTAATCAAAGTATTGTTCAATGATTGTTTTAAGACTATTCCCATGCTAAATACTTGGACAGCTTTGCCGTTAATTCCCTTCTGTGGTATTGGTCTACCTCTGCCGAAGGCAAAGTCAATTGCTCTTTTTTATATTCTTGAAACCATTGCAGCAGCGTACTTTTCAATTCATCCAACTGTGGATACGTAAATGTCTTACCTGTATTGGATTTGGCAATAAGTTCCCCTACCTCCCAATTGGTTGGGCCTATACCCAAGATAGGCCTTTTGGACGCCATATACTCAAATACTTTTCCCGGAATAATACCCTGGGTCTCTTCAGAATCTATCTCTATCAACAACAGCACTTGGGACTTTTTTTGATATTGTAAAGCCTCCTCGTGCGAAATATAGCCCAATAATTTGGTATAGGATTGAAGACCATAAAAATAGATACTTTCCAAAACATCCGAACTAATAACGCCTGCCAATTGCAATTTGAAACATTTTTTGATATCGGGGTATTCCTGAATTAATTCTGATAGTGCTTTCCAAAGATTCAGGGGGTTTCTCCCCGTAAGCAGGGATCCAATATGGGAAATGGTAAAATCAACATCCAAAGCCACGGAATTGCCAGGGCTTGTATCATAACCATTGGTAATAACTGTAATTGGTTTTTGGGTTATATGGGAAAACTCCTGTCTTGTGGTATTACTGGTCACTATTATTTTGTCGGCCTCATTCAGTACCAAGTGCTCCAGCTTTTTGTGCTTTGCTTGGGAAGCATTGGTCAGTTTCAATTTTTTATGATAGCCGATCGAGGTCCAGGGATCCCGAAAATCCGTTATCCACCTAATTTTAGTGCGTTTCTTTAGTTCAAGGCCAATAAGATGCAAGCTATGTGGGGGTCCTGTAGTTATAACAGTTCCTATGTTTTCCAATTTAATGACATCCTGTAAAAAATCAACCGAAGGTTTTATCCAAAATTTTCTGGCATCGGGAATAAATAGATTTCCCCGTATCCATAACAACACTTTTTCCACAAAAGATTGATTCTTGGAATTGATTATACCAGCGCTGATCTTTTTGGTCTTTTTTTTGGAAAATATTTGGGCAAAGCCATAGGGTTCATATATAGGCTTCTTATATACTTTTATACCTTCTGGAACTTCATCCAATAAAGATTCGTCTATTATAGGATAATTGGGATTTTCCGGAATATATACAATAGGTTCTATATCAAAATCCCTGAGGTATTTCACAAATTTCAACCATCGCTGTACTCCAGGTCCACCTGCCGGAGGCCAATAATACGTGATGATGAGTACCTTCTGCATTAAGCCGTTGGTTTTTTCCTAGAGGCCCAAAAAGCATGGCCAATTCCAAAAAAGAACACCAAGACCAAGATTATGGAGCTTGCCATAGTTATGTTGCCTCCAACCTTAATAAGGCTTGGCTCAAACTTAAACTCAATTTTATGATTTCCTGCAGGTACCTCCAAGGCCCTCAACACATAATTCACTTCAAAATGTTCCTTTAGATTACCATCAATATAGGCATTCCAACCATGTGGATAGTACATTTCGGAAAATACGGCAATTCCAGGATTGGTATTATTGGAACTGTAGGTTAAATGGTTAGGTTTGTATTCAACCAACTTTATGGAAGCTGTAGAATCTGTCCTAAAATTAAGATCTTTTATATTTTCAAACTTCGTCTTGTTAAAAACCGCCTTATGCTTTAAATCCAAGGTATTCAATGCCATTATTTCGTCATTGGCATTAAACACAGGCACCAACTCGTCAATAAACCATGCATTGCCATTAGCATCAGGATTTAATGCGGGGTAGGTCCTACCCTCTTCATCTTGCTGCACCACATATTTAACGTTCAACATACTCAAAACCCTAACGTTATTCTTGGAAATATGAAAATCGAACAATTCCTGGATCCCCGCTGGTTTAGCAGCATGATACCCCCAAATAGATTGATGGAAATAAGCCGTACGGCCTCCCCCGCCAATTTCCGATGGATCGTATACCCTAAAAACAGTAGTGTCCTGAGCTATCTGTCGGTCCATATCAGTTTCCTGAAAAGGTTCCAGCATTCTTCTTTGGGCCACAAAATCATCGTCATTTACATAGCGCTTTGCAACCCCTATCAAATCGAACATTACCAGCACCCCCAATAGAACAATCACCAAATTTTGCTTGAATTTATTTTTCAAATAAAACCAAATAACCAAGGCTGCCAAGGCTACAAAGATCAGTGACCTTAAAATATCTGTATTGTAAACGGCCTTACGATCCGCAACAATCAAGGAAACAATATCATCACCATAATACTGACGATAGGTTTCATCGCTCTGTCCAGTAAAGCTGAACATTCCCTTCACCAGAAAAAGAAGCACTCCGATTCCCAAAGTAATGAATAGGGTTAATTTTAAATCCTTTAGTTTCTTGGAAGTATCCTCTTTGGGGTCAAAAAGTTGTACCAAAGCGAGGATGCCCAAAACAGGAACACAGAGTTCCAGAATTACCTGAATGGATGACACCGCCCTAAATTTATTGTACAACGGAAAATAATCGATCATTACATCCGTAAGGAGGCCAAAATTTTTGCCCCATGAAAGAAGGAGGGCCATTATAGTACCTCCCAAAAGCCACCATTTTGCTTTTCCCTTTACCAAAAATAGCCCTAGGACAAAGAGAAAAAACACCACGGCCCCAATATAGGCAGGAGCGGCAACAATAGGCTGGTCTCCCCAGTAAAGTGGCAAGGAACTAGTAAAATCCAATGCTTTGGTCCTGGATATTCCATTCTCGGTCAAAAAGGTATAGGTCTTGGAATCGGCCCCAAGATCCTCGCCACCGGAACCGCCGAAAAGTCTTGGAACAAATAAATTCAAGGATTCTACAATCCCGTAACTATATTGGGTAATATATTCCCGATCCAGACCGGTACCACTTTCTTTAGGCTCTCCGTTGGCCGTGATGGTAAGGTCCGATTTTCCTCTTGTACTCCAATCCGCATATTCCTTGGTAGCCATTAGACTAGTAGCATTTGCTGCTATTCCCAGAAACACCGCCAAAATTAGGATTCCGACCGAAATACCAAAATGCTTCAATTTCTTTTTCTTAATGGCATCCACTAGATATACAACCCCAAGAATAAGTATGAGTAACATAAAATAGTAGGTCATTTGGTAATGGTTGGCACCAACTTCCAAAGCCATAGCAATAGCCGTTAGGAGGAACCCCCAAAGGTATTTCTTCCTAAAAACCAAAATAATCCCCCCCAAGAGCATTGGCATATAGCCAATGGCATGTGCCTTTGCATTGTGACCTACCCCCAAAATAATGATCATATAGGTAGAGAAACCAAAGGCCAGTGCACCCAATACCGCCAACTTGTAATCTACCTTGAGACAGGATAACAAGATATAAAACCCGATAAGATATATAAAAAGATAATCTGCGGGCCTAGGTAAAAAACGGATAATCCGATCCAACTTTTTCACATAATCATGAGGATAATAAGCTCCCAATTGATAAGTGGGCATTCCGCCGAAGGCGCCATTGGTCCAGTACGGCTCCTCCCCTGTTTTCTTCCTAAAATCGTTTTGTTCCTTGGCCATTCCCGTAAATTGAACAATATCCGATTGCTCAATTACCTTCCCCTGAAGTACGGGATGGAAATAGGCCAACGCTACAATTACAAAAAATACGGTTACAAAAAAATGGATAAAAAAGGCACTTAGACCGTTTCTCATGTTTGGTTATGGTAAATGGTTATTCAATTTCCTCAAAATCTATGTATTCTCCAACATTTTTTGAGCTGTTCTTTTTCTTGGTCGTTTTTTTATCAATTATAACGTCGCCAATTTGCTCTTCCTCCTGCGGTTGCTGACCTGCAAAACCTTCAAACTGTTCCTTAAAATGTTCCTCGGTCTTTTTTGCGGCATACCTAAAGAGTTTAGGAGCAAACCATTTCGCCAGAATTTTAAGCAAATAGTATACTAAGAGTACAATTAGTATCGTTTTTAAAAAACCCATAATTAGTTGACAAATTTTATATCAAAAGTACAATTCTAACGTTGTATTAATAGTGCAAAAGTCTTAAAATAATAATAAAATAGTACCTATGGAGTATAATGTTTCCAAGAAACGCCTTATGAAAATACTAATATTTGGAATTTTCACCATTCCATTGGTCGCTTTTTCACAGTACACCGATGTCATCAACTCCAACAGACCTGGACTTTCCGTAAGCGCTTATGCTATAGGTACAAATGTTTTACAGGCCGAATTTGGCATTGGCTATGAACAACAGGACCACACTAGGTTAGCTACCGAATCCAATATTTTAGGAGCTGATCTGTCATTACGTTACGGCCTTCTTTTCGAAACCTTGGAACTGAATTATGAAGGCACTTTCGACAATCAAAATAAAACTTACACCAACACAGGGGTAGAAATTAAGAACACCGATTTTTCCAGAAACAGAATAGGTTTAAAATTTTTAGTTTACGATCCTTTTAAGAATCCCGAAAATAATAAACCCAATCTTTACAGCTGGAAGGCCAACTATGGTTTTAAGCTAAAAAACCTAATACCTGCCGTATCGGTCTACGCAGGTGCCAATTTTGTATTGGGCGACAATCCCTTTTACCGTGGTGACCCCACGGTCTCCCCGAGGGTAATGGTTGCTACCCAAAGCAGGCTTACTCCCCGATTTGTACTTATTTCCAATATTGCCTATGACAGATTGGGCACTGATTTCCCTGAGTGGAACTACACGGTATCCTTATCCCATGCCTTTAGAGATCCCAAATGGAGTGTCTTTGTGGAAAACCAAGGAATAAAAAGTGATCGGTACTCGGACGCGCTCCTTAGAGGAGGCGTAGCACATTTATTGGGTGAAAATATGCAGGTGGATATGAACTTGGGCGCCAGTTTTAAAAATACGCCCAGCAGGATCTTTGCCACAATGGGATTCTCCTATAGGGTAGATATGCACAGGGACAAGGTGAAGGCCATTGAAGATCAAAAGGCGGGAGAAAATGGCGGCCCCATCAACAAGAACGCCATGAAGAAAAAGAAAAAAGGAAAAAACAAAGGTACCGGTGCAGAGGATATCGATTTGGGGCCTACCAAAAAACAAGTACGGAAACTAAAGAAAAAGGAAAAGAATAGGGACGATTCTGAAATTGATTTCTAACAAAATAACTTTTGTCCTTTTTCCTATAGATTAATATTGCTAATATTGAACCATACAAGAAACATGGTATGGTTACTCTAAAAGAAGCAAAAACAAAATCGGAACTTAAGGATTTCGTTAAATTTCCTTTTACACTTTACAAGGGCTCCCCCTACTGGGTCCCTCCTATCATAAATGACGAGCTGGAGTCTTTTGACAAAAGTAAAAATCCTGTTTTTAAGGATGCCGATGCCTGGTTTTATCTGGCCTATAGGGACAATAAAATTGTAGGTAGGGTCGTAGCCATTATCAATAGATTGGAAGTGGATCAACAGCAAGTAAAAAAGATGCGTTTTGGTTGGTTCGATTTTGTGGATGACTATGAAGTTACAGAGGCGCTGCTCAATAAGGTGTCCGAAATAGGAAAGGAACACAAGTTGTCCTACATGGAAGGGCCTGTAGGTTTTTCCAATCTGGACAAAGTAGGTGTCCTAACCGAAGGGTTTGATGAGATAGGCACCATGATTACCTGGTACAACCATCCTTACTATGTTAATCATTTTGAACGCTTTGGGTTTGTAAAGGAAAAGGAATACATGGAAAATAAATTCCCCTTTAGCAATGCGGAGCCCAAATTCTTTCAAAAGGCAAACGAACTGGTCCGAAAAAGATATGGCGTAAAGGAATTGAACTTTACTAAAACCAAGGATGTAATGCCCTGGGTAGATCAGATGTTCGACCTTTTTAACGAGACCTATTCCTCCCTCTCTTCTTTTGTCCGTATCACCGATATTCAAAAGGATTATTTCAAGAAAAAATATATCAGTTTTATCAATCCCGAGTATATCAAATTTATATTGGATAAGGATGACAAATTGATAGCTTTCGGAATAGTAATGCCTTCATTTTCCAAGGCCTTGCAAAAAGCGAAGGGAAAATTATTCCCATTCGGCATATTTCATTTGCTCAGCGCGAAAAAGAACAGCAAAGAGGTTATATTTTATTTAATAGGGGTACTTCCGGAATACCAGAATAAAGGTGTTACAGCAGTAATGTTCAATGAGTATTACAAGACTTTTAAGGCCAAGGGAATAGAAAAATGTGTTAGGACACCGGAATTGGAGGAAAACGTGGCCATTCGCCAATTATGGAAACATTTCGACCCAAAAATATACAAGAGAAGAAGGACTTACAAAAAGGAACTTTAAACAGACCCAAGGGGCCGAATTTCAAAAAACATCCAAAATTAAAAAAAGCCAACCTAAATATTTAAGTTGGCTTTTTTTATGTAAGTTGAAATAGTTCTATTCTCCCATCGCTGCCGCTACCGCCGCAGACAGCCTTTTGTAAGTGCCATTCTGTAATCGCTCACGTATTACAGAGAAGGCCTCCAAGGTTTCGGATACATCCTGTAAGGTATGTGTGGCCGTTGGAATCATTCTTAAAAGAATCAGGCCCTTAGGAATTACCGGATACACTACAATGGAACAGAAAATACCAAAATTCTCCCTTAAATCCTTTACCAATGCCATGGCTTCTGGAATACTACCGTTAAGATATACCGGTGTAACACAGCTAGTGGTAGTACCTATATCAAAACCTCTTTCCTTTAGTCCGTTCTGCAATGCATTAACATTCTCCCAAAGTTTGGCCTTAAGTTCTGGTTGGGTGCGTAGCATATCCAACCTTTTAAGTGCTCCTTTCACATAAATCATTGGTAATGATTTAGCGAACATTTGAGATCGCAAGTTGTATTTAAGGTATTCTATGATCTCTTTGTCCGCAGCCAAAAAAGCTCCGATTCCGGCCATAGATTTGGCAAAAGTTGCAAAGTAAACATCTATATCATCCTGAATTCCCTGCTCCTCACCTGCTCCTGCCCCGGTTTCACCCAAGGTTCCAAAACCATGCGCGTCATCTACGAATAATCTAAATTTATATTTTTTCTTAAGCGCAACAATTTCCTTGAGCTTGCCCTGTTCCCCGCGCATTCCAAAAACACCTTCGGATATTACCAAAATACCTCCTCCGGTCTGTTCTGCCATTTTAACGGCCCGATCCAAGTTTTTCTCAAGACTTTCAATGTCATTGTGCTTAAAGGTAAAACGCTTACCCATATGCAAACGTACGCCATCTATAATACAGGCATGTGCATCAACATCGTAAACAATAATATCATCCTTGGAAACCAAAGCGTCAATGGCAGAAACCATCCCTTGGTACCCAAAGTTCAACAAATAAGCAGATTCTTTTTTAACAAATGCAGCCAATTCCTGCTCCAATTGCTCGTGGAATTCGGTATGCCCACTCATCATTCTTGCTCCCATAGGAAAAGCGGCACCGTATTCCAATGCTGCCTCGCCATCTACCTTCTTTACTTCCGGTAAATTGGCCAATCCCAAGTAATCATTAATACTCCAAGTGATTACTTCCTTTCCTTGAAACTTCATCCTGTTAGATATAGGACCTTCCAATTTAGGAAATACAAAATATCCCTCGGCTTGTGAGGCCCATTTTCCTAAAGGACCTTTATTCTCAATAATTCTGTCAAATAAATCTCTCATCTAGACTACGTTGATTATTAGTGCAAAAGTATATATTTTTAATACGCATATGCAACTTATTTAATACATAAAAAGCAACGACTTATGAACCGTTGCTTTTTAAATCATAAATTTTGCATAACCCTTACTTTACAAATTCTATTTTTTGTGGTTCTTCAACATTCTTACTATCAAAGAATCCCTGGTCGGCCATCCACTGGTCACTGTATATTTTACTCATATATCTGGAACCATGGTCTGGAAAAATAACCACTACATTGCTATCTTCATTAAACTCGCCCATTTCCTCCAGTTGCCTTACGGCCTGCATTACCGCGCCACTTGTGTATCCTACAAAAAGGCCTTCTGTTCTGGATATCTCCCTAGCGGTATGGGCACTTTCTTCATCGGTAACCTTAATAAATTCGTCAATTACCTTGAAGTTGGTGGCCGTAGGTATCAAGTTTTTACCCAAACCTTCAATACGGTACGGATAAATTTCCTTGGTATCCAATTCACCGGTTTCATGGTATTTCTTAAGAACGGAACCATATGCATCCACTCCTATAACACGTATATTCGGATTTTGTTCCTTCAGATACTTAGCGGTACCGGAAATAGTACCTCCCGTGCCACTACAGGCTACTAAATGAGTAATATGTCCGTTGGTCTGATTCCAAATTTCCGGTCCCGTACTTTTGTAATGGGCCTCGGAATTTAAATCATTGAAATATTGATTGATATATATAGATCCCTCGGTTTCCTCGTGCAATCTTTTGGCTACTTCGTAATAAGACCTTGGATCATCTGCGCTAACGTGTGCAGGGCATACATATACTTTTGCCCCCATAGACCTCAGCATGTCTATTTTATCCTTGGAAGATTTTGAACTTACCGCCAAGATGCATTCGTAACCTTTAATGATACTGATCATGGCAATGCTAAAACCCGTATTCCCCGAAGTGGTTTCTATAATGGTACTCCCCTTCTTTAAAATTCCCCTACGCTCCGCCTCTTCAATAATATAAAGGGCAATACGATCTTTTGAAGAATGTCCTGGATTAAAACCTTCCACCTTAGCGTAAAAATTACCTTCTAAGTTGGCAGCTATTTTATTTAGTTTGATTAATGGGGTGTTTCCTACAAGTTCTAGGAGGTTGTTATAAGCGTTTATCTTATGTTCCATAAACAGTTTCTAGGTTTAGAACTTATTGACATCTTTTAATTTATGTCAATACTGATAGGACAAAATTACTCTTTTTTTTTGATTATCGAATTTTATGCTCTAAATCTAACAAAAATGCATATTCTTTAGCCACCTCCTTTAAGGATTCAAATCGGCCTGAAGCACCGCCATGACCTGCATCCATATTAATATTGAACAACAATAAATTATTGTCCATTTTGTACTCCCTAAGTTTAGCAACCCATTTGGCAGGTTCAAAATATTGCACTTGGGAATCGTGAAAGCCAGTAATAACCAGCATATTTGGCTGCAATTGTCGCGTTACATTGTCATATGGCGAATACGATTTCATGTAGTCATAGTATTCCTTTTCGTTTGGATTGCCCCATTCATCATATTCTCCGGTAGTCAGTGGAATGGTATCATCCAACATGGTCGTAAGCACATCTACAAAAGGAACAGCTGCAATTACCCCGTTATAAATTTCCGGGCATAGATTTACTATGGCCCCCATTAAAAGTCCGCCTGCCGAGCCTCCGGATGCATAGAGATGTTCCGGACTAGTAAACTTTTTTTCAATCAGAAATTTGGAACAATCAATAAAATCGGTAAACGTATTTATCTTATTCAGCAATCTTCCTTCCTCATACCATTTACGGCCAAGGTATTCCCCGCCCCTAACATGGGCTATGGCATAAACAAAACCTCTGTCCAAAAGGCTTAACCTTACCGTGGAAAAATAGGGGTCTATAGTATGCCCATAAGACCCATAGGCATATTGCAATAACGGACTGCTGCCGTCCAATTTGGTGTTTTTGTGATAGACCAAGGAAATAGGAACTTTTTTACCATCCCTGGCTGGTGCCCAAATTCGTTCGGAAATATAGTTTTCCTTATGGAACTTCCCTCCCAAGACCTCTTGTTCCTTTTTTATTTCCTTTTCCCTTGTCCTCATATTGAAATCTATGATGGAACTGGGTGTTGTCATGGAATTATATCCATATCTTAGAATTTCGGTATCAAAATCCGGATTGGTACCCACATAGGCCGTATAGGTCTCATTGTCAAAGGGCAAATAATAGCTTTCCCCTGTATCCCATCGCACAATCTTCAACTTGTTCAATCCATTCTCGCGTTCGGACAAAACATAGTACTCATTGAACATTTCAATATCCTCAAGCAAAACTTCTTCCCTGTGCGGAATAAAGTCTACCCAATTTTCAGATCCGGTTTTATCTTCGGGGGTCGTCATCAATTTAAAATTGGTTGCCCCTTCCATATTGGTTAGGATGTAAAAATTGTCTTCGTAATGGGTTAGGGAATACTCCATGCCCCTAACTCTTTTGGAAAACACATGAAACTTTCCATTAGGGTCATCCGCCCTTAGAATTTGAAATTCAGTAGTCAATGTACTGGAAGACCCAATAACTATAAATTCTTTGGATTTGGTTTTGTAAACAAAGGTGGTAAAGGTTTCGTCATCCTCGTGAAAAACCAGTTCATCTTCCTCCGGAGATGTTCCCAATATATGCCTGTAAATATTATTGGACCTTAGGGTAACAGGATCCTTCTTGGTGTAGAACAGGGTCTTATTGTCATTGGCCCATACCGCGCTGCCGGTAGTATTCTCTATTTTATCCCCATAAATCTCCTGAGTGCGCAAATTTTTAATTTGCAGGGTGTATTGCCTGCGGGAAACAGTATCCACCCCAAAGGCAGCCAGTTCATTATTGGGGCTAATGGACAGGCCTCCTAGGTTAAAATAATCCAAACCCTCCGCCATATGGTTGCAGTTGAACATTATTTCCTCTTCGGCATCCTCTTTTTCAAAACGTCTTGTAAAAATGGGGTACTCCTTTCCTACCTCATATCTGGTAGCATACCAGTAGCCATTAAACTTATAGGGCACGGAAGAATCATCTTCCTTTATCCTGGACTTCATCTCTGTGAACAAGCTATCCTTAAGCTCCT
>TARA_R100000935_G_C2841199_1_pt1 | contig 12483 bp, 8 predicted proteins | sample TARA_R100000935 | Tara Oceans TARA_R100000935 (sample SAMEA2621502) | marine metagenome | biome: marine biome (ENVO:00000447); feature: surface water layer (ENVO:00002042); material: "saline water (ENVO:00002010), including plankton (ENVO:xxxxxxxx)" | depth 5 m | reverse complement strand
TTCCTGCAATATAAAACACCCATTTCTTAAGTCGAACTCACGTTAGTTAGTGTTTACACAATGAATGATGGAGCATTTCAATTTACATTACAAGTAGACAATGATATATCTGGTATGGCTTCAGCTAATTCCGATTTTCTATGGGTTGTATCAAACAACAATGAAGGGAGTATCAATTTGGTAAATGTAGCAGATAACACTATCGAACAGTCAATCTCATTGGGTTATTATAATCTATACGGGATGGACTATCAAAATAACTACATATATATTACTGATGGTAAATACTTACACAAATGCCAAACAACACCAACATTTAAAGCTGTAACCTCTTATGAAGTATCTGATTTTGCTATGCAAGGTATTGCCTTCGATGGCACAAACTTCTGGGCAAGTGGTTTTGACGATTTAGAGAGTGACTATAAACTGGTTAAGACCAATCTTACCCTATAACCTTCAAAATAAAAACAGCACCAAAAACATTCCTTATAAACCTGTTAATTTAAAATAAGTAGTTATGAAAACTGCAATTAAATCGTTAAGCTTAGTTATAGTATTAGTGGCCCTTACTTTTACATCATGCACCAAAGAAGGGGAAACAGGGCCTATGGGACCAGCGGGTATAAACGGAACCGATGGAACTGATGGGAAGGACGGAAACGATGGCAATGCCAATGTCATGGCCTCAGATTGGTTGGAACCTACCGAAAGTTCCTTTAGCGTTAACAATCCAAGATATAAGGCCTTACCTCTTGCAACAAATCTGAGTTCAAGTTTATTGGAGGACGGGGTTATTCTTGTGTACTATGATAATGACGTAGATATTTATCTCCTACCCAATCATGTTTTCGCGCTGGACGGCACCATATTAAAATCGATAGATTCAAAAATTAATCGTGCCTCCCGCAATATATATGTCAATATTCAACGTTCCGATTCCGATCTAACTCCAGGTGAATATCTTTGGGACCCAAGCGGTCCGCCATATGGGAAAGGAGTTCGATTTAGATATGTAATCGTTCCCTCCAACGCTGCTTCCGGTAAAAAGGCTGCAATCGACTACAAGAAAATGTCTTATGAAGAAGTAATGGACCATTTCGGATTGGATTATTAATAACCATTATTTGACAACAAATTAAAAAGCCGAGGATCTCACTCGGTTTTTTTATGTACCAATGTTAACCTTTTAGTTAGGCCACCATTAAAACATAGAAACCATAAAAATTACGGTCATGAAAATCTATAAATCAATTTTGGGAATTTTAATACTACTTATAACAACTATGGGCTGCCAGAAAGATGATGACGGTACCATTTATTTAAGTGATGCCAAACAAATTACAGCCTTCAAAATCTTGAAATCCGAAAACCCTTCCTTGACGCAGGACATTATAGGCACAATTGATCAGGATACCAGAACCATAACCGCCATGGCTCCAAATGGCACCGACTTAAATGGCCTTGTCCCCAGTATACAAGTATCATCAAAGGCATCCATTAACCCGATGGCAAGTCAAGATTTTGGCAACACTGTAATTTATACGGTTACCGCTGAGGATAAAACTACGGTAGCCTATGAAGTAAAGATACAAGTTGCCCAGAATAGCGAAAAGAAAATAAGGTATTTCAATTTTGTACCCACCGATAACCCAACATTGACGGCCACTATAGTTTGTACAATTGACGAAGATTCAAAATTGATTACTGCAACTATTCCCAACAATGTAGACCTGTCCTCCATGACTCCCGAGATTGGGCTATCTCCTGGGGCCACAATAGACCCTACGGGAGTCCAAAATTTCACGGGAAAAGTGACTTACACGACAACTGCAGAAGACGGTTCAACCAATATTTATGAGGTTCAATTAACCAACCTCGCTACCAAACAAAAAACTGTTTTGGAAGATATCTTAAGCACAAATCCAGGAAACACTCTAGGTTGGGATTTAAGTACCTCAGATTTAAGTACTTTGGAGGGTGTGTATACCTGGGAAACAGGAGAAATATATAGGATAGACCTTTCTGGAAAGGGCATAAAGGTAATACCCACAGCCGTAGGTGAACTTAAGTACTTGAGCTTCCTTAAACTTTCCAATAACAATATTGATTTTATACCCGAGGAGATAGGATTATTAACCAATTTATCAAGTTTATATGTAGACAACAATATGCTTGACGTATTACCGGCTGCACTTTGGACAATTACAGGACTTAGGAATTTGGGGTTAAATAGCAATAATTTAACTTCCCTACCCAATGAAATTGGCTCGCTATCAAATTTAGGACAGCTTAATATATCAAATAATAATATACAATCCATTCCGGCAACACTTGGGAACCTTGCCCAATTGACCTATTTGAATTTTAGTTCCAACAACATTGAAGCCCTGCCCACAGAAATAGGACAACTTTCAAATCTGCAATATTTTTATGCTACGGACAATGAGTTGACCAATCTTCCCGAATCAGTTTGGGATTTAGGGAGCATTCAATATTTCTCGATAGGTAGCAACAATTTCTCTACCTTACCCAATGAAGTAGGACAACTTACAGCTTTGATAGAACTAAATATATCAGACAATAACCTAACAGCCCTTCCCTCTTCCATAGGAGAACTCATTAACCTGGATGAGTTGGATTTGCGCACCAACAGTTTTACATCAATACCTCAGGCTGTTTGTGATCTGGAACCTGACCATGGCACCCAAATTCATAAAGATGAAAGTGTTAGCTGCGAATAATAAAATCAGGACATCCATGGTAAATAGCATTTTAAACCGAAGTAGGTACTTCGGTTTTTTTTGCTCTGGTGTTAACCTTTTCAACTCAGAATCATAAAAGGTAAACAATCTCTAAAAAAAGAAATTATGAAAACTGCAATGAAATATTTAGGCTTAGTTATCGCTGTAATAGCCCTTACTTTTACATCATGCACTAAAGATGGCGAAATAGGGCCTATGGGTCCTGCGGGTCAAGATGGGCAGGATGGGAATGCCAACATAAGTGTTCTTACCTATGACCTTTCCGATATTAATTCATCTGATTATATCCTTGAAATACCAGAACTCACCCAAAGTGCTATGGACAATGATCTTATTCTGGGCTACATAACTACACACAGTGCCGTATATCCAATACCACAAAGAATGGTATATATTGAAGTTACTAATTCCTCCAACCACGTGATTCAAACATTGTATATAGATATTGTTGTGCAAATGGCTCCCCAGATGTACAAACTTTACTTTTATCGCCCAACAACCCAAATTTTGTCAGGTTTACAGCCCAATAGCATTAAAAGCCTTAAAATAATTATTGCCCCTTCCTCAAATAACACATCAGGAAAATCCGAAGGGACAAATATGCGATCACAACTTAAGAATGCAGGTGTCGACATTAATGATTACCACGCAGTTATGGATTATTATGGGCTCGAATATTAACTCTTTTGCCACATAAAAACAAAAAACCGAGGCTTACACCTCGGTTTTTTGTTTTATAATTTCTGCTTCAAAAAGCGTTTCAAAATGCTTCAGCAGCTTTTGTTTCACCTCGTTCATATCCACTTCCTTTTTACCTAGCTCTACATTCAACGAAGTTACCGCTTTGCCTTTGATCCCACAGGGAATCATCAGATCAAAATAGCCCAGATCGGCATTTACGTTCAAGGCAAAACCATGCATGGTAACCCACCGACTGGCACGTACGCCCATGGCACAGATCTTTCTGGCGAATGGGGTGCCTACGTCCAACCAAACTCCGGTTTCCCCTTTGGATCGCTCTGCGTTTAGCCCGTAGTCGGCCAAGGTAAGAATCACCATCTCTTCCAAAAACCTGAGGTATTTATGAATGTCTGTAAAGAAATTATCAAGATCCAGAATAGGGTAGCCCACAATCTGTCCAGGCCCGTGATAGGTGATGTCCCCACCCCTGTTTATTTTGTAGAATTTTGCGCCTTTTTCGGTAAGTACGTTTTCATCTACCAATAGGTTATCCATATCCCCGCTTTTACCCAAAGTATATACATGCGGATGCTCTACAAACAAAAAATGATTGGGCGTTTCCAGCCGGGAGCCCTCCCTCCTATTCTTAATTTTTAAGTCCAAAATAGACTGGAACAATTCTTCCTGGTAATCCCAAGTTTCCTTATAATCCTTATGTCCCAAATCTTTAATTTCTACAACTTTATTTCTTTTCACGCTTCAAAAATATAAATATCGTTCTGAAAATGATCAATTTTCCTTTCCCCAACCCTAAAGGGAGGGAAAATTATCATCTCCATTTAAAATTTTTATCAACTTCTCTGTTATCTTACTAAATTTATTGTCTATTTATTGATTGTCAAACCTAATCACTTTCAGCCCATAACTTTCCAAAATACTTGTTCTATCATTATCATATTCCAAATTCGATTTATGTTGTTTTCCGTCCAGCTCAATGACAAATTTAGCTTGATGACAATAAAAGTCGAGTATTTAGTCATTGAACGGATGCTGCCTTCGAAATTTGAATCCATGTGGTTTAACCTTCAAGAATTCCCATAATTTTTCTTCTTGTGGAGTTTGTGTCCTTCGTAATAAATCCGCGTAAGCAAACTTATCGGCCTTAGCACCTGCATGCATTCCTTCTTCTTCTAACGACCTGTTTTTACTACACATAAATTGGATCTATACCCTAAGTTTTTCCCGATTAACGACCTCAATTCCTTTAAATGGAAAAAACCTCACCCTTCAGGGTTGGGGCATGGTTTTTCCGGACTTGCCCGTTATAGATTATTCCTTGTAATCCTTATGTCCCAAATCTTCTAAGAGAATACTTTTGTTCATCCTGCAAAGATACAAACTCCCACCATAAAGCAAACTACACGCTTTTAGTTCGGATTGTTAAGGATGATCAAGGCGGCGATAACACCGGGCACCCACCCGCAAAGGGTAAGCAGAAAAACGATAATAAAAGATCCGCACCCCTTGCCAATTACGGCCAAGGGCGGGAAAATAATGGCCAACAAGACCCTAAAACAGCCCATGCTTTTTTCGATTTTTGATTGATGCCGTCCTTTGGCGGGACAGATGTACCAATAAGACTAAAAAACAGACATTTTGTTACAAGGAATTGGGAATATTTTGAATACACTGTTTTGAAAACAATCAATTCCAATTTTTGGATTGATAGATTAACGCAGAGTGCCTATATTTGCAGCCTTAATTTATAAGAATATGCAACTTTCGGAACAAGAAGTAATTAGAAGGGAAAAACTTGGCAAGTTACGGGAATTGGGCATCGACCCCTATCCCGCAGCACTCTACCCAGTAAATAGCACTTCTAAAAATGCCAAGGAGAATTATGAGGAAGGCAAAAAGGTAGTTCTTTCCGGAAGGCTTATGTCCAGAAGAATCCAAGGCAAGGCTTCCTTTGCGGAACTACAGGACAGTGAAGGCCGTATACAGGTCTATTTCAACAGGGACGAAATTTGTACTGGGGATGACAAGACCTTGTACAATGATGTGTATAAGAAATTATTGGACATTGGTGACATTATTGGCGTAGAAGGTGAGCTTTTCACCACTCAGGTGGGCGAGAAAACCGTCATGGTCAGGAATTTTACCTTGCTTAGTAAATCCCTACGTCCTTTACCCTTGCCAAAAGTGGATGCCGAGGGTAAAGTATACGATGAATTTAACGACCCAGAATTGCGCTACCGACAGAGATATGTGGATTTGGTAGTGAACCCAAGCGTTAAGAAAAATTTTATAAAGCGTACCAAGATCACCAATAGTATGCGTCAGTTTTTTAACGATGCCGGCTATTTGGAGGTAGAGACCCCTATATTGCAACCCATTCCGGGCGGGGCTGCGGCACGTCCGTTTATGACACACCATAACGCCTTGAATATCCCTTTATATTTAAGGGTAGCCAATGAACTTTACCTAAAAAGATTGATTGTAGGTGGCTTTGATGGTGTTTACGAATTTGCCAAGGATTTTAGGAACGAAGGTATGGATCGTACCCATAACCCTGAGTTTACGGTTATGGAACTTTATGTGGCCTACAAAGATTACAATTGGATGATGGACATGACCGAAAAGCTTTTGGAAAAGGTGGCTATCGATTCCAACGGCACATCCAAAGTAACCGTAGGCAAAAATGAGATAGAATTTAAGGCCCCTTACCCTAGGGTCCCCATTTTGGAAGCCATTAAAATCCATACCGGTTTTGATGTAGCCGGGATGAACGAGGTGGAACTTAGGGAGGTTGCCAAAAAATTAAAAATTGAGGTGGATGATAGTATGGGAGTTGGCAAGCTTATCGATGAGATTTTCGGTGAAAAATGTGAACATCACTACGTACAGCCGACCTTTATCACAGATTACCCCAAGGAAATGAGTCCTTTGTGCAAGGAGCACAGGGACAATCCCGCTTTAACTGAACGTTTTGAACTGATGGTAAACGGAAAGGAATTGGCCAATGCCTATTCCGAGCTAAACGATCCCATTGACCAGCGTGAAAGGTTCGAGGAACAACTTCAACTTTCGGAAAAAGGGGACGACGAGGCCATGTTCATTGATCAAGATTTCCTTAGGGCCCTGGAATACGGAATGCCCCCAACAAGTGGCATCGGTATCGGCATCGATCGATTGGTAATGTTGATGACCAACAATGCCTCCATACAAGAAGTTCTTTTCTTCCCACAAATGAGACCGGAGAAGAAACAAGTAGAGCTTAGCGAGGAAGAAAAGGAAATCCTTGCCATTTTAAAGCCGGAAGGCAAAATGGCACTGGATGAGCTTAAGACCAAAGCAGGCTTAAGTGGAAAAAAATGGGACAAATCCATGAAGGCCCTTTCCAAGCACGAGTTGATCAAGGTAGCCACCGAGGGCGATACTAAAATGGTGGTGCTAAAGAAATAATTAGGCAAAGTTTACCTTAAACCAATTTTAAAAATCTTTAATGCTTGCAGACCCTTTACCTCTAGGTTGGGATATGTAGGCATTTTTTTATTGTTTAACCTATAAATTTCCCGGCAAACAAATAATTCAACTTAACAATTCTCAAAATAGTCCTTATTTAATAATTCCATGTTCTATTCTTAATTAATACATTTTTTGACAATATTATCTATAGATTCGCATAATTATTCTTATTATTAGTGGAGTTTTATTCAACAAAGTAAAAACCATGAAAAATAAGGCATATTTATTCCTATTGATATTGGGGGCAGTTATGCTTGTTGTTTCCGTTTGGAATATGCTGCAACCTTCCGATACGGTTGATTTTAGTGCCGATATAAAACCCATCTTAAACAAGAACTGTATTACCTGTCACGGCGGGGTTAAAAAAAGTGGTGGTTTTAGCCTTTTATTCGAAGATGAGGCCTTTGCCAATACAGAATCCGGGACTCCGGCCATTATACCTGGTAATGCTGCCAAAAGTCCGTTTATCCAACGATTAAAGGAAGATGACCCAGAATTACGGATGCCCTATAAGAAGTCCAAACTATCAAAAGAGGAAATTGACCTATTGACCAAATGGGTAGATCAAGGCGCTAAATGGGGCAAGCATTGGGCCTATTCTTTGCCTGAAAAAGTGGAAATTCCGGAAACAACGCAATCCGCAGGTATCTCTTCAGGGGATTCTCAGGGTTTTATCCAAAATGACATAGACCACTTTATTTTAAGGACTTTGGAAAATAACGACTTGGAACCTAGTCCTGCAGCAGAGCCCAATGTAATAGCCAGAAGACTTTCCATGGACATAACCGGACTTCCACCAGACGATTCCTTGTTTAATGATTTTACCGCCGGAAAGATTACCTATGAAAATATGGTGGACGAGCTGTTGTCCCAAGATGGTTATGGTGAAAAGTGGGCCAGTTGGTGGTTGGACCAAGCCCGCTATGCCGATACCAAAGGTTATGAAAGTGATATGGGGAGGACTATGTGGCAATATCGTGATTGGGTAATAAGGGCCTTCAATCAGGATATGCCCTATGACCAGTTTACCATTGAGCAGTTGGCCGGTGATCTTTTACCTCAACCATCCGTTGACCAACTCATTGCAACGGCTTTCCATAGAAACACCATGAATAACGGAGAAGGAGGAACAGATGATGAAGAGTTTAGGGTAGCTGCGGTAATAGACAGAGTAAATACCACTTTTGAGGTATGGCAGAGCACCACTATAGGCTGCGTACAATGTCATAGTCATACTTATGACCCCTTTAAAAATAAAGAGTATTACAATCTCATGGCATTTTTCAACAATTCCAGGGATGAAGATACTTCTGAAGATGAACCTACTCTAAAATTTTATACTCCGGACCAAAAAAAGGAGATAAAAAAGATAGTAGATTGGATTTCCAACCACGGCAGTCCCCAAATTGCCGAAAAATATCAGAACTTTCTCACCTACACCGAACCAATTTACCATTCGCATTTAATAAAAAAATTCGAAAATGGTAACGTAGAAGGAAGGCTTTCCTTAAGGGATAATGGTTTCTGTTTTTTAAATAATGTATACACTCAAGGTGCGGGGTATATGTATTTAAAATATTCTTCGGGATTAGACGGCACTACTATGACGATAAGAAAGAATAATGCCGAGGGAGAAATTCTATCCCAGTTTGTCATTAACAAAACTTCTGGCAACTTAGTACGAAAAGTTCCATTTAAAAAAACCAACGAAAAGCTAAACCTTTATATAGAAACGGATAACAATAGTGTCTCACCTAAATCTGCCTTGGGATATTTTACATGGTTTGCCTTTCTTCCCGATATGCCTGATGATCCGGTAGCCGAATATTCTACCATTGAAGATACCTTATTAAAATTATTAAATACAGATACAGCCTCCTTACCTATCATGGTTGAAAACCCTGACTATAGAAACCGGATCACCCAAGTTTTTGAGCGGGGTAGTTGGCTTATGAAAACCGATACAGTACAACCAGGAACTCCCAAAAGCCTCAACGCTTGGAACGATGCCTGGCCAAAAAATAGGTTGGGACTCTCCAGATGGCTTGTCAGTAAGGAGAACCCGCTAACGGCTAGGACTTTGGTCAATAAGGTGTGGCAGCAAATTTATGGCCGGGGCATAGTAGCTTCCTTAGAGGATATGGGCTCCCAATCCGATCCGCCTTCCCATCCAGAATTATTCGATTGGCTGGCTTTAAGATTTATGAACGAGCACAATTGGAGTATAAAAGCCTTGGTGAAAGATATTGTGATGAGCGGCACCTACAGGCAGAGTTCCAAAAACAACGCCAAATTATACAATTTGGATCCTGAAAACCGACTCTATGCCCGCGGCCCTAGAATACGCTTAAGTGCAGAGCAAATTCGCGATCAGGCACTGGCCGTATCCGGGCTTTTAAGCACCAAAATGTACGGCCCAAGTGTTATGCCGCCCCAACCGGATGGCATCTGGCAAACGGTATACAATGGAGGTAATTGGGTGGAAAGTAATGGAGAGGACAAGTATAGGAAAGGCGTATACACCTATTTAAAAAGAACCAGCCCCTACCCCTCCTTCCTAACTTTTGACGCAGGCAGCAGGGAAGTATCAACGGTGCGTAGAACGGTGACCAATACTCCACTTCAAGCCTTGGTAACACTAAATGATCCCGTATATTTGGAAACCGCCTATCATCTGGCCAAAATCATGAGGCAGGGCAAGAATGTGGACTCAAGCATTCGGAAGGGATACAAGAAAGCTGTTTTGTCGGACATTAGCGAAGAAAAATTAAGCGCCTTAAAAGAATTGTACAACAGTTCCCTTTCCGATTTTCAAGAAAAACCAAAGAATGTTAAGGAGTTTATTCCTTTTGAAACCGATACAGATGCCAATTTAGCGGCATTGACCGTTGTGGCAAATGCCATTATGAACTTGGATGAGTTTTTAACAAAATCGTAGTTATGAACAGTTTGGACCGATTAATAAAAGAAAAGTTACAACGGGAAATACAGGCAAAGACCCGAAGGCATTTTATAAAGGATTGTGTTGCCGGGATGGGAGGTTTGGCCTTAGGTTCCCTTTTTATGTCCTGTAACTCTTTTCTTGGCAACAATGACAAAGCTAAAATTGCACTAACCGAAAGGGACATCAACCCCTTAGCTTCCATGGCTCCCCCTTTTCCTGCCAAGGTAAAATCAGTTATTTATTTGCATATGGCGGGAGCTCCCTCCCAACTGGAAATGTTCGATTACAAGCCTACCCTTCATAAGCTGAACAATCAGGCCTGTCCGCAATCCTTGTTGGAAGGTCGAAAATTTGCCTTCATCCGCGGAGTTCCCAAATTACTTGGACCACAGGCGGAATTTAAGCAGCACGGGGAATCCGGTAATTGGGTCTCCAACTTTCTGCCCCACTTTTCAAAAGTAGTGGATGAAGTTGCCTTCCTTAAAGCGGTAAATACAGATCAATTCAATCACGGGCCCGCCCAATTGTTCATGCATACCGGAAGTCCCAGATTGGGCAGGCCAAGTATAGGATCTTGGGTCACCTACGGTTTGGGGTCCGAAAATCAGAATTTGCCAGGCTTTGTGGTACTTACCTCCGGAGGAAAAACACCGGATGCCGGAAAAAGTGTCTGGGGAAGTGGTTTTTTACCCTCGGTATACCAAGGGGTCCAATGCCGATCCAAAGGAGATCCGGTACTTTATATAGACGACCCTAAAGGCATTACCCGAAACCTTAAAAAAAGTACTATTGATGCTATAAACAACATCAATAAAAAAGAATTTGACGAATATTCCGATCCAGAGATCCTGGCCAGGATCAATCAGTACGAAATGGCCTACCGTATGCAGACTGCAGTACCAGAGGTCATGAACATCAACAATGAACCAGAGCATATAAAGGAAATGTACGGGGTGCAACCCGGAAAGGAATCCTTTGCCAACAATTGTCTCTTGGCCAGAAAACTCGTTGAGGACGGGGTACGATTTGTACAATTATTCGATTGGGGATGGGACAGCCATGGCGACAGTCATTCCAATGCCGTTGATCTTGGGTTAAGAAATAAATGTACAGAAATAGACAGGCCAATTTCAGCACTACTCCTAGACCTTAAACAAAGAGGATTATTGGAAGAAACCTTGGTGGTCTGGGGAAGTGAGTTCGGAAGGACACCTATGCAGGAAAACAGGGAAGGAAAAGAAATGGCCTTTAAGGGAAGGGACCATCACGGGGATGCCTTCACCATGTGGATGGCAGGAGGAGGCATTAAAAAAGGTGCTAGCTGGGGACTTACCGATGAAATTGGATTTTCCGCTTTGGAGGGCCAAGTCTCGGTACACGACGTGCATGCTACCATGATGCACCTTCTGGGTTTTGACCACGAACAATTTACTTTTGACTTTCAAGGAAGACCCTTCCGCCTTACAGATGTGGAAGGGCATGTAATACACGAAATTCTTGCTTAAAACACAAATCAACCAAACCAATAAAATGCAATTATCTATCCTCCTTTTTCAGAACTTATCATCTTACCATAGTCAGGTAGCTTTTAAAAAAATAGCCCAAAATTGAATAAATAGCTGATCTATGGATGTTATTCAACAATTAATAGGGCGCTTACACCCCCTTGTAGTGCATTTACCAATAGGATTCATTCTTGCCGCCTTACTGTTGCAATGGTATGACAGAAAGAATAATGAATGGTCCAAAATAATTGGAATCCTATTTCAATGGGCATTTATTTTCGCTACCATAGCCTGTATTAGCGGTTATCTGCTTTATAAAGGCGAAGGATATTCCTTTGATACTGTGAAATTTCATTTATGGCTGGGTATTGTTACCGCCTTGTTTTCTTTATTGATGTATCTTAGGTTGACAGTATCCTCAAAAATCGACTTTATAAAGCGAGTGCCGGTGGTCCTTTTTTCCTACTCACTATTATTTCTAATATCGTTCACCGGGCATCTTGGGGGAAATATTACCCACGGATCGGACTACCTCATTGAACCTTTGCCCAACAGTATAAAATCCCTATTGGGCGCTGGCCCGGAAGTTTATGAAATGCCTACCCTGGAAGAAGAAAATTGGGAAGAGGCAATACTTTACACAGACCTTGTACAACCCATCCTCAATACTAGATGCGTAAGCTGTCACAACACCAAAAAAGAAAAGGGGGAATTGCTATTGGAGGAAGAAAATGGAATTCTTAAGGGAGGTGAAAATGGGGCGATTATTGAGCCGAACGACCCCGAGAACAGCGCCCTCTACGCCAGATTGATATTACCACTGGACCATGAAGACCACATGCCACCAAAAGATAAGGACCAGCCCTCCAAGGAAGAATTGGATATTATTAAAACTTGGATAGCCAATGGCAATTCTTTTGACAAGAGTATTGGGGAAATGGGCTTAAAAAAGGAATTGTTCCACTCGTTTTTTCCAAAGAAAAAAGATGACACCTACCCGGACGTAGTGGTTGCAGAAGTATCTGCAGATACCATTTCGGCCATAAAGAAAAAAGGCTTCCAT
>TARA_R100000935_G_scaffold6603_1_pt1 | contig 12555 bp, 10 predicted proteins | sample TARA_R100000935 | Tara Oceans TARA_R100000935 (sample SAMEA2621502) | marine metagenome | biome: marine biome (ENVO:00000447); feature: surface water layer (ENVO:00002042); material: "saline water (ENVO:00002010), including plankton (ENVO:xxxxxxxx)" | depth 5 m | reverse complement strand
TTTGGATGATTACAGTGCAGTGGATTATCTGCGTTTATCTGAAGCCTTTGTTGATAAAGCCAAAGCAAAAACCGATAAACAAATCCAGTTAGTGTTTAACAGCGAAGTCGATGACATTGTCGAAAAAGACGGTGTATTTTCGCTGGTCACCGGCGACAAAATCATCCAGGCTCGCAGTGTGGTTGTTTCTGCTGGCGGACACAGCTTATTACTGGCACAGAAAATGGGGTACGGGTTAGAGTTCTCCTGTCTGCCAGTAGCAGGAAGTTTTTATTTCACTCCGCAGATTCTCCGTGGCAAGGTCTATACCGTGCAAAATGATGCGTTGCCGTTCGCAGCGGTACATGGTGATCCAGATGTGCTGGTCGAAGGTAAAACCCGTTTTGGACCAACAGCACTGTTACTGCCATTGTTAGAGCGTTATAACAACAAAACTTTTTTTGATTTTCTGCGTGTTCTGCGTCTCGACAGCCGGGTAATGAGAGTGTTCTGGGACTTATTCAGAATTAAGGATATCCGTAATTACATTTTTAAAAACTTTCTGTTTGAAGTGCCGTTATTACGTCGCTGGCTGTTTTTGAAAGATGCCCGCAAAATTGTTCCTGGCCTGCAATTGAAAGATATTGAATTCGCCAAAGGTTTTGGGGGTGTCAGACCTCAGTTGATTGATAAAAAGAATGCCAAATTGTTGATGGGAGAAGCGAAGATTAATCCTGGCACAGGCATTGTTTTTAACATGACACCATCGCCTGGTGGCACCAGCTGTCTGGAAAATGCTGAAACCGATATGCGGCTGATCGCCAGCCGTTTAGGTGCAACAATTAATGAATCTCAGCTGAAGCAAACACTTCATAAATCAGCAACAACAAATTAATGGCTTCATCACCTTACATTACTGCTGATGGCATGTTCAGGATGAACCAGGAGCTTAGTGAACGCTGGCAGCGACGCAGGCACGTGGTTCAGGCGCTGGCGGCTGCAGCGGCAGAAGGCGATCGCTCTGAAAATGCAGAATACATATATCGCAAGAAAGAACTCAGAGAAATAGACCGGCGTATTCGTTATCTTCAAAAACGTATTCCCGATTTGATGGTGATTGATCGTATTCCAGATAATCAGGATGCGGTGTTTTTTGCGGCCTATGTAACGCTGTTGAAAGATGATAAGGAAGAAGTCCAATACCGCATTGTCGGCCCGGATGAGATTGACCACGCCAAAGGCAATATCAGTGTCGATTCACCTTTGGCGCGGGCGTTGTTAAAAAAGCAGATTGATGATGAAGTTAGCATCCAGGTTCAGGATGGTGGTCATCGTTATCTGATTCTGGACATTAACTATTAATTTGCCGGCTGAATCCGGTAAATTTCGCCATCATCCGTAGAGACATATAACCAGCCTTCAGGGCTTTCAATAACATCGCGGATACGTTTATTCATTGTACGCAGATAGCGTATTTCATCTACAGCATCGTTATCTTGAATTTTGACCCGGTTCAGATGCTGTAACGCCAGTGCACCGGAAAATAAATCACCTTGCCACTCCGGGAAAGCATCACCCTGATATTGCACCAGACCACTGGGTGCAATTGACGGAATATAGACTTTTACCGGATTTTCCATACCGTCTACTTCTTTCTTGCCAACGGAAACGGGAGCGTAATATTCCTTGCCGTGAGAGGCTTCCGGCCAACCATAGTTTTTACCGGCTTCAATCAGATTGATTTCATCGCCACCGCGTGGGCCATGTTCAATGCCCCATAGTTGCTGGGTCTCGACGTTATAAAACAAACCTTGCGGATTACGATGCCCATAACTCCAGATTTCCGGCAAGGCATTACTCTCTCCAACAAAAGGATTGTCCTGCGGGACACTTCCATCAAGTTTCAGTCTTAGAATAGTGCCATTGTGATTGCTTAGCTCCTGAGCTCTATCACGTTCCCCACGATCCCCAATCGAGAAAAATAGATGACCCTGTTGGTCAAACACAATTCTGCTACCGTAATGCTGGCCTTTGCTGGTACGAGATTGAGTGACTAGCAAATCGATCCAATCACTTAGGGTGTTTCCATCCAACTTGGCGCGGGCGAGAGTGGTAGCTCCCTGACCATCTACATTTTTACTGTAAGTAAAATAGATCCAGCCACTTTCGGCATAATCAGGGGATAAGGCAACATCAAGTAAACCACCTTGGCCTTCAGCTTTAACTTCAGGTACGCCAGATATCTTAGTGCTCTCACCAGAATTCAGATTTATCTGGCTTAATTTGCCCTCACGTTGACTGACCAGCATTGTGCCATCCGGCAAAATTGCCATTCCCCATGGGATTCCTAATCCATCTGCAACCTTGTCAATTTGCAACTTTTTATCATTGACGCTACCTGCATGGGCGGTCATTGCAGATGTTAAAATCAATAAAACAAGCAGTTTACTGATCAACTTCATCTAACGACTCCTTAATTTAAGAACTACAGGACAGCATTGAGCAGCCAGGTTTATCTCTGGCCCAGTCTGGGCGTTTGGCAGCGTAATGATGATACTGTGGCTGTTCATCATAAGGACGGTGCATGACTTCCAGAAGTTCATGAATCATGCTGTAATCACCCTCATGGGCTTTATCAATCGCCTGTTGTGATAAGTAATTGCGTAATACATATTTCGGATTAACCAGGTTCATTCTGGTTTTTCTATCCTGATCGCTGGTGCCATCCTGTTGCACGCGTTGCTGATACTGACGCAACCAGTCACAGATATCTTTTTTATCTTCTTTCGATAAAGCATCTGGTGCGTAATAAGCTTCCATCAACGGTTCCAATAGCGCTTCATCGCTGAGGTCATTGTGTGCACAGCTCACATCGGCTAATCGGCGATAGAAAATCGTCATATCGGTTTCAGCCAATAACAGAATTTTCTGTAACTGCTGATTCAATTCATGATCATCATCACCCTTATACTCGTTCAGCCCCAGCTTATCGGCACGCATCTGTTGCCATTTGTTGGTGTAGAGCTCGACATAATCGGTAAGAATCTGTTGTAACGGCTCAACTTCATTAATCAATGGATATATCGCGTTGCCGAGTTGCAGCAGGTTCCACTGGGCAATCTGTGGTTGGTGTCCAAAACGGTAGCGTTTACCAGTGGCATCGGTGGTGTTAGGTGTCCAGTCAGGATCGTAATTATCAATCCAGCCATAAGGGCCGTAATCAATAGTCAGCCCTAAAATCGAAGTGTTATCAGTATTTAATACACCATGCACAAAACCAACACGCATCCAGTGCACTACTAAATCTGCGGTGCGTTCACAGACTTCTTTAAACCAGGCCAGATAGGTTTCTTTAGAGGGTTCGCCCAGGTGTGGAAAATGATGGCGAATGGTGTAATCAACCAGTAAACGAAGATTGTCGACATCGCCTCGCGAGTTAAATAATTCGTAATTACCAATGCGCAGGAAAGAAGGCGCGACTCGACAGACAATCGCGCCTGGCTCAGTTTGCGGGCGGCCATCGTAAAACATATCGCGGACTACGCCTTCACCGGTTGTCACCAGACTTAATGCACGGGTTGTGGGTATGCCAAGATGAAACATGGCTTCACTGCATAGAAATTCACGCACCGAGGATCGTAATACGGCCAGGCCATCAGCTGAACGGGAGTAGGGTGTTTCACCGGCACCTTTAAGCTGCAACATTTGCAGTTGGCCGTGAATATCCTGAACTTCACCAAGATTAATGGCACGGCCATCGCCCAGTTGTCCGGCCCAGTTGCCAAACTGATGTCCGCCATAGCACATTGCATGAGGCTGCATACCTTTTAAAATTTCATTGCCGGCAAACACGTTAGTAAATTGTCGGCTTTCGCAATCCACCGGTCTGATGCCCAGGTCAGTGGCTAAATCCATGGAATATGCCACCAGTTCAGGATTGGCGACAGGTGTTGGGTTAACAAAGGTATAACAGGCACCTAGCACCTGACGGCGAACATTTTCAGTATCCGGATCCGCGGGGAGCTCCCGTACAAACCGGTTATCGAACTGCAGCCGTGTCATTGGCGTGGTGGTGGCGTCGTTGGGATTAAATTCTTCAGTAGTCATAGTCTCTATTACAACAGATAGCAGCCGGTGAAAACACCGGCTTTTCGTATTGTTATTGACTGACTAATAGAGTCGGAAAGTTCCTAAAAAAGGACTTAGGGTTTTAGCCCAATGCTTTACGTTGCTGCTGTAACTGACTTAAAGACTGTTCCAGCTCTGCCAGTTTTTCACGTTCTTTGGCAACAACATCTGCGGGCGCCTTGGCAACATAGTTTTCATTACTCAGTTTGCCAGCGGATTGCTTGATAATTTTATCCAGCTTACTGATTTCTTTATCCAGACGGGCAATTTCAGCATCCTTATCAATCAGACCTTCCAGTGGAATCAGGATTTCCATTTTGCCAACCAGTGCAGTAGCAGCGGCAGGCGCTTCACCGCTGAGGAATTCGACCGATTCCAGATTCGCCAGACGGCTGATAAAGTCGTGGTTGTCATGTAAACGTTGTTTATCAATGTCAGCGGCATCCTTGAGCAACACTGGCAATTGTTTTTTCGGGGCAATATTCATTTGTGAACGAATAGAACGAATACCGTTAATAAACTGCATTACCCATTCCATATCGGCAACGGCAGTGCTATCAATTTTACTGCTGTCAGCTACCGGATAGGCTTCACGCATAATAGTAGAGCCTGTTTTACCGGCTAACGGTGCGATGGTATGCCAGATTTCTTCGGTAATAAATGGCATAAAAGGGTGTGCTAAACGCAGCGTGGCTTCCAAAACCCGAACCAGAGTACGGCGGGTACCACGTTTGGCGGCGTCACTTGCAGCATCATTGTTTAATACCGGTTTGGACAGTTCCAGATACCAGTCACAATAGTTATTCCAGACAAATTCATAAATGGCCTGCGCTGCCAAATCAAAACGGTAGCTTTCGATAGCCCGGGTAACATCCAGTTCGGTTTGTTGCAGTAAAGAAATGATCCAGCGATCAGCCAGGCTTAATTCAACGTCAGCGTTATCAATACCGGTATCCTGACCTTCGGTATTCATTAATACGTAACGCGCAGCATTCCATAGTTTGTTACAGAAGTTGCGATAACCCGCGATACGATTCATATCAAAATTGATATCACGGCCGGTAGTGGCTAATGAGGCAAAAGTGAAACGCAGAGCATCAGTTCCGTGCGGTGCGATACCTTCCGGAAATTCCTTACGGGTGGCTTTTTCAATTTTAGCAGCCAGCTGGGGCTGCATCATGCCACTGGTACGTTTGGCGACTAGTGATTCCAGATCGATACCGTCAATAATATCGATAGGATCCAGCACATTACCTTTGGATTTCGACATTTTCTGACCATGTGAATCACGTACCAGACCATGGATATAGACTTCTTTGAATGGCACATCATCCATAAATTTGATGCCCATCATCATCATCCGGGCAACCCAGAAAAAGATAATGTCAAAACCGGTGACCAAGACACTGGTCGGGTACCAGGTTTTCAATGCCGCATCATCAGCCGGCCAACCCAGGGTGGAAAAGGGCCATAAGGCAGAAGAGAACCAGGTATCTAAAACGTCTTCATCCTGTCTCAGCGCAACAGAGTCCGCTAATTGGTGTTTTTGGCGCACATCGGCTTCATCGTGACCGACATAAATATTGCCTTGTTCGTCGTACCAGGCAGGGATGCGGTGTCCCCACCAGATTTGCCGGGAAATACACCAGTCCTGAATGCCATCCATCCAGTTATAAAAGGTCTTATCCCAGTTGGCCGGGACAAATTTGATTTTGCCTGACTGCACCGCTTCAACTGCTGGAGCTGCAAGCACATCGGCTTTGACATACCACTGATCGGTCAATAATGGTTCAATAACGGCATTGGAACGGTCACCACGTGGCACCATCAGTTTGTGGTCCTGAATGGTTTCCAGTAAGCCTAAAGCCTCGAAATCAGCAACAATTTGTTTGCGGGCTGCATAGCGATCCAGTCCACGATATTTTTCCGGCGCATTGTCATTAATGGCGGCATCAATGGTCAGAATATTGATTTGTTCGAGGTTATGACGGTTACCGACTTCGGCATCATTGAAATCATGGGCTGGGGTGATTTTGACGCAGCCACTACCAAATTCCGGATCAACATAATCATCACCGATAATTGGAATTTCACGGCCAACTAATGGCAGGGTGATGGTTTTGCCGATCAGGTGTTTATAGCGTTCATCTTCGGGATGTACTGCCACGGCCGTATCACCGAGCATGGTTTCAGGACGGGTAGTGGCGACTACAAGATGACCGCTGCCATCGGTTAAAGGATAACGGAAATGCCATAAATGGCCGGCTTCTTCTTCTGATAATACTTCCAGATCAGATACGGCGGTATGTAATACCGGATCCCAGTTCACCAGTCGTTTGCCGCGATAGATCAGGCCTTCTTCGTGTAGTTTGATAAACACATGTTTCACGGCTTCCGACAAGTTGTCATCCATGGTGAAACGATCACGAGACCAGTCCAGAGAAGAACCAAGACGGCGTAACTGACGGGTAATATTGCCACCGGATTCGCCTTTCCAATCCCAGACCCGATCAATAAATGCATCACGGCCTAAATCATGGCGGGTTTTGCCTTCGGCATTTAACTGTCGTTCGACCACCATCTGTGTGGCGATACCGGCATGATCAGTACCCGGTTGCCACAACGTGTTATCCCCTTTCATGCGGTGATAACGGGTCAGCAAATCCATTATGGTGTTATTAAACCCATGACCCATATGCAAACTGCCGGTGACATTTGGCGGCGGCAACATAATGGAGTAGGGCGTGCCTTCACCAGAAGGTTTGAATTCGCCGTTTTGTTCCCACTGTTGATACCAGCGTTGTTCTATTGCATCGGGATTATAGGTTTTGTCCATGCGTCTCTGCGTTTATCTGTTCGGAAAAAGAAAAGCGGGCATTATACCCGCTTAATGTGTGCCCGGTCATGAGTGAGCCGGATTGTCTTAATTGTTTATTTGATGCGTATCCAGATGATAGCCACGATCCTTGTAAAACTGATAGCGAACGCGTCCTTGTTTTTTGATCTCTTCATCGCCATTAATAATTTCTGCCAGCCGTTCAAACTGGCTAAAAAAAAGTGGCTGAGCCGGGTTTAAATTGATTAATACATCCATTAATTTGGGTGGGGCAGTGTTTTCATGGCTGATTAATACCGGTGCTTCGATTTTGTTATCCGTTGCAAAAATCTGGTGCGGTACAAAACTGTCTGGGCGAAAAGCCCATAAAGCCTTATCCATCGCTTCACTCTGATTCTGATCTTCAGTATTAATAAACACCTGATGACCCTGAAGATAAGCCTTTTCCGCCAGCCGACAGGCAAATTGCTGTCGGTCAAGCGGATCGGTTGTAGCTAAAATATAAAAACTGACTTTAGTCATGAACGAACTATCAGCCTTCCAGGCGGTTGAGAATATATTGCATCAATAATGGCACTGGACGGCCAGTTGCGCCTTTTTCCTTACCGCCATTCCAGGCGGTACCGGCAATATCCAGATGTGCCCATTTGAATTTCTCAGTGAAACGGGACAGGAAACAGGCCGCTGTTACACTGCCAGCTTCTTTACCGCCGACATTGGCGATATCGGCAAAATTACTGTCCAGTTGTTTCTGATAGTCATCCCATAACGGTAATTGCCATGTCCGATCGAAACTATCATTGCCAGCTTTAAGCAGGTCATCGGCCAGATCCTGGTTGTTTGCCATTAAACCCGTTGCATTGCTGCCTAACGCTACAATAATCGCACCGGTTAAGGTGGCAATGTCGATAACGGTGTCGGGATCAAAACGTTCGCTGTAGGTCAGGGCATCACACAGCAGTAAACGACCTTCAGCATCAGTATTCAGAATCTCAATGGTTTGACCGGACATGCTTGTTACCACATCACCGGGCTTGTTGGCATCGCCATCGGGCAGGTTTTCTGAGCTTGGAATCACACCGATAACATTAATGGGTAGCTGTAGTTCGGCAACGGCTTGTATGGTACCCAGTACGCTGGCGGAACCACACATGTCGTATTTCATTTCATCCATACCCTGAGAAGGTTTGAGCGAAATACCACCGGCATCAAAGGTCAGGCCTTTGCCAACCAAAACAATAGGTTTACTGTCGCCACCACCACCGTAATTCAGGGTAATGAGTTTTGCTGGTTCACGGCTGCCGCGTGAAACCGACAGGAATGAACCCATACCCAATTCAGCGATATCACTTTCTTCAAGTACATCAACGACCAGGTTATCTAAATCCTGTCCTAATTTTATGGCTTGTTCTGCGAGGTAGGTTGGGGTGCAGATATTACCCGGCAGGTTACCGAGTTCACGTGCCAGATTCATGCCCCTGCCAATGGCTGCTCCAGTATCACAAGCTTTTTCAAGGGTATCAATATCTGCTTCGCTAGCCATAAAGCCCAGTCGGGTAAGCGGTTTTTCAACCGGCTTAAACTGACTTTTTGTCTGACTGTAGCGATATAAAGCGGTTTCAGTATTGATAATCGTCTGACGAATTTTCCAGGCAGTACTGCGTTCTTTGACAGGTGTTTCTGCTAAACAGCTGACCGCTTGTGTGGCAGCACTTTCGTTTAACCATTTGGCCATCGCAATACAGGCTGCATTAAAATCATTTTCACTGGTTTTTTCGAATTTTCCGCAACCAACCAACAATATTCTAGGGCTGGAAATGCCTTCAATATCCTGTAGCAGCATTGTTTGACCTGGTTTGCCACTGATATCGCCACGTTCGATTACGCGTTGAATCATTCCTTTACTTGCCGTGTTTAATGTAGCCGCTGCGGGACTTAGTTGGTTGCCTTCAAAAACGGCGACGGCAATACAGTCGATTGACTGTGTTGGCAAAACATCTTTGGTCACAAAATACTGCATGGATTTCTCCTGTTGATGTAGATGGTTTAGACTGCGCTTTTTATTGCAGTGAACTGACTGCCTATTCTAACGAAGACCACTGAATAATGCCCGCCCTAAGACGAATATTTGTTGAGCGTTTCAGCCTGATAGACCGATATATGCTGCGAGAGTTTTTAATTTCTCTGACAGCCGTCATCGGTGTGCTATGGCTGATTTACGTGGCGACGCGTTTTGCCCGCTATCTGGCTCAGGCGGCTGTGGGTAATTTACCGGCAGAAGTCATTTTCAATTTGCTCTGGCTGAATTCCTTTGGCGCATTATCCATTTTACTGCCGATTGGTACATTTTTAGCGGTATTGCTCAGTTTGTCACGTATGAGCTCTGATAACGAACTGACGGTGATCGCGGCCTGTGGAATTGATGGTAATCGTATATTACGCAATGTGGTTGTTTTCAGCGGTACAATGGCGATTATTACAGGCGTTCTGGCATTACTGATTGTTCCAGATGTCTTATCAGGTCGCTATGAAATCGAACAGAAAGCCAAGATTGCTGCCAATACTACAGGTTTGGTCGCGGGGAGTTTTAAGGAAAGCCAGAACGGCGACTGGACCTTTTATTCACAACAGCTCAGTGAAGATAAAACCCACATGGAAAACATCTTTATTGAGATTCATCGTGATGAAAAACCCTTAATTTTCAGAGCTGAGCGTGGACGTTTTGATATTGAATCTGAAACCGGTGATAAATACCTGGTATTGGAAGACGGCTATCGTTACGAGGGTAATGCCGGTGATTTGGATTTCCGCATTGCTGAATACGCAACGCATAGCATGTTGATTGAACGTGGCGAGTCGGTCCAGGTTCGCGAAAAACATAAATCTCTACCCACTGCGGTGTTATGGGAGCGTGGAGAACCTCAGGATCTGGCTGAAATTCAGTGGCGGGTTTCCAGTGCCGTCATGACGATCATTTTGAGTGTAATAGCCATCACCCTGGCGCACACTGGTCCAAGGCAGGGACGTTATGCCGGATTTTTCCCGGCGGTGTTGGTCTATGTGATTTACAGCAATTTATTAGGCGTGACCCGAGCGTGGGTAGAAAAGGGCGATCTGGCTCCGTGGATTGGGGCGATCTGGGTACATCTTTTGATGATTGGCATTATGCTGATGTTACAAAATCGCCTGAAACTCAAACGATTCTGGCAACAACGTAAGCGACCCAAAACAGCATGATTCTGCAACGCTATATCAGTAAAACCATATTAGGCAGTACCGCTTTGGTACTGGTGGTATTAATGTCGCTGTATACCTTTATGGATTTTATTACCGAGCTGGATGACCTGGGTAAAGGTGATTATCAATTACTGGATATACTGACTTATTTAGCACTGTCGATGCCGAAGCGAATCTATGAATTACTGCCTGTTGCTGCTTTGCTGGGGAGCGTGATTGGTCTGGGGACATTGGCGTCGCAAAGTGAATTGGTGGCAATGCGTTCGGCAGGCGTATCGGTAAAAGACATTAACAAAGCTGTTTTGATTGTCGCCGGTATTTTAATGATTATCGCTGTCGTTCTTGGTGAATTGATCAGGCCTATTACTGAACAAAAAGCCTTGCAGGTGCAAACCTCCGCACAAACCGGAACTGAAGGAAGTCAATCAGAATTTGGTTTCTGGACCCGCGATGGTAACCATTTCAACCATATCGAACGGATACATCGCGATGGTCGTTTTGAAGGGGTTAAGGTCTACGAATTCGATGATAAGCATCAATTGAGGATTGTTACTAAAGCCAGAGAGGCCCGTTACGATAATAATGAATGGCTGATGTTTGATGTGGTGCAAAGCACAATTGATGAAAATGGCGTGGAGGTCAGAGCGATAGAACGCGCTAAATGGCGTTCCAAGCTCAATCCTGGCATGTTGAATGTGGTCGTTGTCCCGCCAGAGTTTTTACCGGTATGGAGTCTGATTGAGTACGTTTCCTACCTTAAATCCAATCATCAGGCTGTTGGTCAATATCAATTGGCATTCTGGAGCAAAATCATGATGCCGCTGAGTTCAGCAGTAATGGTGTTTTTGGCTGTGCCGTTTATTTTTGGTCCATTACGTTCCGCACCGATAGGGGGACGTATTCTGGTAGGTGTTCTGGTTGGGATTGGTTTTCATTTATTTAACCAGAGCTTTCAGCATATGGGGCTGGTGTTTGGTGTTTTGCCCTGGCTTGCGGCATCACTGCCAACCATCATTTTTGCCGGCATAGGCATCTTTATGCTGCGAAAGGTGCGTTAGTTAAGGGAGACCCCACGAATCTCTTTATCAAGACCATGAGATTCAAGCAGTATCGCAATCTGCGCACTGTGATCTTTTACCATAGCATTAGCCGCTTTGTAGGCTTGTGGATCATTATCACGGAAAGACAGCATAAGATTGACAGAAACTTCCTTAAGCTCGGCAAAAATCGTGGTTAGTGCCTTTTCAGGCCGCTCAGCCAAAAACTTCTGGTTACTGGCCGCAACCAGCTGATTCTCAGCATCTAACAAACTAAAGCTCGGTGAAAAGCCTCGCAGATGCCAGACATTAAATCCTCTGGGATCGTTTCTTTGTTGGTAGAGATCAAAATACTTTTTTAGCAGTTCCACCTGATTGTAATAACGCTGACTCATCTGGCTGACATATTGAGGAAGATTATCTTCCGTAAGTGCTTCAAATTCCGAGGCAAAAGATGCCGCTTTTTTCTCATCCGCTTGTACTGAATGAATAGACACAAGCAAAGATAGCATTAATAATCCTAACAGCTGGCGGAGAGTGTTTCTGAACATAAAGGTTAGGAGATAGGACTTCACTGAAGGAACGTTTACAGTCATGATGCTCACCATTGAAAAACATGGGTTGATTATCAATGAGCGTAATGACTTAGTAAAGAGAATGCGTAATGACAGAAACAAAAAAGGCGGTGAGATTTCTCACCGCCTTTTTATTAACGCCCGATAACGCTTGTTATCGGTTGCCTTATATGGCGTCCCCAAGGGGATTCGAACCCCTGTTACCGCCGTGAAAGGGCAGTGTCCTAGGCCTCTAGACGATGGGGACCTAAAACTGTTTTCTTTCGTTTCTTGGTGGAGCTAGGCGGGATCGAACCGCCGACCTCTTGCATGCCATGCAAGCGCTCTCCCAGCTGAGCTATAGCCCCCGAAAGGAAGCGCATACTATAGGGATTGAGTTTTTCTCTGTCAACAGAATATTTGAAAATATTTACATGGACTCCAGATGGTTCCACGGAGATTGTGGTGGCTAGGAAGCCAGCAGGAATGCCATGGTAAAGCTAAGTTATTGATGAATGGTCAATATATTGATTTTGGCCAACTTAATTAAATAGGGGATTTGATGAAAGCACATTTCTGTGCGATAAATTGGCAGTTATTTATTGAATATAGAAGGCCGATTTTTCGGTCATCAAGGCTCACCGGGGATATTGATGCGCAAACTGATAATTCTATCTGCAGGTTTTGTTTCCTGTTTTGCTCCTCTTGTTTTCGCAGAGCCATACCATGTGCCCAGTCACTGTCCCCGACCAGACGCCGATTTTTTTCTCCCTGAAGATGCACT
>TARA_R100000935_G_C2841211_1_pt1 | contig 12591 bp, 9 predicted proteins | sample TARA_R100000935 | Tara Oceans TARA_R100000935 (sample SAMEA2621502) | marine metagenome | biome: marine biome (ENVO:00000447); feature: surface water layer (ENVO:00002042); material: "saline water (ENVO:00002010), including plankton (ENVO:xxxxxxxx)" | depth 5 m | reverse complement strand
GAAAGTTAATCACCTGATTAAAGATTGGGTGGACTTCAATCTGTTTGCCAACCACGACGTTACCGTAACCCAAGATGGCGCGAAGAGCCGTGCAATAAGCTACGGTAATCGAGCACTTCACACGAAATTCTCTGCGGGATTTGATGCTAAATCCAGGCTTGAGTTACCACCTAAACTTAAATTTGAGTGGGGTGCATTCATCAATGCATATAAGAATGCGCTGAATCCAGCGAAACCAACTGTAGTTAAAGGAGCTAAGTAACATGGGTATATTAGATGGCGGGTTAAGTTTTGACGGCGTTGATGAGTCTTCGACAGGTGATTACTCACCCGTACCGGATGGCCAGTACAGCATCGAGGCTGTTAAGTTTGAATCAAAAACATACGGCAGCGGAAACGAAGGAGTTGATATCCAGTTCTCGATCATGGGGCCAACTCACCAGAACAGAAAGGTTTTTGAAACCTTTGTGCTGACAGGCAAAAACCCCCAAGTGGCTTTGGGTAGGATGAAGGCTTTCATGCGAAGTGCTGGCATTGATGTGGACACTGTGCCTCTCAACCAGCAGACGTTGAGTCAGGCTATGAACACACCAGTTCAGGCAAACATCTACACACAGGCAGGAACGAACGGCTACCCTGCTAAGAATCAAATTAAATCTTTCTTAGCGCCTCAAGCCCAGGCTCAAGCACCACAGGCTCAGGCTCCTCAAGCTCAGGCACAAGCACCTGCGCCTCAGGCGAATCAACCTACCGGGCAGCAGGTAAACTGGCAAGACTAATCTGCTAAGAAAATCCACAGGGTGCGGTGGAATCCTGAACCAACGCCAAAAAGATTCTTGGCAGAGAAGGTCTTTCTCTTTGGCGATACACCACTCAAAGGAGGTGATGCGCTATGTATCTTAGCGATTTGTTCCAAACGGAAAAATATCTAAACCACCCGATGGTTGACGGCGAGAGCGACTATTTGCCTCCTGGCGAAAGAGGCGCAGCTTTAGGAACTATCAAGGGTGACGGGAATCAGCGAAGGTTAGCTTACGACAATGACCTCAGGGCTACTATCAAGAAGCTTTCTGTTGACATCATGGAACACGGGGGGCAGATGTACCTCGATAAGAAGATAGGTTATTACCGCTTGGAATTCAAAGATAAAACTGTAGTGAAGTTTTCTGTGGGAACGTGGAATGGCTACTCTTTATCCATGAAAGCAAATCTGTTTAAAAACGCACTTAGAAAGATCATAGTTCGTATCGAGAATGAAAGGAGTTGGAATGATAGTAGTTAGAGGAAGTGACGGTATCTACTGTGCTTTTTGCAAGGCGAATGGCAGTCCATGCATTGCCTATGATGCCGACCGACAACAAGCCATAGAGTTTTGTCTTAACCTTGTAAAGGAGAGTAACAATGAATGAAAAATTAACTGCGTTTCATGATCAGTTACAAGATCTCATAGAAGAATATGCAACAGAAGAGTTGTCTCATGGAACCTTAATCCAAGAGCTTATGTCTTTATCAGTCAGCAACGCCTACATCTTTGCTAAAGATACAGATCAAGTTGATTGGACCATCAGGTATATCAAAAAAGAAGCGTTGAAGAAGCGTAAAGAAATGGAAGATGAACTCATTTATGGAGGAGAATTACACTAACTATGGAACTCAGAAACTATCAGAAAAAAGCTTTAGCAAAAGCTCACTGCTGGTTTAAAGAAGAAACAACTTACCCCCTCATTGTCCTACCGACAGGGGCGGGTAAGACCATCGTCTTTACCACGCTAATCAAAGATCTCTACCTTGCAAACCCAAGCAAAAGGTTTCTCATACTGGCTCACAGACAAGAGCTCATTAGCCAAGCGGTGGACAAGCTGCTTAACGTGTGGCCTGATGCCCCGGTAGGGATACTTGCCGCCAGCCTCAAGCAGTTCAATCACACAGCGCCCATTGTTGTCGCCAGCAGAGATACCCTGGCCTCAAAGAAACGCTTGGAGAAATCCTACCCCTTCGACTACATCATCATCGATGAGGCACATCACGTTGCCCCTCAGATGAGTACCCGATACCGAAAGATCATTGATCACTTTGAAGAGATCGGTTGCCCCAAGATCCTAGGCGTAACCGCTACACCGTACCGGATGGGACAAGGCTACATCTATGGTATGGACGATCACTTCTTCGGAGGTGTGGCCTACAAGGCGACCATTCCCGACTTGATCAAGCAGGGTTACCTGTCCAGGCTGTCATCGTTCAAAGTAAATAACGATGCCGTCATCGATGCGTCCAAGGCTAGGGTTAAGTTCAAGGGTGGGGACTACAGAGAGTCGGACCTTGAAGCATTGGCTATCGTAGATGAAACCATCTATGCAATCATCAACGATTGGATAGAGAAGGCATACTTAAAAGGCAGGAAGAGCACGGTGTTCTTCTGTGTCAGCGTCCTTCATGCCAACAAGATGGCGCTCTACTTGAAAGATCACGGGATTAAGGCAGCGTGTGTCACGGCTGAGACTCCCATGGATGAGCGCGAAGATATCCTTAATAGCTTTGAGCAAGGCACGATCAATGCGCTATGTAATGTTGCGGTCCTGACTGAGGGCTGGGATGCGCCCCGGACTGATTGCATTGCATTGCTTAGGCCCACCAAGTCGCTTGGTCTGTATGTGCAGATCTGCGGCAGGGGTATGCGTCCTTGGGAAGACAAGAAAGACTGCCTGCTTCTGGACTACGGTGGCAACATGGGTCGCCATGGCTGCATCGATGTCGCTAGACCTGAGCGCAACAAGAAAGATGAAGAGCTCATCGACGAGCTAAAGATCTGGATATGTGATGAGTGTCTGTCGGTCAATGACATGGAGGACAAGACCTGCAGAGAATGCGGTTTAGTTAAGCCACTGCCTGAGCCCGAAGAAATAAATCCTTTAAAGGAGGAGAAAGAGGCATCTGAAACAACCATCGCTGGTGAAGGCCAAGTCCTGTCGGACGAGATGGGTGAGGCTGAGATCATTGAAAGACAAGAGGTGGTGGAGTTTGTTCGCGCTGAGAAAGCTGTCTCAAAGAATGGTAACGATTACCTGAAGATAATGTTTAAGACTGAAGAAAATTACTGGCCTAGATCTACCGCACTCATGATGACCATGCGAGGTAAGCCAAGAGAGGTTGCTGAAAAGAAATGGCGCATTATGTCGAGAGGTTTTGAGCTTCCTTACAGCATTGATTCGGCAGTCCACATGGTAAACAGCGGAGCACTGCTTGAAATAAAGAAAGTTAACCTAAGAAAAGAAGGGAGGTACTGGAATGTCATCGGCGTTACTTTTTGAAGAGATGGATAAGCGGATAGCGGAAGACAACGATAGGTTCAGGGGTCACCTTGGCATGAGCGGGATCGGTGATACTGATGAGCGAAAGATCTGGATGAACTTCCGCTGGTGTTTGCCCTCATCATTTGATGGAAGGATGCTTAGACTGTTTGATCTGGGCAATCACATCGAGGATCAACTGGTTTACTTTATAAAAAAGACCAAGGTGTTTGATGTCTCTGCTGTAGATTCAGATGGCAATCAGTATCGAGCGTCCTACCTGGGCGGTCACTTTGGCGGCAGTTGTGATGGCTTTGTGAAGCGAGTGTTTGAGGATGACCTTGAAGAGATGCTTGTGTTTGAGGCTAAGTCAGCTAACGATAAGAGGTTCAGGGAGCTTGTTAAGCTTGGCGATTACCAGGGATGGTCACAGGCTTACCAGTGGCAGTTACATTGTTACATGGGTTGCTTCGGGTTAGACAAGGCGCTGGCAGTTGTGCTCAATAAGAACAACAGTCAGATCTATTCAGAGATCATCGACTTCAATCCATCCATATGGGAACAGGCTCAGGAGAAAGCGAAAAGAATCATCTCCTCAGATAGGCCACCATCCGGGTTAAGCGAGACTGATTGGCGACTGAAGAATGAAACGCCACAGTACCGGGATTCTTACTTGGGCCATCGTTTGCCGCCATCAGTTAACTGCAGGAACTGTCACTCCTGTAAGCCAGATATGGAAAGCGACAACGCTGCATGGCACTGCAGTAGATTCAATAAAGACCTGACCCTCGATGAGCAGAAGCAGGGATGCCGGGACCATCTATGGAATCCCAGCCTGGTCAAGGCAGATCTTATCTCAGAGGAATGCAGTGATGATGTCATGGCCTACCGCTCAGGCATCTTTACTTTCTACAATGTCACTGCAGATAAGCTAGGGGATAAGCACTTCAGTAGTCCTGAGATGCGTGAGTTGTCAAAGATAGACTATAACTTCTCCGACATCTCTGACCTGGAGAAATTGAGAACTTTCTTTGACGGGGAGTTCGATGATCTGAAGAAAGTACAGGTCATGGATGAGGATAATATTCCGTTCTAGGTAATTCTCTTGGATCTTTGATAATCTGGATAACGAGCCCTGGATACAGGGCTTCGACCAGCTTCTTCTTCAGTGAAAATACTGCCGTTATAATACCCTTGGTGTCCTCTACAACGACATCTTCCCCGCACCTATACCTGAAGTCGGATATGTATTTGCACACCCTCTTGCCCTCTACAACGCACTCATAGGGTATCTGTACTTCAAGCTCAGAGATGTACCCCTGATCCTGCATTCCCTTGAGGATTTTGTATCGAGCCCCCTCGAGTTTGGAGTCGAATGTAATACCATCGTACTCAACCTTCTTGGCATAGTACTTGCTCTTGCGCTTACGCTGCGGGATCAATTAGATTCCTAGTAGCTTGTTTAACTCTATCTGCCTCAGCGCAGATATACCGGCAGAGTTTGACTGAGGTGTAGACAAAGATCTAGTCCCCTCCCTGGCGCTGGGAAATGCCCGTAAGTCTGGGGGTGGAGTGCGTGGAACTTGTGGTACTTCTGGCGGCAGTGCTGGCAAAGATCGACCTTTATACTTGCCATAAAGATTTCTCATACGTTGCTGATCAATAATGTTTCTTATCTTATTTCGCTCTGTGCCAAAATCTTTTTGATTAATATAAAGATTTGGATTTGGTAGAGAAGGAACAAAATTACCTCGCACTAAACTCTGCCATCGAGGGACTCTATTGTCTGATAATATTTTATTTATTTCTTGTTGGGATAACCCTAAAGTTTTTGCATCTTGCATGGCAACTCTTAACTCTTCTGCCAACTTCATCTGTTGTTCTATTTTCTTTTCGTAGTTGTAAACAAATTCTTCTGAGCTTCTGTACTCTTGAGTCCTGCCTAATTTTCTAAGAGTTCGACCAGCATCGCTGTTTATTTTGTTTGCCAGATCAATTGCCTTGTAGCGCAAAGATTTTTTCATGTCTACTTTAACTGTCTTAACCCCAGACATGGCTTCAAACATTTCACCATATAAATCTAACTGTTTCTTTTTTGAAACCTTGTACCTAGGATCAACTAAACCACTAGCTTGGAACGCCGCCATTGGGAGGTCTTTAATGTTAAGCGCTCTTGATAATCCGTAAAAGTCTCTTGCACTAGCAGGCTCACCACCGGGCGTTATCTTTCCTAATTGCCATGGTGGCACATCCGCATTAATTTCTGCAGGAGAAATCGTTGGAATTAACCCATTGAAAACGTGGGAAAACCCAAAGAAAGCTCTGTCTACCCAAGGAGCCGTGTCTCCTGGACCTATCTCATACCCGGTGCTAGTCTTTCCGTTGATACTCTCTAGCAATCTTTGGCTTAACATCGACTGACCCATGAATGGCTTGAAGAATTCATCGTAAACTCCACCATCTCCAAGCGTTGCATTGTATGCAATCGTTTGAAGATCTTTCTCTTCTCTTACGCCATTGTCCCATGCATTTTGAACCGCAAGAAATGGAGTAATTAAATACTCATATGGCATTGTGTAAGATAAGTTTATAGCTTCTTTCACTACTCCGTTTTCATCAGTCCCAACAGTAACTAACGAGGCATTTTTATCCCAAGGATTTGCTCCCGATCTTCGATAAGCATCAAGCTGCTCTTCATTAGAACCTGTCATCATATGCCCAAGCGCCGTTATACCAGATGGTATACCCACTGTAGTTGCAGAGAATCCTAAAAGCCTTTCCATTCCTCTAGCTCTCATCAAAGCATTCTCACTTGAAAGCTCTGTGATTGATCTACCTAATATATTAAGGCTTGTCCTTATTATTTCTGCAGGGTAAGCAATAAAGTTTCCTAAAGGAGTTTTTCTTAATAGCCTTATCGCTTCAGGAACTCGCTCATAGTTAGGAACAACATCTCTCGTTATAAATGCAGCCTCTTCATCTACAAAATCATTAAATTTTTTCTTTGAAAGCTGGGTGACATCTAATCTATTTGGGTCTAATCCAGCTTCAACTGCTATTTTTCTTTGCGCTGGAGTGCTGGCCTTCATTATGAAAGGCTTACCTTTAATATCAGAAGCAGCAATCATAGATTGAATCTTCTGGCTTTCTGTCTTGAAGTTAAAGATTCTCCAGACATCATCACCACCTTGGTAAAGCTTGGTCATGATGTTGTTCTGGTATCCTTGAAGAGCTTTGCTTCCGAATACTTTTCCTGTAAGTCCAGACGCTGAAGCAGCCTCATCAATCAGACTGTTTAATTCTCCTAGTTGTGCTTGCTGACCTACTACGCCAAGCCTGCTGTACTTTTCAAACATAGCTTTCCCGGTAGCATCTTTACCAAACTCATTCTTTATAGATGCAGATACAAGGGAAAAAGATTCAGCCATTGTCTGGCCATTAGGTACGTTACCATTAGCTAATGCAAAGCCCATGGCGCTAGTCACGTTTCTTACTTGGCCAACCGGGTTGTATGCAGTTTTACCTAGCTGGCTTAATCCTTTAAGCCCTAAGAAAAAAGACCACCCCGTTTGTAAAACACCTGTTGGTTGCCAAGAGTCTTTTTCTAAAGCGTTAAGATATTCATTCTTAACAAACTTTCCCCTTAACTTTCCATAGAACGGAGAGTCAGCTAACTTTGTATACTCTCCGCTACCAGCAGATCCTTCAGGAAGAGCATCGAGGAATACTTTTCCAGCGGGTCGTGCATTGTTGTACTCATCTAGGTAATCAATGAAGTTACCTTTGCTTATGATGCCTGCTTGCCTACCTAATGTTTCTTTTAACTTTACTGATACATCCGCTTTTCTTACATCTAAAGACCTAGATGTTTTTTCTGGAGAGATATAATCTCTGCCGCTGTACTCTCCTAGATATTCTCTAATCGCTTTGCTGTTTAAAGTTCTGCCCTTTAAGATTCCATCATTCATTTTTAAAAGGACTGAATCTTCAATAAGATCCTTTGGATTCAGAGAAGAGTTAAGGAACCCTGGCTTTTCTATAAGTTGGTTAAGCTGTCCTCTCGCTTCATCTGTTGAGATATTTTTACCATTTTTCTTGTTGGCTCTTATGACAGATTCAATAGCTTTTTCTTCTAACTGTATTGACGGCTTATAGTCTCTTTCCAAGAAAGCCCGGTACTGTCTTGTGCCATACAGGCCAAGCTGTCCACCGATTGTATCCATGGCTCCCTTTGGCAGGAGATCGGGATGCATCTGTATTGCTTCACTGTAGTTGTCTATGGTTTCTCTTGCTCTTTTTGCAGATCTAAACAAACTAAAATCAGACTTTATTGCGTCAACATTAGAGTTAATGTTTAAGTTCTTTGCCGTCAACCCGTATGCTTTGTCTGCTTCGACAAGAGTTTCAAAAGCTTTTATTTGATCTGAGTTTAAACTGTCTCTAACTTTTCCATAATTTTTTGCATTAGGATCAAGCAACTCTCCTGAAGGAAAGACAGCTTTGTCCCAAGCGTCCATAATGTTTTTAGATGTAATGCCGTTGGCATCTCCTTTTCTAAAAACAAACTCAAGACTTTCTTGCGCGTCATCTAGCGCAATCTTATTTGCCTGAATCAAAGATGCGAACTCAAGAGATCTTGCATCTCTAATTTCAGCCATCTCTTTATCTGGGAGCATACCCCTGTACCGGAAAGCACCAGCAACCCTGTCTAGACCAGGCTTGTTTTTAAGAATTTGATCAACGCCTTTACCTATAAACGCTCCAGTTTCCCTTGCTGCTGTAAATCCTCCACGAATAACATCGCCTACTATAGGCAAAGCAGCAGTCTTTGAGATCAAGGGGAGCCCTATCTGCGCGGTCTTAGCAAAAGCAAATGGAACACCTAAAGCAAGAGCCGCTCCCTCAAGAGCAACCTTTCCTTTGTTTTCTAAGGCTGCGTAAGCTTTTTCTTGGCCATCAAGATACTGAAGATCTTTTGTTTTTGTTGGCCCACCGGGGAGATAAGCATCTCCAAAAGTTTCCATGTCAGGAGATGCAACAGTGAACTCAGCAGCAGCTAAAGGTATTAGACCAGCACCTTTCCTAATTCCCTTTGTTGCTTTTAATATTGCACCACCTGGCACACCAAACTGGACTAAAGCTTTAGGTAACTCTGCAGCAAACCCAAGACCCTCGATGTTAGGGGCATACATTTCCTGAACAGCTTGTGCTCTGGCAACCATATCTTCGCCAGCTTCTTCTTCTCCGGCTAACTGCAGGCCATATCCTATAGTAGAAGCAATCTCTGTTGGTATAGAGACAAGGCCATTGAGAGCGCCTCTACCAACCTTGCCGCCAAAGCTTACATCTTCCTGCAATAACTCAGTGGCTGGATTATTCTTATCAGAATTAAGATAATTAAACTGAGCTTGTTCTGCTTTAATAGCTAGGTTTCTTTCTTTGACTCTTCTAGCAATTTCATTAGGATCGTCATTAAGCTCATATGGCAAATAACTACCATCTGTTAGCTTCTCATAAGGCATTAGGCTTTAAGCTCTCTAATATATTTTGCTGCTTCACTTAGACTTAATTGGTTAACAGTATCTTTGTTAATTAAATCAGGAGCGGTCGTAGAAAATAAAGTCATTAAAGATTTTTTACTTTGCATGTCAGCTCTGACATATAGTAATAATTCGTTTGCCTCAGTTGCCTTTAATTCTCTACCAAGTTCAGCTTCTGCAGAAGATTTTAATGTAAAGAATTCTCTTTCTAGATCAGTTCCGACTTGATCAATAGCCGCTTGATCTCTAGCCATCTCAGATTGACTCTTGTCATACGCCATGGCTGCTTCAGTACCTGCAGTAAACGCATTGACCGGGACAATACCTTTTGTTGGCTTCATCATTTGGCCAGCAATATAAAGAGCTTTCTGAGGATCGTCAAAAGTCAAACTTTGTCTTGCCTTTGAAAATAATTTCTTTAAAGGATTGCCTTCATCGGGGGGCGGTTCATCGCCTGTTGTATTGCCTTCCAATGCTGCCGCTAAATCTTCTTGCGCTTTTGCCAACTGAGCTTTTAATGCTGCAATTTCTGTGTCTGGTGCGCCTGCAGCTACTGCAGTATTTAATTCTTCTTCAGCATTATCGGCAGCAAATTGATACGCTACAACAGCACCACCGATAACAGCACCGGCTCCATATCTCGCAGCCTTTCCGAGTCGGCCTCCGCCTTTAGTTGCTCCACCTCCCTCAACTGTTTCGCCTTCTGAGCCCTTAGGCTTTTTGCCATCAGGCTTTTCGTTGAGCTTTGGCTTCCCGCCGCCAGATCTTGGTCCTGGCAAATCTTGTTCTCTCCAAGGGGCTTTCTTTGCCAAAGCCTGTCGCTTCTTATACGCCTCAACTACTTTTCCAAAAGTAGAATCTATAAATTTACCTTTACTCAACCGCATGATGCCGCCGTTGGCTTTACCTTCGGCTTCAATCTCTTCAATATACCGACCAAGCTCATCATCGAACTTCATGTCGTTAAGGTAATCGGTCAGAGCACCTGGTCCTTCATACCCGGCATCTATCAAGTCTTCTCTGGTAACAGCCGCTAAATCTTTGTCGCCCCTTCTGAAGGTTGGAGACTTAAACTTATCGCTTCTTGCTTCTGCAATGGTTTTTGCTACATTAGCAATGCCGCCTTCTGCCTCTGCCTCTGCCTCTTCAATCATTGGATCCAATGCAACTCTTTCATTTTCTAGCGCAGCAATTCCGGCAGGCTCTTCTACCACCATTGGCAACTCTTCTGCCTGCGCTGGAGAAATAAAGTTTACTTTGTCTAAAGCTCCTTCTCCAAGCTCACCTAGAACTCTGGTAGTTTCATACTGCCCCACTCTTGTTGGAGCAATTCTGTTTTGAACAAAACCTGCAGCATCTGGATCTCGTTTAAAATTGTCTTTCCAATTAGCCCCTAGCTCTCTTGCTCTTTCTTCAAGCCTTCCAGAACGACCTGTTCCTTGTATATTTTTTAACTCATCGTCACCTAATTTTTTCTGTAAGCCAGCAACTCTTTGTAAAACTCTTTTTATTTTTACTCCCGTATATCCTAGCTTTGCTAATCCAACACCAATAAGACCCGGAGGAAAAGCTAACATCCCAACAGCAGATGCAGCTATCGCAACATCCACAGGATCTTCTGGGTCAACAATAAGAAGATCAGTTATATCCCTAAGATTTATTCCAGAACCTTCTTCCGTTTTAGTAGGGAAATAATCTACAGGCTTCATCGAACCGAGTTGCGTTTCCGAAAAATCAACAAAGTTTCCTTTCCCGTACATGTCGCCCAGATTAATGTCTATTCCTTCATCATACATTCTTAATGCTTCACTAGGTGATGGCATGTCAGGAACATAATCGTCATAAGCATCCCTGCCAACATCTCCGATGGCTCGGAAAAGACTTCCTGCTGCATTACCCCAAGTATCGTTAGGATCTCCTCCGTCATTCATATTGATCGGAGCAACGCCAGCCATGATCCCTCCACCAGCACGGCGCTGGGGAGTTTGAAACATAGGTCGATTGTATATATTAGGGTTCATAGTTTTTCCTATTCATCTTATTGCTGTCCATAGTTCGATAACGTCAGTAAAGCGCCACCTAATTTGGCAGCCATACTAGGATCTTGATAAGCCTCCATCTGGCCCATGCCACCGCCAAAACCAGACATGTATTGAGGCAATAAGCCACCTAATCCACCGAGCATTTGCTGTCCTCTCTGCAATCGCATATATGGTTCATCTGCCATTTGAGTCGCTGCTGTATATTGATTGCCAAACGCAGTATCTTGAATGCCCCTGCCTGCCTGCCCCAGACCAGAGAGAGTACCTATTTGACCAGATAGCATGTCGTACCCTTGCTGTCCTAACCCAGAAATGCCACGGGCAGCGCCTGCTCTATTAGACTGCATGGTATTAAAGCCAGACATAGAGTTAGCCATCGCATCGCCGTAGCCTTTATAAGCCAGGTCTGAGCCAAACTGCGCTTGCTTATCAAGCACACTTCTATCTATCTCAGCTTCCTGGACAGCGCCTCTTGATCCGCCAAAGGCACCTGATTGGACTTGATTTGCTCTGGCATCTCTCTTCTGAGCTTCGCCCAGCCTTTGTATTTCCTGCATCTGTGGCTGGTATACGCTGTTCATGTAAGGGTTCATGAACGATTGAGCCATCATGGGGTTGTACCCCATTGCACTCTGTTGGTAGTACTGTTGAGCCTGATTCAACTGTGGTGCAAAGCCACCTAACCCCTGAGCTGAATTTCTTGCTTGTATCTCAAGAGGAGAAAGTCCTGCTATTTGTCTTATGGGTACAGGTATCTGCTGGCTTATCATGCCAGGCTGTCCTTCTCCCCCGAAATAAGATCCAAGTAACTGTCTAGCGCCATACTCTACAGCAGGATCAGAAAAATCCTTTTGCGCTTTAGGTAAAACATAAGGTTGGCTAGTGTCAACTAACTCTGTATCTGATTCAAAAAAATCGCTAAAACTCATTATGTCATCCCCGCTGCTTTTTCGCCTGCTTTCTGTAGAGCATACATCATTCTAGCGCCTTCTCTTCTTTGGGCCGCTTTGCTCTTAGGTTTTTTGTTTCCCATTAAATTACCAATACCTCTGACTGCCGCTGAGTTAACAACAAACTCTCCGTCAGAAAGCATGGCGGGTATATCATCTGACTTCTCTGTCCCTGGCCCAGAGATCTGACCATTCATCCTGGGATAAGACGTTGATCCTCCATAGGCCAATTCCATCAATCCGCCTTGCGCTACCTGCGCTGCCTGAGACATTGGAGTAATGTTGCCTCTTAATCCTGCTACACCTCTTGGACCTGTACCCTCATAGTTGGCATACATCTGACCGGGTACGCCTCTGTAGCCTAGATTAAAATCAGGCACCTGCCCTGCAGGCATAAAGGTTTTTATGTCTTTAAATGCGGGATCAATTTCCTGAAGAGGAGATGGTCCTGTTGGATCAAAGAGGTTTTCATTTTCATAAACTTCCTTTGATCTGTTGGCTGCAGCTTCTTGGAGTGACGTAGGCTTTGGATCATCACTTGACCCACCTAAAACAGCTCCTAATCCTAAGAGCGCCAACAACCAATTAGGAACAATGCCTTTAGGCTGCGCCTTAGCATACTCTGCTGCATCTGCTATTTGTTTTTCAGTTAACCCAGCTGTATCTTTAGTGGCTTCAATATGCTTAAAAACTTGTTCCGGCGTGGTTAGTCCTGGAAATTTCCCTACACTAGGAGTTTCACTAGGAGTTTCACTAGGAGTTTCACTAGGAG
>TARA_R100000935_G_scaffold10915_1_pt1 | contig 12607 bp, 9 predicted proteins | sample TARA_R100000935 | Tara Oceans TARA_R100000935 (sample SAMEA2621502) | marine metagenome | biome: marine biome (ENVO:00000447); feature: surface water layer (ENVO:00002042); material: "saline water (ENVO:00002010), including plankton (ENVO:xxxxxxxx)" | depth 5 m | reverse complement strand
GCCTTCGTCGCGCAACTGGTTCGCGAACTCCACGATCAGAATGCCGTTCTTCGCTGCAAGGCCAATCAACATAATCAAGCCAATCTGCGTGTAGATGTTCAGCGAATTTCCGGTCAGCCAGATACCAAGCATCCCTCCAGCCAATGTCGCAGGCACGCACAGCATGATGATGACCGGGTGGCGGTAGCTCTCAAATTGCGCTGCAAGCACAAGGAACACGATCACCAGACCCGTGATGAATACGAATATGAGGGACTGGCCAGACGTCTTGAAGTCGAGCGACTGCCCTTTGAAGTCCAATGTGGCCTCTTGCGGCAACACTTCACGAGCCTTGGCCTGCATGGCGTCGAGCACAGTGCCCAGCGACGCACCCTCCGCCAACCCCGCTTCGATCGTGATTGCGCGCACGCGATTATACCGGTTCAAAGTCGGGCTATCCGCAATCGGACGAATTGTGACCAGATTGGAGAGGGGGATCAATTCACCTGACCGTGTGGATCGCACATAGATATTCTGAACATCGTTGGGCGTATTTTGCTCAGACCTCAGGCCTTCCAGGATGACATCATATTCTTCGCCATCATCGATATAGGTCGTAACGCGTCGCGAGCCCAGCATGGTTTGAAGCGTGACGCCAATATCGGTCACCGTCACACCAAGATCAGCCGCGCGATCATAGTCGACCTGAACCCTGTATTGCGGTTGGGTTTCCTTGTAATCCCAGTCAATATCGACCAGTCCTGGATTGTCATCTTCTAACGCGGTGACCAACAAGTCTCGCCACTCCGTCAGCACTTCGTAGGATGGTCCACCCAACACGAATTGGACAGGCTTGCCAGTGCCACCACCAAGTCCCTGCCGCATGATTGCGAAAGCTCTAATGCCCGGCAGGTTGGATAACTTGCCGTTAACTTCCGCTATGATTTCGTCCGCCGGACGCCGCCTGGACCAGTCATCCAACACCACAACCACAAAACCCTGATTGAATGACGAACTGCCAAATCCGGGCGCCCGCAGCAACAGGCGGCTCACCTCGCCGCTCTCTGCATAAGGGATCAATCGCCGTTCAATTTCGTCCATATAGCGTTCCATATACTCAAAGGACGCGCCTTCAGGACCCCGTATACTGACGAAAAATGCCCCGCGATCTTCAACGGGAACATATTCCTGCTCAATCGTTTGCGACAGGCTGTATGCGCCCGCAAACAAGCCGACCAGAACGACACCAACTGCTATCGGCCTCATGATCAGTCGGTCCAATACCCAGCCATATCCTGTTCGAAGGCGGCCGAATGCGCCGTCTATCGCGTTCGGGATAACCGCAAGCCATCCCGCACTCTTTTCACGTTTCAGGAGTTTTGAGGCCAGCATGGGCGCTAGTGTCATGGCCAGGATGCTGGAGAATGCGACGGCCGCAGCCATCGTCAGGGCGAACTCGGTGAATAGTCGCCCAACATCACCCTGCATAAAGGTGATAGGCACGAAGACCGCGATCAGGACAAGCGTAGTGGCCACCACCGCAAAACCAACCTGCCGGGTACCGCGGAACGCGGCAACCAGCGGCGTCTCGCCTTCTTCTTCCATGCGGCGAACGATGTTCTCCAACACAACAATGGCGTCATCCACGACCAGTCCGATTGCAAGAACAAGCGCCAGCAGTGTCAGCAAGTTGACTGACAGGCCCAGTGCGTAGAGCACAATGAAAGTGGCGATGATCGAGACCGGAACAGTGATTGCCGGGATAATGGTTGCCCGGACGCTGCCGAGAAACATGAATATCACCAGTGTCACCAGCGCCACTGCGATGGCAAGCGTGGTGTAAACTTCTCGAATCGAGGCGTCGATGAAGACTGAACTGTCGAAACTACGCGCGATCACCATGCCTTCTGGAAGCGTCTCGTTCAGTCGGTCAGCAAGTTCCCGCGCTCCAGCCGCAACCTCGACTGTATTCGCAGTCGACTGCTTGATGATGCCCAGCCCCACCATCGGAACGCCGTTGCCTCTGAACATGTTGCGGTCCTCGACCGTCCCACGCTCAACCCGCGCCACGTCTCCCAGTCGCACCAGATATCCGTCCTCGCCTTCGGCGATCACGAGCGCGGAGAACTCTTCCGGCGTCTTGAAAGTGCGATCAATTCGGACCGTGAAAGTTCGCTTTTCCGATTCCAGACTGCCGGCTGGTGCTTCGATATTCTCACTGCGCAATGCTTGCTCAATCTCGGCCACGGTCAGATTGCGTGCCGCCAAGGCTCTACGATCTATCCAGACGCGAAGGGCATAGTCTCTGGAGCCACCAACTCGTACGCGTGCCACCCCATCCAGGGCGGAGAACCGGTCGACAAGATAGCGCTGAGCATAATCTGACAATTCCGGCGTAGTCATTGCCTCGCTGGCAAGGTTCAGCCAGATAATGACATCATCATTGGAGTCGGCTTTTTCGACCTCTGGCGGGTCGGTATCCTCAGGAAGATTGTCCAGCACACCAGAAATCCGGTCGCGGATATCGTTCGCGGCCACATCAATGTCCTGGTCTATGCCAAACTCCACGCTTATACGCGAGCGGCCATCGCTCGAATTGGAATCGATGTAGCGAATGCCCTCAACACCAGCGATGCGGTCTTCGATAATTTGGGTGATCCGTGTTTCTACAACACTGGCAGACGCCCCTGGATAGTTCGTATCGATGGAGACGATTGGCGCATCGATGTCAGGGTATTCTCTCAGGGGCAACCGATCGAACGCTACCATGCCAAAAATCACGAGTATAAGCGCAAGCACCGACGCGAATACGGGCCGCTTGATCGAGGTATCCGACAGCAACATCGTCAGCGACCTGTAGAAGCAGGAGACCCGGCTGCACCCCCGCTACGATTCTTGCCGCTGATGGCCTTGGGAAGGAGCATTGACTGGTCCTGAATTTCCACGGCGGCACCCTCGCGAACACGGATGATACCTTCGGTAATCACGTCTTCGCCAGCCGTTAGACCTGACATCACTTCCACATACCCCGCCTGGCGTAGCCCGAGTTCGACTTCCTTACGCCGCGCGATGAGTTGTCCACCTTCGTTTTCAACGACGAATACAAATGTGCGCGGCCCTACCGGCTGTATTGCTTCTTCAGGTACAGCCAGAGCTTGTCGTGGATCCGCCACCAAGGTTACCTGCACAAACATGCCAGAGATCAGCAGACGCTCCGGGTTGGGCAAAGTGGCACGCACACGAACGGAACGCGTCACAGGATCAATTGCGTTGTCAATTGACGCAATCACTCCATTGAAAGTTTCCCCGGGAAGATCCGCTGTTCTTGCTTCAATTTCCGTACCTTTGGCCAAGGTTCTCAAGAATGTCGACGGCACGGAAAAGTCCAGATTCATTTCGCTGTCATCTATCAGCCGCGCAACGATATCCCCTGGCTGAACATATGATCCAACACTGACCATCCGGAAGCCTAGCACGCCATCAAATGGAGCAACGAGAACGCGATCCTGTTGGCGAGATTGCACCGCACGCAACTGTGCCGCAGCGCTATCAAGATTACGATTTGCCTGATCGAGTTCTGACTGGGATACAGCCTGCTGATCTGCCAGGCGCGCGAGCCGTTCCTGCTGGCGCCGCGCTTCATCGAGCGTTGCTTCAGCAGCTTCTACAAGTGCTGCCTGTTCGCGCTGCGCAAGCGAGAGCAAGGTCTTGCCCTGCTTCACGCGATCACCATCGTCAAAATAAATCGCCCGCACTCGGTCAGCCGCATTCAGGGTCAGATCGACTTGCTCGTTGGGTTCTAGCGTGCCCAACGCCTCAATCCTCATCGCAAAACTGCGTTCCTGTACCGGCTCAACGAAAACACTCGCGGGACCACCCCGCTGCGCCTGAGCTGATAGCGACGATACAAACACGGCAGCTAAAATGAAAAGCAGGTTTCTGGTAAACATATCTATTCCAACGCGATTGCGGGTTCTGTCCCATATTGATTCGGCATTTCTATACCTCCCAATGCTCGATACGCGGCAATCGCCCGGCTAGATGACTGAAGTCGGCTTTCAGCCAACTGATCTTCCGCCGTCAACAATGTTCGCTGCGCTTCCAGCACATCCAGATAATCGTCGAGACCTTCTTCGAACCGTAGACGCGCAAGTTCTATCGCCCGCTGCGCTGATGCCGCCGCTCTCTTTAGATCGTCGCGGCGCTTCAACTCATTCGTGTATTCCGAGAGAGCGGATTCGACTTCGCTCAAAGCATTCAATACGGTCTGTTCATATTGCGCAATCGCCGCGTCTGTTCGTGCGTCGGTCGCATCTATGTTTGCCCGCACCCGCCTGAGATCAGGCCACGCCCAACTTATCGAAGGGCCAACGCCAAATCCGAAGCTCGTCAAATCGCCGATATCATTGGCATCATCAAACAAAGCCAGAACGTTCGCATTGACGGTTATCGTCGGAAACAAGTCCGCACGTGCAGCGTCGCCCAATGCCAGTTGGCGCGCGATCACCACTTCTGCGCTGCGAATATCCGGACGTCGGCGGACCAGATCTTCAACCGACCCTGCCATGATCGCGCCGCGGTGCTCTGGAATATCATCCGCGCTGGTCACCAATTCCATCACCAGACTCGATCGAGAATTTGCCGGCTGTCCAGTCAACGCGGCGAGCGCGCTCTTGGCTGATTCTATGGCCGCCTCGTAGCGAGGAAGCGACGCGAGCGTCGTACGATACTGAGCCTCTGCTCGCTCCATATCCAGTCGGGCTGCCCGGCCATTGTCTAAAAGTGTCTGTAACAGGTCCAATCCTTCAGACTGGGTGTCGGCATTCTTGCGCGCAACCGCAAGTCGTCTTTGCGCACCGCGCAATTGCACATAATTCAGAGCCGTCTCACTGGCGACGATCACCGCAACATCTCGGCGAGCCTGCCGAGCCGCTTCGACATCAAATTCTGCGGCGGCGATTTGGGCTTCAATGCGACCGAATGCATCGTACTCCCAACTCGCTCCAAGCGCCCCTTGAATCGAGGCCCTCACGTCTTGGCCTGGCTGAGCGGACCGCCCAACATCTCCATCAAATGACGTAGAAGCGGAGTAGCTGCGATCAAGCCGAGCTCCAGATGCAATCGCTTCAGCAACTCTTACATTTGCAGCAGCTTGGTCGAGAGACTTGTTTGCGGATAAGGACTGGGCGATGAGGCTATCGAGAACCGGATCTCCAAACTGTTTCCACCACTCCAACTCAAGGCTCAAATCAGCAGCTTCTGACAGATATGTTCCTTGAACCGGCACATCCGGCATTGTCGGACCAGCGGGCGCACCGACACACCCCGCCAGCATTATGGCAGTGGCACCTATGGACGCGTGGCAGGAGACGTATCTCATAGCGCTCATGTACCCTAACTGACCTTAGTATCCAGTTACATTCGGGCGCCAAAGTCCTCACATCTTCGTTAGCTCCGAATACCGGGCAGTATTCGTCACGTATGCTCAGGCAAGTCAGCGCCTGCCTCGATTAGCGCTGAAGGCTCCTTCGAATGTTCGACCATTTGCTCGCCCAGCTGTCGAACCATGGTTTCCAGCATCGAATCTCTCATCCACTCGCTGGTGGTTATTTGCCATGACGCTCGCGCAGAGTCCGAACATAAAAAAACCACCGAACGACTGACCTTACACAGGGCTGCCGTTTGGTGGCGATGTTTGCACCAGCTGCGCTGGTAAGTGCTTATCTTAAAAGCACTTCTGCCCCTATGGGCGCTTTCCGAAAATCCAGTCCCAGATGTCGCGCTGTGTTGGTTTTGTTTGCTTCTGCATGATGTAACCTTTGACATGTTAAGGAGCAGTCCATCTGCCCCAGACATCAAAGGTTAACTGAATTTTGCAAATTTCAAAGTAATTTTATGGAAATGTTAAGCTTGCGCTACAGCTTGCACACTACTTGAGCTTTCTAGAATAGACAGGATTTCTTCCGCACCGACGGGCTGTCCGATAAAGTATCCTTGCGCCAGATTGCATTCCAATGTGCGAAGAATTGCCAACGTATCCGGGTCTTCCACACCCTCGGCCACAACATGCATTCCCAGTGATTGGGCAACGCTGATGGTAGACTGGATCAAGAGTTGGCTACGCTCATTGTACCGAAGCGTGCTAATAAGCGTTCGATCAAGTTTGACCTCGTTGGCGGGCACCTTCAACAGATAGGTCAGCGTGGACAGGCCAGCTCCGTAATCATCAATGGATATCCCGAAACCGGCGTCCCTGAGCCGCCCCATAGCATCCTGGGCTCCGGAATTGTTCAGTAGCTGCTCGTTTTCAGTGATCTCAAGCATGATGCTGCTAGCCTTGACCCCATACACACGTAAGGCAGCGTGCAGCATGAACTCAAATTCCGCGCTACCGATCAGGCTGGGCGAGATATTCACTGCGATGTTGAATCCGGGATCAATTTTCTGAGCGTCACGCAGAAACTGAAATGATGACTGAATGACATATTGTGTAAGTTGGTCGATGCGCTTTCCCCGTTCAGCCATCTGGACGAATTCGGCCGGCGAGATGACGCCCATTTCCGGGTGTATCCAGCGTACCAATACCTCGGCGCTTGAAATCCTTCCGGAACGGATATTCAACTGGGGTTGAAGCGCTATATAGATCTCGCGGTTACGAAGCGCCTCATCCATTTCAAAAAGGACCCGGCTCTGCCACAGCAGCGCGTCTTGCGCATCCTGATCATGCAGCTTGTACGTTTTTCTCTGTCGCGCGGCAGCCTGGGCAGCGGATTCCGCCGTTTTCAGCCGCGACGCCAAAGAGGCAGAGGCGATGCGTTCAACACCAAAGGCAACCTGAACTATCAGAGTTCTCTCGCCAACAATGACCCCCTTGTTGAGTTGGTTCGCCGTGGCTTCGAACAGGTCTTCCATTGCTGCTTCGTCAAAATCGGTTTGCAGCCAATAGAATTGACCGAGGTCGCCTTGATATACGGCTCCAGAACTCGGTAAAGCATTCGCTATCGTATTCGCGGTGATCCCTTCTTGTTCGGGAGTGAGGCCAGTCGAAATAGCCGCATAGTTTGTCACCACAGCTGCCACCATGACACGCTGGTCTTGGCCGACATGAGCGCTCAAGCATTGCGCACTGGGAAGATGGGAAAGATTGTGCGTGAACGCCTTGTTCGCAGTTTCCCGTTTTTTCAAACGCATCCACGCGATCAATGTCCCGAACGAAATCATTCCGATCGCATGGCCGCTACTCGTGCGAATGGAAAACATGTCCATGACAATGGGGAACACGATCATGCATGCCAGCGCGACTGGTGCCCAACGCAGCGCCATGGAGCCAAAACGTCGACTGAGCATCAAGCCCACTACGCCTACAGAAAACAGCCAGGCAGGAAGAAATCCAGCGTTAAGGGGACGTTCTTCGCCCAGAGTCATCGCCGCCATCAGGATGACTTCTGCCAGAGAGCCGTTTCCCTGCGAGGGCATCAAATAGGGATGGTTGTCGCCTTGACTGGCTTGCGCCACGACAAGCCGTTTTCCGCGGACAAGCGCCGCGTCGAAATCTGGCGCCAGCACAGTGCTCAAATCAAGCCGCTGAAACGCCTCAACGTCAAAAGCATAGTCAATTTCGAATGAAGGGCCGATATTGTCGGTTTTGTCAGAGAGCTTACTCTCCGGAGACTGCAGGAAAACATCGCCGTACTCGGCACCAAAAGACCCAAATTCGACGCCGCCCCAGTATCGTTTGAAATAGTTTGAGGACGTCAGGTGGTCTCGTAATCCCTCTGATGGAGACTCCAGTTTGAGATTTGGAGCGGCGGACACCGACACGGTATTCGTGGGCTGTTCCAGCGCCCTTGTCAGCAAGGGAAATTGAGATGTCGACGTGAAAACGGGCTCGACAATAACTGCCGACTCCACATCGAGCGTATTCAAAAATGACACAAGCTCGCTAGTGAACATATCCGACCAGGTATCGCCTGCCGCGACGTGTTCGAATCCATCATTCACTTCGAGGATGATAAACCGGTCGTCGACCGCCGGAGACCTGAGCCCGTTGGATATTCCGTTGAACACCAGATCCAATGGGGAGAACAGATTCACCAGGCCCGCGAAGCCGAAAAACAACGCGGCAATCACAAACGTGCGTGCACGTCGTGGGGCAGCTGGTGGTCCATAGTCTTGCATGTCTGACACCTGTAGTGGAATCTACAGTTATCAGCGCGTAGTTTAGATCTGTGAAAGCGCAGCCGTTGAAATGACCACTCCGTATTCAACAATTGTTAAAGGGTGCTGTCAGACTAACTCGAACCAGTCTCCTTTATTCGCGGACCAACAGGTCTCAGGCAACGATCAGCGCGCGCCATTCGAGAAGAGCGGCGTCACGTAGCAATTTAAACCTGGCCCTGCTCTCGATATTCTTTTGATGATTGAAGTGATTGTACACTGAGGAGTGAATTGAAGCGAACTTCTGAGGACTTCGCATGCGCCGGAAGCGAGACATCGCCCGCTCTCGCCTTCGGAATGGCAAATGAGAGTTCTCGGCCCTATTATTGAGATGACGCCCTGTTTCCTGGCGGCCGGCGTTCCCAATCAATTTCATAGCGGCTCGATACGATGGGCACTTGTCAGTCACCACGACATGTGGATTGCCGTACCGCTTCATGGCTTTTCTCATGAATTTCAACGCTGAAACCTTATCGCGCGTCTTCGTTACGAAGGACTCCAGAACTTCGCCCTCATGGTCGACTGCGCGCCAAAGATAGCGGGTCTTTCCACGGATCTTCACAAAGACTTCGTCCAGGTGCCACTGCCATTGCGGCGATTGTCTCAATCTTTCCGAACGACGTCTGCGGATCTTGTGCGCGAAGTAAGTGCCGAAACGGTCCACCCAGTGTCGGACCGTTTCGTGGCAGATGTCGATCCCGCGCTCGTGGAGTAGGTCTTCGACATTCCTCAATGACAGCGGAAATCGGACATACATCATGACCGCAAGCTGGATAATCTCGGGCGACGTCTTGAAGTAGCGGAACGGGTTCTTGGTCATTTTCCAAGGCTAGACGCCCCTGCCATACGCCTCAAGGCCGTTTCCCCTGACAATGCCCCTGGCAGGATCAGTCGGCTTCGCTGCAAATCGACCCTTGATGTCTGCGCTCTGGCCGGGAGTGTCCGCACGCTCACATGACGGCTATTCGGTCAGGTTGAGGCATGGCAGATATCGCGATTGCGGGAGCCAGGCTCATTGGAGAAATTCCCTGTAAATTCCCTGTTATTCGGACAAAATCGACCTGAACGTAACCCCCGAATAGGCGAATGGAGACGGGTGCCTGGATTCGGCCGATCGGAGACTACAATGTATGGATATATGCTCGTTCGTGTCGCCAAGTCGGGCGCAAGTCCCGGAGAACCGGCCACTATTTCGTTGCTGCACGAATTCAGCCAATCTCTGAAGACTGGCTGGCGGAGAGAGAGGGATTCGAACCCTCGGAACCCTTGCGAGTTCACTAGTTTTCGAGACTAGCCTATTCAACCACTCTAGCACCTCTCCGCGGAGCCTGTGGACGGCTGCCTGCACTATATAATATGCGCGCCACATGCAAGCACCTGAAATCGCCTGAAGATGACATTTGACAGCGCGCCCCGATTGGTGTTTACCCGCCGCTTCGAGCGCGGAACCGGCAACGGCTTCGCGCGCAATTCATTTCGCTTACCATTCCGGAAGGACGAGACCCATGTTCGCGGTCATCAAAACAGGCGGCAAGCAGTATAAAGTCGCGGAAGGTGATACGATCACCGTCGAAAAGCTGGATACTGAAGCTGGTAAGGACGTAACCTTTGAAACCGTGCTCATGCTGGGCAATGGCGACGACGTAACTGTTGGCGCTCCCCTGGTTGACGGTGCAAGCGTGTTCGGTGAAGTCGAGGAGCAAACGCGCGGTGACAAAGTCATCATTCGCAAGAAGCGCCAGCGCCAGACCTATCGCCGTACGCAAGGCCACCGCCAGCACCTGACGGTCGTCAAGATCACTGGCATCAGCACCGACGGCAAGAAGCCAGCCAAGAAAGCCGCGCCAAAGAAGGCCGCCGCTCCAAAGGCCGAGACGCCTGCCGCAGAAGCTGCTGCACCCGCAGCCAAGCCGGAAGTCGATTCCCGCGGTCGTATCGCCAATCTCGAAGGCAAGCCGGACAATCTGAAAAAGATTTCAGGCGTCGGCCCGGTTCTCGAGAAAAAGCTCCACGAAGCTGGCATCTACTTCTTCTGGCAGGTCGCTGCCTTGAAAGAAGAGCAGATCACTGAGCTGGAAGAAGAAATGAGCTTCCCAGGCCGCATCACTCGCGATGAGTGGATCAAGCAGGCCGAAGAATTCGCCAAGGACGCATAAGGGCGCTATAAGCCCTTTATAGAGGATCGGAGCAAAGCATGGCTCATAAGAAATCAGGTGGTTCGTCCCGTAACGGCCGCGACTCAAACCCGAAATATCTTGGCGTCAAGAAATTTGGCGGCGAGCACGTCATTCCGGGCAATATCATCGTGCGCCAGCGCGGTACGCAGAAATACCCAGGCAAGGGCGTCGGCATTGGCCGCGACCACACCCTGTTTGCGCTTTCCGAAGGCAAGGTTGAGTTCACGCGCAAGACGGGCGGCCGTCTCTACGTGAATATTGTACCGGTCGCGGAAGCAGCAGAATAAGCGGCTGACAGCGCGGACGCGGGATACGTGGCCGGATCGCTTCAGACGATCAGTTTCCAAGGGGAGGCAGGCCACTGCCTCCCCTTTATTATGTCCTCCCCTGCCCGCTTGGTCCTCATGGAGGGAGTTACGGCATGAGTACGCAAATCACGACCGACCGGCTGGTCCTGCGCCCGGTGGAGGCCAGCGACGCGGCACGGATCGCCGATCTGGTCAATGATCCGAGAGTTTACCGCATGGTGGCGCGCATTCCCGCGAACCAGACGGTGGCTCAGACGCTTGCCTGGATTGCCGGTCACACTGCAGGGCGTGAAGAGAATACCAAGCACCCCTATGCGATTGTCGAGAACGGGGAATTGGTAGGCGTGACCAGCGCGCATCGCGACAGCACCTGGTTGCCCTTCGAGATCGGATATTGGCTCTCGCCGGACCGCTGGGGCAATGGTCTCATGACAGAGGCCACCGAGGCGCTTGTGGGCTGGCTGAAGCAGCGCGGCGAACGCGGCTTTGTGTCAGGCTACCTGGATGATAATCCGGCCTCGGGCCGCGTTCTGGAAAAACTGGCCTTCATGAAGGCAGATCGGATCAAGGTCTTCTGCCTTGGTCGCGGAGAGATGGTAGGCCACGTCAATATGGCGCGGATCGACTGAAACACGTAAGAGTACAGACATGAAATTTCTCGATCAGGCCAAAGTGTTCATCAAGTCCGGCGGTGGCGGCGCGGGCTGCGTCTCATTTCGCCGTGAGAAATACGTCGAGTATGGCGGTCCGAACGGCGGCGATGGCGGACGCGGCGGCGATGTCTGGGCGGAAGCTGTTGAGGGGCTGAATACGCTGATCGATTACCGCTACCAGCAACATTACAAGGCCAAGCGTGGCGGCCACGGCATGGGCAAGGAGCGCACCGGCGCGGGCGGCGATGACGTCGTGCTGAAACTGCCTGTGGGTACCCAGATATTCGAAGATGATCAGGAAACCCTGATTGCGGACCTCACAGAGGTCGGCCAGCGCGTCCTGCTCGCCGTTGGCGGCAATGGCGGCTGGGGCAATACACGGTTCAAGTCTTCAACCAATCAGGCACCACGCCGCGCCAATCCCGGCGAGGACGGCGAGGAACGCTGGATCTGGCTACGCCTGAAACTGATCGCGGATGCAGGCCTGCTGGGTCTGCCGAATGCCGGCAAATCTACCTTCCTGAGCGTTGTAACCGCCGCGACGCCCAAAATTGCCGACTATCCCTTCACGACGCTGAACCCCGGACTTGGCGTGGTCGATCTGGGGCCTGGCAGCCGGTTCGTGCTGGCGGACATTCCCGGCTTGATCGAAGGTGCCGCAGACGGGGCTGGCCTCGGCCATCGCTTCCTTGGCCATGTCGAGCGCTGCAAAGTGCTGCTGCACCTGATCGATTGCACCCAGGATGATGTGGCGGGCGCCTACACGACCATTCGCCACGAGTTGGAAGCCTACAGCCCTGAGCTGGCCCAGAGGCCGGAAGTGGTCGCATTGAACAAGATCGACGCGCTGCCACCTGAACAGGTCGAGGAGCAACTCGCAAAACTGAAGGCCGTCTATGATGGCGAACCGCTGCTGATCTCAGGGGTGACCCGTGTGGGCGTGAAAAAAGCCCTTTCGGAGATCTCTCGCCACCTCGGACTCATAGCTGAGGAAGAGAATGCCGGCGAAGACGCCGACTGGACGCCGCTTTAGTGGTGGTGATGCGGCTCGGTATTGAATCGTCCGCACTTGCCGCACTTCACGATCACGCCGTGCGCATCGTGGTGCGCCACGTTGACCAGCAGCTTGGTCTTGCACGATCCGCAGCGATAAGTCTCATCGCCGCCACCTTCGCGGGCGGGCGAGCCAGCAGTGTGTTCCACCACATCGGCGCCTTCGGCCTGGGCAGGGGTCAGCAGGATCATGTCGAATTGGGGCATTGCAGAAAACCTC
>TARA_R100000935_G_scaffold51508_1_pt1 | contig 12811 bp, 9 predicted proteins | sample TARA_R100000935 | Tara Oceans TARA_R100000935 (sample SAMEA2621502) | marine metagenome | biome: marine biome (ENVO:00000447); feature: surface water layer (ENVO:00002042); material: "saline water (ENVO:00002010), including plankton (ENVO:xxxxxxxx)" | depth 5 m | reverse complement strand
TTAACGCCCGGTTTCGGGATGAGTTACTTAATGTATAAGTCTTCTTCACATTGCGCGAAGCCTAGATCCTAATCGGAAAGATGGCGTCGCCACTACAATATGGTCAAGCCACACAGTGCTTCTGGCTAGTGCCTAAGAGCATCGTCCCGGTAGCCCAAAGACCGGCCATGCATTAACATTAAAAATGGGCCATTCGATGTGGGCACACCCCACTTTTCAGTTACGATCGAAGTCAGCGCGCGATGCTCAGATCCGCGAATTCCGTGTTGTAATCATAATCAAAGGTCACGAAATCCGCGTGATAGAACCGCAGGGCAGCCGCCCGCGTTTCCGGCGACCAGGTCAGCGGTTCCTTGATCTTGGGCTTGCGTACATGAGTGTCCGCATCCAGCGGCAACCCCGTGATCTGCGCCACTCGCGACAGCACATTATCCATTCCGTCCTCAAAGCGCAGCACCTCAATCTTTTCTCCGACAAATTCATGCTGCGGACGAATGTGATTATCGAGGATAAAGGGATTTTTCTGGTAAGCCTTAAACTGCAAGCGCATCCAGAGATCGAAGGGGTCCTTTGCATGGTCCAGGGTCTGGCGCCAGCGGTATTCGCTGACCAGCCGCGCCACCGGGTGACGAATGACGCAGAACCCCGCCTCGTAGAAGTCGGGTGGCACAAAAGTGTCGAACAATTCGGCGTGCATGTGTTGCAAGTTGCAGTTCACATATCTCAGGCGTTTGTGGTAATGTAACGCTCGGTCAGCGCCGGCTGTGCGCAGCGCCGTTTCAACGCTACTCCCCCCTGTTTTAGGAATATGGGCAAAATAGAACAAACGATTTTTCGTCTTGAAGAGTGTCACACGGTTTCTCCCCCGGGAAGCTCCAACAACTGTTCAAAATCGCCGATTGCCATCGCATTGTAGGCGTCTGGATCAAAGACCTTAAATTGAATGCGCCCAGCAATAAAATCTAGCATCGCTTGGGCAAAGTCCTTCGCATCGGTACCATCGGCGATGAAACCATAGCCCCCGCGAAGAGCACCACGCGAGCCGGGAATATCCGTAACAATTACCGGCTTGCCGAGCGTCAAAGCTTCAAGGATCACCATGGGCTGACCTTCGTAACGCGAAGGCAGCACAAAACAATCAGCCTGATCCAGAAGTGACAGCGCCCGGTTGGAAAATCCAGGAATCTGAACAACATCCGTCAGACCAAGCCGGTCGCGTTTGCGCCGCGTCGCCGCCAGCAGCGGCCCCTCTCCCAGGATAAGTAATCTGGCACGGGGTTCCTCTGCGTAGACAATCGCGAAGGCATCCAGTAGCATTGCGTGGTTCTTCTCACTCGAACAGCGCCCGATGGTGATGAAGTTGATCGCTGCCGGCGTGATATCACGGTAGGCCCCCGCCGCGCGGATCGCATCCACGTTGATCGTGTTGCGCACGGTATGAGGTGCCGCATCGCCGTAATACACAGATAAATTAGTTTTGTTCAGCGCCCGTGTTTCGTCGGATACCGCGACAACACGATCGTAATAGGCGTAGGTAAAAAAGACACCCTTCAGAAGAGCATGCTTCTGCTGATATTCGGACTTCATGTCATTATGCTGATAAATGATGTGGAGCTTCGCATCCGCCATCGCCATGATCCAGGCCCACATGCGCCGATAGCCGGAAAAATCAATTGCGGCCTCCAAACGAACCGCTCCCATCACGCGTCGTGCCTCGCGTGCCATCGCCCGTTCCATCAGCTTCACCTGCCCGGGATCATCAAGAGTGTTGTCCAGATAAAAGGCCGTCTTAGCGGCTTCCTCCTCCTCGGCATAGAACTCGCGTCCCATACGGTGCACCACCATGACGTGATCCGGCACAAGTTCCAGCATCTCCCAAGCTTCGGCGCTCAACTGAGCCCCGTCGGTCAGGACCATGACGTCGTAGCGATCCGCATCGATGTTGGACAACAAGTTCAGCGCAGAGGTCGTGATACCATTGCGCAAAAAGCCACCCATCATTAGTGACAACACAGGCTTTGCGTCGGTGCGTACCGGCGCGGGAATACCCTGCGCGCCCAGGACGACATCCAAGATGCGCGCACTGGCCTGGCCGTCCTCGTCCGGAAAATAGGTGTCCCGGGCAGCAGTATAGGTGTCGCCAAAATCAGACGGGACCCGGGCGGAATCAACGGCGGCACAAAGCGCTTTTGCATCATGGCAGACCGCGGCCGGCAGGGTGTCGAGGTCAATATAGAGCCCTCGCGCCTCGGTATAGGTGGCAAGGTCGGGCACGAACAAAACGGTCGGGATATCCGCCGCCAGCGTGTCGAACAGCAGGCTGGAATAATCCGTGATGACCACATCCATCCGTGCCATCAGCAGATTGATATCCTCTTGCGGATCAACCGTGACCAGGATCAGCCGGTCCGTGCTTTCGGGCAGGTCTGACAGATCTTCGCGGTTGAAGTTATGCGCCTTGATATGTAGCGTGATCGGTGCACCTTCGATCTGTGCTAAGGACGCTATCACAGCCTTAATTTCAGGGACTTGGGATTCGGCCTTGTCCAGTTCACCCTTCCAAGTCGGTGCAAACAGAATGTGACGCATATTGGTATCGGGCTGCCATGTGGCGCGGGCGGCCAGCGTGCGGTCAATCCGGGCGGTGCCGACATGCCAGGTCTTGCGGGCGCACAGCGGCGCAATGCCCGCCGATCCCAGCAGGTGCTGCGTGGCGTAATCGCCGGCCAGCACGATATGGCTAGCTTGCAGGAAATTGCGCTGGCTGTTGGCAAAGCGCGCGGGCGGGCCGCTTTCATCGCGGAACATGGTCTTAAGCGGCACGCCATGCCAAGTGTTCAGATAAACTTGCCCCTCACGTCGGACGTACCAAGCCGGAAAGGTCGAGTTGTTGACCAGATAGCCGGCAATCGCCAGCAGCCGGGGATAGTCTTCATCCACGCGATCAATAACTTTGACATTGACCATATCAGCAAAGCGCGCCGGCACGGCACCGGGCTGGTCGATGACCCAGACATGAGTGAAATCTGCAAACCGAGGATCCTTCAAGGCGGCCTCGAACAGGGCAGCTGGCCCGCAAGCGACGCTGGAGGCATGAAAGCTTTCGTAAAGAATTACCTTGGTATTAAGCGGCGTGTCTACGTAATGGGTGCAAAACAGCTGTGCGTGATGCTCTCCTCGCGCGGCGATCCCGGTCAGTCGCATTTTGACTTGGCTGTGAAGCTTCCGATAACTGCGGTATTTTTTAAGCTTGAAATGGACCGCCAGCAGGGGGTCCTTGATCGAATGCAGGAGAGGTTTCAAATAACTTTACCTTTTGTCGACGACGCGTGCGGCTGACACCGCGGCTTCATTATCGTTTTCAGCAAGGGCGATGCAATCGCCATTGCGCCTGGCGGCGGCGGCCTGCGGAAAGACGCAGATCGCCGTCCTCTCGTCCTGGTGGTGCAGATAGCCTTCCTGCCACAAAATCAGCCGCGCGATCTGCGCCTCATGCGACGGCACCGGGGCCAGGGCAATGCGCAGATGTTCGGCCAAGGCCGACGGGTTGCAGGGGAACTGCACATTCGCCGTGCCGGTGGAGCAGTTGAAGCTTTTCACCGGGGTGCGCCAATCGCCGTAGTTTTCCGTCAGGTAGCGGTCGGCATCTACCGGACCCTGCACCGGCAGATCGGCAATAGTGTAATCGTCCAAAGCGAAATCATGGTTGTTCCAGCGATGCTTGGCAGAGCCATGCCAGCGCTGATCCCCCTCCAGATGATGCACGAAGACATCGATGCCGATGCCGCTGGCATGCAGAACCCGGTAGAGCGCAGGGCGCGATGGCCCGGCCCATAGCCCCTGCCCGCCTAGCCTCAGATCCAGATGGGCGCTGGTATTGACCAGCACCAGATCATCCGTCGCCGCGATTTGCGCACGAAAAGCGGCATCCTCGAAATCCTCGGCCTGCACGCCTACGTCGATGTCGTAGTCATGGGCCAGAAAGGTCCCTTCGCGCACCGCCCCCAGAAAGGTGCCGGAAATCACATACCAAGGTGTGGCGATACGCATCAGCGCAGTCAGCGCAGTGCGCGCTTGTTCAAGCGTAAAGACCGGCGGCACCCCGGCAGGCAAGGCCGGGGCCGCGGGATCGGGGGCGTCGATGTCCTGCACCAAAGGCGCGGCAATCGCAGCGAAAGCCGTAATCGCATCCTGCTGGCGCGCCGCATCGGGCGCTCCGGTGATCTGGTAGGCCTTGACGTAAAGTAGCGCCAAAGCATGCCCTGCGCCTGCGCGCCTGCTCAAATAATGCTCCAGCGTGGTCACGGTCCGGTCCGGCATTTCCGTCGTGGGATCGAATAGCGGCAGGCTGCGGCCCAGCAACGGGCCGGATAAGCCATGGCGCAGATACCAGTTGATCCTGTGGGCCCCGATCACGAAGCGATCCGCCGCAAAAAGACCCGCGGCCTCGCGCGCCAGGGCCAGACGCCCGGTCAGCAGGGCGACCAGTATCCCAGTCAAGATCGCCAGCCCCCACCGCACCGCACCCCCATGCGGGCGACGCAGCCAGCGCAGGATGTGAAAGGCGCGGGCGCTCATCTACCTTAACCAGCCGTAGCCTTGTGAATTGCCTTGATTGCGGTCGAGGAAATGCTGGGCGTGCGCGGCAGATAGATCACCTGGCAGAGATCCGACAGAAAATCGAATTTACCCTCCCAGTCGTCGCCCATGGTAAAGACGTCGATGGTATTGCCGGTCACGTCATCGCGCTTCTGGTCCCAATGATCTTCTGGGATGATGACATCGACGTAGCGGATCGCCTTCAGCATGGCACAGCGCTGCGCAAAGTCGAAATGCGAAGCCTTGCCCTTGATCTCGTTGAAGGCATCACTAGACAGGGCCACCGTCAGATGATCGCCCAAGGCGCGGGCGCGTTGCAGCAGCAGGATATGCCCATAGTGCAGCGTGTCGAATGTGCCGTATGTAATGACTTTTTTCACGCCTTACTCGCCCCGTTCCCAGATATAAACCGCTACCACACCCAAATAGCGGATTTCAAGCTATAGCACGACGGATTCAGGTGGAACTGACATCTGCAACACTAGGATCTTTCAACGCGATTGGTTCACCGAGCGGATCAGAGCAGCAATCTAGTGAGACACCTGTCAGTATCAGCTGCCACAAAATCGACGCCAGCCAACTGAGACACATACTCAACTGCGGCACTGGCACCTTGTTAAGGCAGAACATCCAAGCCCCCTTCGGAGAAATGCCGACGAACACACAAGACTGTTTTGATATAGCGTGGTGGCCTTCCAAACCAGAACATCGTAGACAGCAGTAAACTAAGACGTTCTCGCTCAGGGCAGGTATTTTCTGATTGAAAACCTTCAACCTTCTACAGCTGATCCGAGAACATCACTCGAAAAACACGTTTTGGACAGGACATGAAAAAACTCGATTACTTCATCGTTGGAACGCAAAAAGGCGGTACCACGGCGCTTTTTAAGAAAATGACGAGCAATGAGCAGTTTTATAGGCAAACAAAGAAAGAAATTCATTTCTTTGATCGAGAGAATATAAACTGGGAAAACCCCAGCTACACATTACTAAACAAACACTTCCAAGACGCCCCAACTGAAAAGTACTGGGGGGATGCAACCCCGATTTATATGTACTGGCCCAACGCCATTGCACGCCTCCACAACTACAACAAAGATGCCAAGATCATCGTCATCCTGCGCCATCCATCCTATCGTGCCCTGTCTCACTGGAAAATGGAAACTGCACGGGAAGAGGAAACGCTAGACTTTCTAACAGCAACATCTGAAAATCGAAAAAATAGAGAATCATCCTCCGAAAAATACTTGCGTCGGCATTCCTATGTCGAAAGAGGATTTTACTTTCAGCAAATTATATGCCTACTCAAATACTTTGATCGTAAGAATATATTTTTCTGCATGACTGATGAACTTTTTAAATCTGAAGTCGATTTAATAAATCGTATTTATCGCTTCATCGGAGCGAAGGCAACGTATACGGAAACCCAGAAAAAAATCATCAAACCGCAGAACAACGATAATATAGAAACGTCAGAACAATGGCTGACGCATCTTCATGCTATATATATGGACGATATTGAGAAGACAGCGACACTGACAGGCCTAGATCTGGGGATCTGGAACGATGCGCACTATACTGAAAGGCCCATATAATCTGGGTAACTTGAGATTGCTTATACGTTAAGAGACACGCACGCCGGCGACTCAACCAGACCATGGGTTGTTTCGCTGGCAAGAATGGTCCGTTTTTGTGGTAGCGCTAGATTTGTCCCCACAGGGGCGATATGCATGGCAGGTCATCCGCATTTGTTAGTCATTTTTCATGTTAGACCTGCCCAGTACTAAGGCCATATCCGCTATTTTGCCGCTGCCAGGCACTTGGACGGACCGGATCGACACTGTCGGAGAGCGCGATACCTTGCGCCTGAACTTGCAGGCCGGCGACCGGATCGGCATCGACATGACTAGCGAAGGGCTGGCCGATCCTTATCTGCGAGTTTTTGATGCGGACGGACGGCTGATCAACTACGATGACGACAGCGGCGGCGACATGAACGCGCACCTAGTGCTCAGTGCCCCGCGCACCGGTGCCTATTACGTCGAAGCCGCCGCCTTTGACGATGCGGCGACAGGCAATTATACCATCACCACTCAGCGGCTCACCCGCTCTGGCCCACTGGATGCGCTGACCTGGGGCACCGCCCTGCCTTCCGACAACATCACCATCTATTTTGCCCCCGCCGGCACCCGCCTTGACGGCGTCACCTCTGAAGGGTTCACCAATTTCGAGCAGCGCCAGTTCAAGAGCGCCCTTGCAGGGATCGAGGCGGTGGCGGATGTCCGTTTCACCATTACTACCGATCCTGATGCGGATCTGCGGCTGGTGCTCGACCTCAATGAGATGCCCGGCAACTACGCCGCCTATTTCAATCCCCCCGACACCTTTAACGCAGGTATCGGCGTATTTGACGGCAATGGCTGGAACCGTTGGAATGGCGGCAGCCTGAAGCAGGGCGGCCTCGGCTATGCCATCATTACGCACGAACTGCTGCACGGCCTTGGGCTGGCGCACCCCCATGACACCGGCGGCAGCTCTACGGTTATGGACGGCGTCTTCTGGGACATGGGCGATTACGGCGATGTCGGGCTCAACCAGGGCATCTTTACCACGATGTCCTATAATGCCGGCTATAACACAGGGCAGAATACCGCCCCTTCCAGTAATCTTTACGGGGTGGAAATTGGCCCGATGGCGCTGGATATAGCGGTGCTGCAATCCATCTACGGTGCAAATAACACACATGCGGCGGGCCATGACACCTATTGGCTGCCCTGGGGCAACCAGCCTGGCACCGGCTGGCAGGCGATCTGGGACACCGGCGGCAAAGACACGATACGCTACGACGGCTGGCGTGATGCAACCATCGACCTGCGCGCCGCGCATCTGGATTACGCACCGGGCGGCGGCGGCTATGTCTCATCTGCCGCAGGCATCCGCGGCGGTCTGACCATCGCCAACGGCGTGGTGATCGAAAAGGCGCGCGGCGGCACGGGCGATGACCTGATCACCGGGAACGAAGCGGCGAACCGGCTCTGGGGTAATGACGGCGAAGACGTGCTGCGTGGCGGGCGCGGCGCGGACCAGCTGCACGGCGGCGGCGGCGAAGACGTGCTGCGCGGCGGGCGCGGCGCAGATATCCTAACAGGGGGCGGCGGAGCGGATCGGTTCGATTTTAACACTGCCGGGCACAGCAAACCGAACCACTTCGACACTATCAAGGACTTCCAATCCGGCACAGACCTGCTGGACCTGCGCGACATTGATGCGGATCGCACCAAGGCGGGCAATCAGGCGTTCGAGCTCATCGGCCTCGCCCAGTTCAACGATGCTGGACAGCTGCGCATGATCATGTCGGATGGCGATCTGTACATCGAAGCTGACCGCGACGGCGATGGCCAGGCCGATCTGTCCATCCGCCTGCTTGGCACCAGCTATATTCTAAGCGATGATATTCTACTGTAAGGGGACTTTGTTCCGCAAATTTGTTGATGTACGGTTCTCCCCGTTCCACGGAAGGATTTACTCCACGGCTTTTGTGCACGAATGCCAAGGTCAGCGTAGCCATTCATGATTGCGATGCGGACTTTAACTTCCGCGACCTGTCGATCAAAGTCCCGTGCCATCAGCCGCTGGCCTAGCAGCTTCACTAAATGCATCTTTATCTCGACGCGGCTTGTACGGTGGTATCCGCTCCAATTTCGCCAGAGTGCCCGGCCAAGATGCTTGGATGCGCGGAACGCCTCGTTCCTGGCGATGGCCCCAGCGGTGGTCGGCCTCCACGGCTGGGTATGTCTGCGTGGCGGGCTGACCGCGGTCAGCGATGGTATTGTAGCATCTGCCTGTGTCGTATGCACCATTTGCAGACACGCTGCCGACTTACTGATCGCGCGGAATTTGGTTTAGCAAATAGGGTAACATTGATGCATCCTAGGTATTGCTGCCGGTGATCTCGACGGCTCTAACTTCCAACGTTTTTCGTCGATACCGATGTGGATCTTGGGCCAAACGCTTCGTTTGAGGCCACCATGCTTGCGGGCGTTCCGTTCACTTTTGCCCTCGACCTCGATCCCAGTGCTGTCGATAAGCAGGTGCCACGGGCCATTCCCGCCGCGATGATGAACGTTGACCGCAAGTATCCTCTGACGGCAGCAGATGGTGAAAAAATCCAGCACAAGCCAGTCTAGTACCGTCAGCCGCAAGAGACTTGCCACAAAGCCAGTCATCTGGCGAAGCGCCATTCCGAACAGCACCTTCATGGTGAGGCACATCTGGATTGCGGCGTCGCTGAACGTCCGCGATCTACACCTCTTGCCGAAAGGTTTGGCATTCCAGTTCATCTCAGGATCGAACCAGATCATCAGTGACCCGCAGCGCTTTAGCGACGCGCTGTAAGCAGCCCAGTTCACCGTCTTATAGTTAGGTGATGTCGTTTGCTCATGCAGGCCCCAAAAAACACTTAGCTTTCAGACGCCGGCTGATACCTTTAAGCGAGCCGTTGCGCTGACCAGTTGAAACCACCGCCCATTTGTCTGATGTTGAACGCCGTTACTTTAACCTAATTCGATCAGGAAAGATCTTCGACCAAACTGCCGCATGGCGCAAAAGAGCAGAGAACCAGCGGACGAGACTGAAAAGCAGGATTATTAACAACAGGGCGCAACTGGTAAAGCTGAAACGGGAAGTTGCGCGTAAAGGCTGCACGTTGAATACATTCGATGCATAGGGCCTTCGCCCAACACGCCGTGTCAGACGGCTGAGAAATTCAGGAATACACATCGTCATCGCGAAGCGTTTGCGCTTAACGCTTAAACGGATTGGGCTGTAGCAACATAGCTTTCAGCTGATGATAAAGGAGCTCGACTTATTGGCTCATCATCTTACACGTCGACGGAATCCAGCTGATAGAGGCCTGCGCCGGCATCATGAGACACCCATTTTTTGATTGGGGGTTCGGTCGGCACGCCTCTAAAACAACCGTCGACTGACCAAAGGGGAGAGGAAATACCTCATCTTTCCCCCAGCGGACGCGAATGTCAGAGGACGCGCAAATTAATCCATTCCCTCGCGCAGGAACGCAGGCTAAAACCTGTGCCATGACATATCCCAAGCAGATGCGCCCACCGAGCCCGGCAGACCCTCGGTGCTCCGCCCTTACTCCCGCGCAGAGGCGCCGCTGATGCGGGTCGTGCTGTCGGGGACCTCGAGTTTTAACCTCTCTAATGGGCTGGGCAAGGGCTTTCGGAACGATCCAAGGGTCGAGAGCTTTCGCAATCTCTCCTATGGGCTCAGCGGCACGCTGGCCTTGGCAGAGCATATACACCGCGTAAACTTCGGCGATTTCGACTACTGCGTGCTGGATTACTGCATCAGAGAGGAAGACCTAATCGCGCAGAATACGTCTAGCGTCGCAAATGCGATGAACAACCTATGCGCCGTGATCGATGCAGCCTCTTGCGCCGGGTGCCAGCCGATGATCCTAATCTCAGCCACTACGGCGCAGCTGGCCACCAGCGGCCCCTTGCGCGATGCGATCAACGCCGAATTGATCCCCCGCGGCATCCCCGTCTTCGACATGTATCTGTTCGCCCAGCAGATGCAGGCCCAGACCGGCCTAGCCCCGGCCAATCTGCTGCCCGCACAGCCCTTGGCAAAGCAGAGGTTAGGCAAGGCCATCGCCAAGGCGCTGATCGATCAGATGTATGCGACCATTCGCAGCCCCGCGCGTCTATTCCAGTCCAGCCTCTCCTATGATCCGCTGCATTTCGTGCCATATACAATGTTCGGCCTAGCCGGGCATATGCAGCAGGTTCAGCGTCGCAGTCGCGGCTTAAAACGCGACCTATTGGCATTGCAGCCGGGATCCCGCATCGCCATTGCCACCCCAACAGACGGGCAGATCACCGGCCTGTGCTTGGACGCCGCGCGCTGCATTGGCACCCTGACGACCGAAGATGACAACATCATACGGCTCACCCGCGCCGTCAACAGCACCTTTCACAAGGACGAAGCGATGAAGCTCGTCTCCGTCCCCCTGGACCGTGCAGTCAGCCTGCGCGCAGGCAAATCCCACGTGCTATGCTACGATTTTTCTGGCACCACGACCTCACCGCAGCCCGCGCCCGCCATGACGTTGCTGGGGGCCAGTGTGCGCTTGGCGCAGCAGGCGCGCCCCGCGCATATCCTAATTAGAGAGATCCTGCCGCCCCCCGTGCACGACTGGATGACGCCCAGAGCCATGATCGATCTTGCGGCAGCGCTGGGTTGAAAACCACCTACGCCTTTACCGCGCCCGCCAGCGCCGCAGCGCAATCCCGTCCGTCGCTGAACCAGCGCAGTTACACCTGCAACAAACTCTCTGCCCCCGGGGCTTTTATATCGGTGATCGTGATTGGCACAGGCACCAGGCGCGCGCGCCTGTTCTAGCCCAGCAGCGCAGTACGGTGCATGTCCTTCAGCCCGCACAAGCGCAGATCGCGGATACTTTGCGCGCGGCGCAAACCCCTCCCTGATTGTCTTGATCCAGACAGCGGATCAGCCCCGGACGCCGCCGGGCCCAATCCGCCGCGATCGCCCCGGTTTTATCGGTGATCCATCATTGACGACAATGACCTCCAACACATCCAGCCCTGCCGTCTGCGTCAGCAGACTTTCAAAAAAAACATTGATATAAGGTGCGACGTTGTAGGTCGCACCGACCATCGTTAGCCGCGCCATACTGGCGGTATTCATCATCGGCAGATCAGCTTTCCAGCACGCGGGTGTAATTGCTACGCATGAAGATTAGGCCGAACAAGATCAGCACCAGAGCCAGCCCATAACCATAAAGCAAAGAGACATAAGCCGGCTGATAGTTCACATAGAACCCCTCACGCACCAGCCCTGCGACATGGATGAGGGGGTTCCACCAGAGCACGTCCTGCACGCCGCGCGGCATGTCTTCCAGCAAGAAGAGGACACCGGATGCCAAAAACAGCGGTCGCGTCAGGATCGCCCAGATCGTCTTCCAAACCGGGAACAGGCCAAATAGCACTGCATTGACAAGCCCGACCCCCAGCCCCAACAGTACCGCCATCGACAGCCCTTGCAGGATCGGGACGATCGAAATCGTCACATGCACATCCGTGATCAGCAAGATGCCACCGACCACGATGCAGAACACCGCCATCATGGTCAGCGTATGCAGGATGAAGCGCGACAACACGGCATCAATCCAGGACATCCGGGGATATTCCAGCAGGGATTTTGCGTAGTTCAGCGAATTGTCGACTTTGCCTGCAATGGTGCCATACATGTCATAGGGCAGAAATCCCGTGGCATAAAACAGGATGAAACTCGTCCCTAGCGATGGGGCCCGCACGATCAACGAAAACCCCAGCGCGAGCAGCGCCAGCATGCCCACCGGCTCCAGTACGGCCCAGATATATCCCCCAGGTGAGCGGCCATAGGTCGAGGCCATTTCGCGCAGGATCAGCGCGACAACAGCGCGCGTGCCCTGAAAACGGGGCGGCTTCAGGCTTGGCTGCGGCAGCGGTGGCGTGGTTTCGGCAGGTGACACCGGGCAGGCTCCCTTGGGGCGGGGTACGATCGATCAAGCACATATCTTCCACGGCACGGGTCCCGCATCAAGGATCATGTCGCCAGCGCGCCTGCCAGCGTTTTGAGCCCCAGCGCCAGCGTCTCCTGTGCCGCCTCCGCAGTGCTGGCCTCCGCATAGAGCCGGCATTCAGGCGCATTGCCCGAAGGGCGCAGATGCACGATTCGCCCGTCCGACAGCGTCATGCGCAGCCCATCGGTGAGGTCCAGGCTCGCCTCGACCCCGCCTAAGATTGCCAGAAAATCTTTCCGTTTGCCCGGATCAGTGTCGAATGCCGCCACCAGCGCTAGCGACTTTTCCGTTGGCACATCCTGCAAACGGTCGGCCGCGGTAAAGCGGGGCGGCTGGCTGGCAACCAGCGCGGCAAGGCCGTTCATAGCGGCCGCCAAAGGCGCCACAAAGGGCAACACAGCATCGCGGGTCATCAGCGGGGCCAGCGGGCCGGCGGGGGCATCCGGGGCAAAGCCCAGCAAAAAGCCACCGTTCGCCTCGTAGCCGACCACGCGGCCGCCCACCTCTTCCATGCCCGCAATCACAAAGGGCGAGCCGATGCGCGTGCGCACCACTTTACCAAACAGCGCCTCTGCCCCGGTGTTCGACGACACTGGCGTCACG
>TARA_R100000935_G_scaffold1222_1_pt1 | contig 12950 bp, 10 predicted proteins | sample TARA_R100000935 | Tara Oceans TARA_R100000935 (sample SAMEA2621502) | marine metagenome | biome: marine biome (ENVO:00000447); feature: surface water layer (ENVO:00002042); material: "saline water (ENVO:00002010), including plankton (ENVO:xxxxxxxx)" | depth 5 m | reverse complement strand
AGGCATTACGGTGGAATTCACCCAGGCATTTGTTTTACACCAACGTCCTTATCGGGAAACCAGTTTTTTGCTGGATGTATTTACTGAAGATTATGGTCGATTAAGCTTGGTAGCCCGCGGCATGCGCCAAAACAAACGCCGTCACAATAACCCACTCCAATTATTCCAACCGCTTTGGGTAAACTGGTTTGGAAGAGGTGACTTACTGACAATAAGCAAAATTGAAACGACCAGCGCACCTTATTGGTTGCAGGGTCATGCTGCTTTATGCGGTCTTTATATCAATGAATTATTAGTCAGATTGTTAACCCAGCAGCAAGCAGAACCAATGGTGTTTGATGCATATCAAAAAGCTTTGGATGGCTTACAGCAGGCTGAGAAGGCTGAGCAAGTGTTAAGACTTTTTGAAAAGCGATTGCTGGAAGCGTTAGGTTATGGGCTGGACCTGAACAACGATAGTCAGGGTGAGCCAGTGTCCGATGAACAGCATTACAGTTATCAGCCGGAGCTTGGGTTGCAACCTTGTCTGGCAAATGACAGAAAAAGGATTATTTCAGGAGCCAGTTTGTCACAGCTACAGCAGGAAAAACTGAGTGATCCGGTTAGCCTCAATGAAACAAAACATTTAATGCGTTTGATAATAAACTATCATTTGGATGGCAAACCGCTGAAAAGCCGGCAGTTGTTTGCTGAAATGCAACGTTATGCCGGCCCTAAAACAGCGAATTAATTAAGGAACATCATGTCGATTTATCTTGGCGTTAATATTGATCATGTGGCCACGTTAAGACAAGCCCGCGGTACCCGTTACCCCGATCCGATTCAGGCAGCTATTGAAGCCGAACAAGCCGGTGCTGACAGTATTACGCTGCATTTACGCGAAGATCGCCGGCATATTCAGGATCGCGATGTCAGAATGCTGGCCGATATTCTGCAAACCAAAATGAATCTGGAGATGGCGGTAACCGAAGAAATGCTTGGCTTCGCTGAACTATACCGTCCAGCTGATTGCTGTCTGGTACCGGAACGCAGAGAAGAGTTAACCACGGAAGGTGGGCTGGACGTTGCCGGACAACAATCCAGAATGCATGACGCCTGTTCGCGATTAGCAGAAGCCGGCATTACTGTTTCATTATTTATTGATCCAGAAATGAAACAAATTGAAGCTGCTGCGGCCTGTGGTGCGCCGGTCATTGAGTTACATACCGGTCGTTATGCCGAGGCTAGTTCAGCGGCTGAAGCCCAGCATGAGCTGAAAATCATTCGTCAAGCTGCTGAAAAAGCCCATGCTATGGGCTTGCAGGTGAATGCTGGTCATGGTTTGCATTATCACAATGTAAGACCCATCGCAGAGATTAAAGAGCTGGTGGAGCTGAATATCGGCCACGCCATTGTGGCACGATCATTCTTTACCGGCTTTCAGGAAGCCGTCCGGGAAATGAAAAAACTGATGTTAGGTGCACGACATTCATGATCAGTGGTATTGGCACGGATTTAGTGCATATTCCCCGTATCGCAGAAATGTTAAAAAAGTACGGCGATAAAGCCGCACAGCGTATTCTGGATGTGAGCGAATTCGAGCAGTTTCAAAAAAACCAGCAACCTGCCGCATTTCTGGCTAAACGGTTTGCTGCAAAAGAAGCCACGGCCAAAGCCTTGGGCACAGGCTTTCGGGATGGGTTAAGCCTGCAACATATCGCCGTTCGCAATAATAGTCTGGGCAAACCGGAACTGGTCTTTAATGCTTATGCCGAACAGTTATTGTCAGAAAAAAATATCCAGACAGCTATGCTCAGTCTGAGTGACGATGGTGATTATGCCACCGCCTATGTTGTCCTGGTGGAAGGTTAGAATGTCACAATATCCCACCATTGAATCCTGCATAGGCAATACACCTCTGGTCCGTTTACAGCGATTGCCCGGCAATACCAGTAATACGATTTTGGCTAAGCTGGAAGGTAATAACCCTGCCGGATCGGTTAAAGATCGGCCGGTTGCCAGCATGATTCGCCATGCTCAACTGAGAGGTGATATTAAGCCTGGCGATACGCTGATAGAGGCGACCAGTGGCAATACCGGTATTGCGCTGGCAATGGTCACCGCTATTCTGGGATATCGGATGATTCTGATTATGCCGGAAAATATGAGTTCGGAACGGCGGGCTTCAATGCGGGCTTATGGTGCCGAAATTATTTTAACCGATGGAATGGAATCCGCACGTGATTTGGCGCTGCAGATGCAGGCGATGGGGGAAGGCAAAGTTCTGAATCAGTTTGGTAATTTTGATAATCCATTAGCGCATTATGAAACGACCGGACCTGAAATCTGGCGGGATACCAATGGAGAAGTAACCCATTTTGTCAGCGCCATGGGAACAACTGGCACCATTATGGGGGTTTCCAGATATTTGAAACAACAGAATCCAGCAGTTCAGATAGTCGGGGTTCAACCCGTCGAAGGCTCAAAAATACCGGGTATCCGACGCTGGTCAGCTGCTTATCTGCCAGAAATCTTTGAGCCGGAACGAGTAGATATGACGTTGGATGTAGAACAGGAAGTTGCTGAAGACACCATGCGCAAACTGGCCCGTGATGAAGGCATCTTCTGTGGCGTTTCATCAGGTGGCAGTGTTGCTGCTGCGTTACGATTATCGGAAACGGTTTCCAATGCTGTTATCGTCTGCATTATTTGTGATCGTGGTGATCGCTATCTTTCTACAGGTGTGTTTCCGGCAGACTAATGCTAACCAGGACTCTAGTCTTATTGGTTTTATTACTGGTAGCGACCTCCCAGTTACATGCAATAGAACAGGCGGCTATTCAGATCGGCTCCTGGTCAAGCGAGCAAGTCGACATCACTGATTTGCAAGTTGAAGTCAATTTACAATCCACCGGATTAGCGCTTACTGCCACAGCCAAACAATTACAGTTAACAGCACCAGTAGGTCTGTTAAAAAATGTCAGACTGCGCTGTGAAACCTTACGCTGGTTATCCGGGCAAATAGATTGTCAGTCTGGTCAACTGGACTTCAGCCATGCTCTTTGGGGCAACCAAAAAATAGCATTCAATATTAAATCTCGTGCAGAAGAAGAAAATTATCAACTGACTTTAACAGGTATCCAGCTGGATCAAGGCAGCATGGACGTTCAGGCGGATTACCAACAGGGTCAATGGCAAGCTCAGGTGGCCGGGGAAAATGTTGCGTTAAACAGCTTGGTTAAATTTATCGGTCCATACGTTAATGAAAAGCAACTGGAATTACTTTCGCAATGGAATATCAATGCCCTAATGGATATTGATGCAGAACTTACCGGTAATCAAACACACTTAGCCTCGGCAAAAGTTTCCGGAAAACTAAGAGATGTAATGTTTGCTGATCCCAGCGGAAGTTATGCTGGCGAAGCTCTGGCAGCCCAAATACAACTGGCACTGCAAATCGAAAATGATCGCTCGTCATGGCAGCAAACGCTAACTATCGATAAGGGCCAGACCTACTTTGAACCGATCTTTTTGGATTTGGCTGAACACTCTGTCACGTTAAGCAGTGAAGGACAATTCAATAATGCCAACAAAACATGGCAGATAAATGATGTTGAATTTTCACAAAGCACTTCCATTTCAGCCAATGCAGAGTTAAATGGTAAGGCAACGCAATTAACACATCTGCAAATGGACCTCCGTAGCACTGATTTAGCACAATTATATAAAGACTGGTTACAACCATTTATTCCAGGTTCGTCCCTGAGTCATTTGCAAACCACCGGGGAGTTAACAGCCAGTTTGCAATGGCAGCCAGAGCAATATCTGTTTCAAATGAATTTACAGTCGGTCACGATAGTCGATGATGCTGGACGGTTTGCTATTGATAACCTTGAAGGGGAACTGGGATGGACTAACCAGGAGTCAGTGATACCGATTGATTTACGCTGGAACTCGGCTTCTATTTTATCCTTGCCATTGGGTGGCTCAACCTTACAGGCAGAAGCGAGTCAGAATCAGATTCAATTTTCCAATTTGTCATTACCTATTCTGGATGGAGCATTATCACTGAATGACTTTCAATTAAGTCTTGATGAAGAGCAGGGAAGAAGCTGGCAGTTTGAGGGATTATTAAGCCCGATTTCAATGGATCAATTAAGTCCTTTACTGGGCTGGCCAACGCTTCAAGGTAAATTGTCCGGCATGATCCCCAAAGTCAGTTATGCTGATGAAGAGATCACTGTCGATGGAGCATTGTTACTGAAATTATTTGATGGCACGACGGTGATTAGAGATCTCCGTTTACAACAGCCATTCGGAAGCCTGCCTCAGTTGTATGCCAATATCGATATTAACCGTCTGGATCTACAGACGCTCACCAATACTTTCGATTTTGGTAATATAAGCGGCAAATTAGATGGTCGTATCCATAATTTACGCTTATCAAACTGGCAACCGGTGCAATTTGATGCATTATTTGAGACACCAGAAGAGGATCCAGGTCGGCGGCGAATAAGTCAGCGTGCCGTCAATAATCTTTCGCAGATTGGTGGTGGTCCGGCTGCCATTTTATCGCGTGGGTTTATGGGCCTGTTTGAAGATTTTTCCTATAGCAAAATTGGTCTAAGTTGTCGTTTGATGAATTCTGTCTGTCAGATGGGTGGTATAGAACCTGCTGAGCAAGGGTACTATATTGTTAAAGGTGGCGGCCTGCCACCATGGATTAATGTGATTGGCTATAACCGTGAGGTGGATTGGCCAGAATTAATCGCCAGATTAAAAGCGGTCAGTCAAAGCGACGGGCCAGTTATTCAATAAAGGAAAATCGAATGGGTTTATTAAAATGGTTAACGGGCACTACCGCAGGGTTAATGCTGATTTCCTGTGTGACAATCAATATCTATTTTCCGGCAGCGGCTGCTGAAAAAGCTGCAGATCGAATTATTGAAGATGTATGGGGACGCGAAAACCCGACGCAGCCACAACCGACTGAATCGGAAGACAGTACTAGTGCTTTAAAACAGAATATGCCGCTTGCAATGCAGGTATTGAACTGGTTGGTCTCACCGGCGCAGGCAGAAGCTAATTTGAATATTAATTCGCCGGCAATTAATGCTTTGCAGGCAAAAATGAAACAGCGCCATGAGAAACTTCATCCGTTTTATCAAACCGGTGCGGTGGGATTAACCAGTAATGGTCTGATTACCTTGCGTGATGCCTCTGCAGTGCCATTAAAAGATCGTAATACAGTAAATACTCTGATCGCTGAAGAGAATCAGGATCGTAACGCCTTATACGCTGAAATAGCCCGTGCTAACGGGCATCCTGAATGGGAATCTGATATCCAGGAAACCTTTGCCAGACGCTGGATAAGCAATGCAGCCAAAGGTTGGTGGTATCAGCAAGGCGGCAGCTGGAAGCAAAAATAATTTTTCAATCAAGTTTAAGTCCGGTTATGCAAAAGCATGACCGGACTTTTTTTATGTAATTTTCGTTTAAAGGTTTAACAAATGGCACGACGTAATCACAGAAAACGGCTCCCTACAGAAGCTGTTCAGGCAACTATAGAGAGTCTTTCTCATGATGGTCGTGGCATTGCCCGAATTGAGGGTAAAACCGTCTTTGTCGACGGTGCGTTGGCGGGTGAAAATGTGTCGTTTAAATATACCCGGCTGCATAAAAAATATGATGAGGCCAAAGTAATCTCGATTGAGTCTGCCTCCAAGGATCGCGTTGAAGCAAAATGCCAACATTTTGGTGTGTGTGGTGGGTGCAGTTTGATGCATATGTCACCAGAAGCTCAGTTAAGCCTGAAACAAGACACCTTAAAGGAACAGCTTTCGCACTTTGGACAACTGACACCAGAGAATTGGTTAGCACCGTTAACTGGCCCTCTGTGGGGCTATCGACGTAAAGCTCGTTTAGGTGTCCGTTATGTGACCAAAAAAGAAAAAGTGCTGGTCGGCTTTAGAGAAAAAGGGTCACCTTATCTGGCTGAGTTAACGCAATGTGAAGTATTGGATCCACGCGTTGGATTACGCCTGGAAGAGCTGGGGGAAATGATTGCCAGCCTTGAAGCCTATAACCGAATCGCACAAATAGAAGTGGCGATGGATGATGCCAATACAGCTCTGGTTTTCCGGAACATGGATCCATTGTGTGAAACAGATAAGCAAAAATTGATTAACTATGGTCAGCAAAAGGATTTGTGGATCTATCAACAACCAGGCGGGCCGGATACCGTCAGTCCATTATGGCCTGAAGCACCACAATTGCATTATGCACCTGAAGAAGGTCTCAGACTGGAATTTGCCCCGGGCGACTTTACTCAGGTCAACGCCGCTATCAACCATAAAATGATTGCCAAGGCGATTGAGATGCTTGATTTGCAGGAAACCGATCGGGTACTGGATCTGTTTTGTGGTTTGGGTAACTTTACCCTGCCTTTGGCAAAACGTGTCCGAAGTGTGATTGGGGTAGAAGGGGATAAATCTCTAGTGGCACATGCACAGAGAAATGCCGGGATGAATGGTCTGGACAACGCTGTATTTGAAATGGCTGATTTAACGATAACACAATTGAAAGATTATCCTTGGGCACAGGAAGGTTTCACAAAAGTATTACTGGATCCTCCCAGAAGCGGCGCGTTTGAAGTGCTGGGTCAGATTGCTGATCTGGGCGCCAAAACCATTGTTTACGTTTCCTGTAACCCCGCTACTCTGGCCCGTGATGCCGGTGAACTTGTGAATCAATATGGATATACGCTTGTACAAACCGGCATCATGGATATGTTTCCTCATACCAGTCATGTTGAATCGATCGCATTATTTCAAAAATGATGGGAAAATATTTCTAGTAGTTTTAAATGGTTCACAAAGTACTCGGAAATTGAAGTTAAAAAAGTTCCCTATTTAGTACCAAGGTACAATAGTTTTAGGAAATTTTTCCTTTAATATAGGCAACATTGCTCCAGGAATGAACCGGAGCAATACTAAATATTTGAGTGCCAACCTTGGTGTGAGCCAAGAGACGGAAAGCCACGGGTCTTCCTTAATAAGATAGCCGGGTTGCATTTTCAGGAAGGAAATGTAAATGAAATTATTAACACCAATCTTTGCCGCGACACTTTTGATGTTAGGTTTTTCTACAACTGCATCAGCCACTTTTTATCATCCTAAACCACATTACTGTGATAATGGTGATCTCTGTGATAATAGCCAGCCTTTCTCAACTACCTTGACGACTGGCGATATTAATAACAGTGGAAAATACGCTTACTGGGGTTTCGATAGTATCGATGTAGCTGATTTGACAATTGAATCAGCAACTTTAACTGTAAAATCTAATGCTGATAACTTTTTTATTTTCGGGTGGGATAAAATTTTCGCTTATACAGATAATTGGTATGGCACTGGACTTGAGCATATTGGCTGGCTAGATGGCGGTTACGATGTTTTTTCATTAAGCTCTAGTCTTTTTGATGAAATTATTGATGGTTTATCACTGAAAGCGCTTTTCACCGATAATTCAGAAGACGTTTTTTGGTCAAAACTGGAAGTTTCTGGCGTCTACTGTCCGCCTATTAGTGAGGTTCCTTTACCAGCAGCGGTATGGTTGTTCGGTTCAGGTTTAATGGGCTTTATGGCTGTTCGCAGAAGAACAAAAGCAAACCAACAAGCTTAACTCTCTCGTAATACCGTAAAATAAAAACCGTGGCTTTCGAGCCACGGTTTTTTTATGTCTGAAAAAAAGAGTGAGTTGAAATGGCAAAGTCTGATCCGTTAGCTGAATCGCCCCCAGCTTTATTAAAAGATCATATAAATGCCAATTCTATCGATGTGTTAGCAGGATTAATCAAAGGCTATCAACCGGATTTTCCTGACGATAAGTTCAGGGTTATGGCAATGTCACAGTTGGAATCCATGCCACTTAAAACCCGCGTCAACCATCTTAGTAACGTTTTGGCAGTATTACTGGTTGAGGATTTCTCTGTGAATGCCAAATGGTTGAAGCAGGTTGCCGCGCACTGGCCCAATCAGGAGCCCAGTAAAGGTTGGCATAGTTTTATGGCATGGCCATTAATTGACTATGCTGGAAAGCAAGGGCTGCAGCAGCCGACAATCGCACTGGATGTGTTAAAGCATCTCACACCATTGTTTACTGCAGAATTTGCTATCAGACCCTACATAGAACAACATTTTGAGCTGACCTTCAAAGAATTATTGCGATGGTGTGATGATGAGAATGAGCATGTCCGGCGACTGGCATCAGAAGGGATGCGGCCAAGATTACCTTGGGGAGGGCATTTAAAGGCATTAAAACAAGACCCGCAGCCGGTATTTGAAATACTGAGTCAGCTCAGAGATGACAAAAGTAAATATGTCCAAAAATCTGTTGCCAATAATTTAAATGACATTAGTAAAGACCATCCACAGCGAGTAATCGATATCTGTCGTGATTGGTTGAAAAATTCCACACCTCAACGTCGCTGGATTATCCGTCACGGGCTTCGCAGTCTGATTAAGGCAGGTGAGCCAGCTGTATTCCCATTACTGGGTTATAGTGACCACCCAGCCGTTGAGATAGACTTTGATTTAACTGAGCAAGATGTGACATTGGGTCAAAAATTGGAAATGTTGTTGTCTATCCATTCTAAAACCAGTCAGGCTCAACAATTGGTGGTGGATTATCGTGTCTGGCATGTCAAAAACAACGGCAAGACCACCGCGAAAGTTTATAAATGGAAAAACATCGCTTTACCGGCCAAGGAAAGTATCTATCTAAAGAAGTCACACGGATTTTTAAAACTGACTACCCGGCAATACTATGGTGGCCAACACACTATTGAAATACTTATCAACGGCGTGGTTCATAACCAGGCGACGGTGAATCTAGTACTTGATTGAATTAAAGATACTACCAAATAAATTATCAACAGAAATAAAATGAGCCCCGGAGGGCTCATTTTGTTTGGTGTAAATTTAATCGATTTTACTGTTTAGCTAATGCCTGCCAAGTACTGACCACCGTATCCGGATTTAGTGAAATACTGCTGATTCCACGTTCAAGCAGCCATGCTGCTAAATCAGGATGATCCGAAGGTCCTTGTCCACAGATACCGACGTATTTATCTGCTTTGTGACAGGCATTAATCGCCATCTCCAGCATCGCCAATACCGCTGGATCACGTTCATCAAATGCTGCGGCAATTTGTGCAGAATCCCGGTCGAGCCCCAATGTCAGCTGAGTCATATCGTTAGACCCGATTGAAAAGCCATCAAAGAATTCCAGAAATTGATCTGCCAGTACTGCATTGGATGGTAATTCACACATCATGATCAACCGCAGGCCATTTTTACCGCGTTCCAGACCATTCTTTTTCAAAATTTTGATGACGGCTTCAGCTTCACTCAACGTCCGTACAAAAGGAATCATGACTTCAACATTGGTTAAACCCATGACATCACGGACACGCTTGATCGCTTCACATTCCAATTCAAAGCAGGCCTCGAATTCCGGAGAGCTGTAGCGTGCTGCCCCACGGAAACCAATCATGGGATTTTCTTCGTGTGGTTCAAATTCAGCGCCACCAACGAGGTTGCCATATTCATTCGATTTAAAATCGGACATACGCACAATCACTTTGGATGGATAAAATGCCGCAGCAATAGTCGAAACACCTTCCGTAATACGGCTGATATAAAACTCAACCGGGTCGCCATAAGCAGTAGTTTTTTCGCGGATAACCTGTTGTACTTCCGCATCCATTTTATCGGCGGCCATCAATGCTTTCGGATGAATACCGATCATATTATTTATAATGAATTCCAGCCGAGCCAGACCAACACCGTCATTAGGGAGTTGTGAAAAGCTGAATGCACGGTCAGGATTCCCCACATTCATCATAATTTTGACGGGTAACTCAGGCATTTGGTCCAAAGACTGAACCCGATGTTCAAACTCAAGCAGTCCCTGATAAATATAACCTTCATCACCTTCGGCACAGGAAACTGTGGCTGAAATGCCTTCAGCAACTTTTTCAGTAGCATCGCCACAGCCTACTACAGCCGGGATACCTAATTCACGTGCAATGATAGCGGCATGACAGGTGCGACCACCACGATTAGTAATAATCGCCGCCGCTTTTTTCATGATCGGTTCCCAATCAGGATCCGTCATATCTGTTAGTAATACATCGCCCGCTTCAAATTGATCCATCTGATCGAGGCTGCTCAGAATCCGAACCCGACCACTGCCAATTTTCCTACCAATGGCGCGACCACGGGCCAACAATTCACCTTTATCTTTTAAAATGAATTGCTCAGTAACATTTACACTGCGGCTTTCAACCGTTTCCGGGCGAGCCTGAACAATGTAAATCTGGCCATCGTTACCATCTTTTGCCCATTCGATATCCATTGGTCTTTGGTAATGCTTTTCAATAATCATCGCCATGCGGGCCAATGATTCAATTTCTTCATCATTCAGACAAAAATGCAATCGTTCTTCGGGATCGACATCAACGGTTTTAACCGGTGATTTTGCATCACCTGAGTAAACCATTTTAAGCGCTTTCTGGCCCAGAGTTCTGCGTAATACCGCAGGACGATCAGCAGTTAATGTGGTTTTATGCACGTAAAACTCATCTGGATTAACCGCGCCTTGTACCACCATCTCGCCAAGACCGTAACTGCCAGTGATAAAGACCACATCACGAAAACCGCTTTCAGTATCCAGGGTAAAAGCCACACCGGCAGAAGCAATGTCAGAGCGCACCATCTTCTGGATACCAGCAGACAAAGCCACTTCGCTGTGTTCAAATCCTTGGTGATCGCGATAGGCAATCGCTCGATCGTTAAACAGTGACGCAAAGACTTCTCTGATAGCAAACTTGATATGGTCTAAACCGGAAACATTCAGAAAGGTTTCCTGTTGTCCGGCAAACGATGCATCGGGTAAGTCTTCTGCGGTGGCAGATGAACGTACCGCCCAGCTGGTAGAAGTACCGTATTCTTCTACTAGCTTTTCATAAGCTTCATCAATTGCGGCTTCCATTTTTTCCGGATAAGGAATGGTCATGATCCATTCACGGATGGTTTTACCCGCTTTCTGAAGTGCAACGACATCGTCAACATTCAGTTCACGTAATAATTCGTTTATCTGGTCTTGTAGTCCGTCATGCTTTAAAAACTCTCTGTAAGCATCTGCCGTAGTCGCAAAACCGCTTGGAACAGCTACACCCAACGGTGCTAAATTCTGCAACATTTCACCTAAAGAAGCATTTTTCCCACCAACTCTGCCGACATCATTCATGCACAACTTATCAAGTGGAATTACATATTCGGTCATGACTACTACCTTAAATTTTTAGTTTTATTAAATGTAATGGTTGATTCGCGGATGCGCTCACGCGCGAGGCCCATAGAGCGAACAACACGGCTGGATATTTCCTCAATAGAAGTATTTGTAGTATCAAATACCGGAATATTCACTTTCTCAAACATAATCATCGCTTTGTCTAATTCTGCCTGACAGATTTCCAAAGAGGAATAATTACTATCAGGGCGGCGTTGTCGGCGAATTCGACTCAGCGGCACCGGTTTAATAGTTAAGCCGGCAAGTTTATGTTGATGAATTTTAAGATACTCAGGTAGTTCTTCTGCTTCCAAATCTTCAACGGTTAACGGATAGTTAGCCACTTTGAGGGAGAAGTTCATTGCTAAATACAAACTGGTGGGTGTTTTACCACATCGTGAAACACCGACTAAAATGATATCAGATTCTTCATACTGATCGGGACGAATACCATCATCATGCGTCAGCGCATAATCTATGGCATCCAGACGTTTCTGATAAGTGGTATCGCTAATTGAAATTCGCGATACACCGAGTTTCTGTGATGATTCAATATTCAGAAATTTTTCCATCGAACCGATGAACTGATGAAATAAACTGATTACAAATCCATCACAGTCTTCGATAATCTCTTGGGCTTCGTTATTCACTAAGGTGCTGAAAACCAGTGGGGGCAAATGCGATTCGGCACAAAGCGCATTAATTTGCTCGCGTGCTTCCTCAGCTTTTTCTTTAGTGTCGACAAAAGCCAGAGTAATTGTTTCGAATTCAATATCAGGAAATTGCGCCAATAGACATTTTCCGTACGATTCTGCGGTCAAACCGGTCCGATCTGATACAAAAAATACGTTTCTGATTTGTTGAGTATTATTTTCGGTTACATCGTTCATTAGATAATGATGTGCTGAAATGGCTGTATTGATCAACAAAAAGTTTGTTGCAGGAAGAGATAAGCTCAAATATCAATTTCGCTCAATTGATGGTAACGCTTTGTATGGTAATTTATCAGCCGGTATCGCCGTTCATCCTGCACCGATAGAACACTAAAAATTCAACTCTGTAGTATTGCACTTAGAAAGCTGATTTAGCGACGTTCAGAAAGCTAAATAAAGTTATCTGGTATTTTCAAAACTGGCGTATTAGAGCCTATTAAAGGACGTTGGCAGGGTTACACCAAATTTGTTCATTTGACAATGGAGGCATAATAAGGTGTTTTATTTAATGCATAAAAAATGCTTCAGCATTTAATGGAATATGCCGAATAATAACTAAGTTTTAACAAACTGGATATTGATTGTTTTAGCTTGAAACGGACATCCAATATTCCATCAGACACCAAAACGTATACTGAAACGTATTCAGTATTTTGATACCCGGCCCTACAAAAGATGTGACCCCGAAACAATCTTTCAGCCAGCAATCCGATAAAGCAAATTAAGTTTTATTATCAGATACTAAACTGTAACCGGAATTATTACCTCTAAAGACTCCAGCTCTTTAATGTATAAACAGAGTGGTCTATTCAGGACATGAATAAACCAAATGCTACCAGGCCAATACAGACCACTGAAATAAATACAATAAACTCAATGAAGTGCTCCATCAGCCATTCTTCT
>TARA_R100000935_G_scaffold34659_1_pt1 | contig 12983 bp, 6 predicted proteins | sample TARA_R100000935 | Tara Oceans TARA_R100000935 (sample SAMEA2621502) | marine metagenome | biome: marine biome (ENVO:00000447); feature: surface water layer (ENVO:00002042); material: "saline water (ENVO:00002010), including plankton (ENVO:xxxxxxxx)" | depth 5 m | reverse complement strand
GAAATCAATGTCTTGAAATTATTTTTATGTCGAACTCACGTTAATTAATACAATATTAAGAACTTCAAAAAGCTAAATTTTAGTTTATTGACTGACCTAGGCTTAGTCCTTGGAGGAGTTTTATTTTGTGAAATATCCCAATGAGTATATAATTTTATAATTGCATGGATATTTCTAAAATACCCTCTAAAATGCCATAAGCAATATGAAATAAAAATTTTAAGGATTCATAAACCTAGATATCTTCTGCATGGTAAATATAGGATTGGCCCCTTCGCTTTTAGCCACCATGGCACCGACAGCACAACCAAAATTGATAGCGGCCTGGGGGCCTTCACCGCTAAACAACTTGTAAATTACAGAGGCTAGAAAAGAATCCCCGGATCCTACCGTATCAAGAACTTTAATCCTATAGCCACTATTATAATAAAAGATTTTTTGGTGATACAAGACGGCACCGTAGGCGCCTTTGGTAACACAAATGGTTTCAGTTTGGGTTCTTTCGGCAACAAATGCAATAGTCTGCTCCATAGAATTGTACTTGGAACCAAGATATCCGGCCACTTCATATAATTCATCATCATTAAATTTCACAAAATTGGCGGGTTGCATTAATTCCAAGAGTATCTCCTTGGTATAGTGTGGTGCTCTCAAATTAACATCAAAAACCTTGTATTGAGCAACATGCAAAAGTTGTTTTAAGGTTGTCCGAGAAGTATTATCCCTACAGGCTAAACTACCATAAATAAAGATATCCGATATCTTTAATTGGCTTTCATAATATTTTCGTGGCAAAATTTTATCCCAAGCAACTGGGTAGGCAATATCATAAGATGCCACCCCTTTGTCATTTAAGACAACATTTACCTGTCCAGTCCCATAATTGGGACTAATCTGTATTCCATCCGTATTGACACCAGAACTGCCTAAATAATTAATTATTTTATTCCCCTCCTTATCATCACCTACGCTACTTACCATGGATACTTCTACCCCATATGATTGTAATCGCAAAGCAACGTTCAATGGTGCTCCACCAATCTTCGAATGAGTTGGGAAATTGTCAAATAAAACTTCTCCAAAACAAATTGCTTTTATTTTCTTCATTTTTTTAATTTAAAAAAAGGCACGGAGGATTAGCTCTCCGTGCCTTTATATAACTAACTCAAACCAACTCTATATTAAATTAATATCCAGGATTTTGCGTATAGAGACCACCCGTAAAATCTATTTCACGTTGAGGAATTGGATAGTATTCATCCCTTCCTGCGGTAAAAACAGCACTGGATAAGAAATCCCTCTTTGTTTTTTCCTCGGCCAAATAAGCGTTCAACACTGTTGCTGCCTCACCCCATCTTACCAAATCAAAGAAACGTGGTCCTTCCATACCAAATTCCAATCTCCTTTCAAATTTCAAGGCTTTCCAGGCATAGTCCTTATCAGGGAAGGTCGTGTACTGTTGAATGTTATAGATATCCGTTGCACCGGCATCGATCTGGCGTTGAGTACTTACGGCGGCACGGGCCCTTACCTGATTTATCAAAGGCAAAGCTTCATCCCAACGGTCCAATTGTATCAAGGCTTCTGCCTTGAACAACAATACATCCGCGTACCTAATAAAATCAACATTCTTTGAGGTACCTACAAATGGACCTTCCTTTACATAACAGGAGCAATCCGGAGCTTGTTGCTCCTTCATATTTCCGAAGTAACCATACACCCCTGGATCTCTGGCCCAGCTAAAGTTATAAACCATATCACCGGTTGTATTAACCGTATTTCTATATTTAAAAGGACGTCCGGGTATACCTACGGTATGATCCAACCTGGGGTCTACCGTTAATCCCACAGCTGGAGTAACAGTACCATCTCCATTTAGCGTAGTAAATATATCCGCATCATTGAAAGTATCCAAAAGGGGCAGTCCGGCTGCATCGGTTCTAAATGCATTTACCATATTTTGACTGGCCAAATGAAAACCACAGCATCCGTAAAGTGCAGATCCATGAGGAGAATTAAGTCCAGTAACAAAACTTACCCTACTCACCTTGGTACCGTCATTTATGGAAAACTGAGCGGCCCAAATTGATTCTGGCCCGTTATCAAAACCGTCCAAAAAGTTATTGCCGTAATCTGCTTCCAATCCAGCAGTAACCTCATCCGCATAATCTATTACCTCCTGAAGTCGGGCAGGATTAATGGCCGTGACCTGATGCTGGTCATTTTGCTCATAGGCTTGGTATAATCTAAGTTTCGCCATATAGGCCGCAGCAGCATTTCTGTCTGCCCTACCAACTTCGTCCTGGGATTGGGGAAGATTGTTATATGCAAAAATAAAATCTTCGGCTATAGTGTTCCACAATTCATCGTTGGACACATCATTGGAAATGGCAGCCGTCTCTTCCTGGGACAAACCTTCTATAATATATGGAATTTTTTTGAACAAAAGCTTCAACATAAAATGTGAATGCCCTCTTAAAAACCGAAGTTCGGCCTGCCTTAAGGTCTTATTTGCATATTCCGCATCAGGTATATCATTGATCACGCTCAACGCAAAATTAGCCCTAGAAATAGCCTTGTAATAGTTGGTCCAAGTTCTTGGCGCCATCCAATCCCCAAAATCGGGAATAGTCAGATTGTACTGCTCATATCGGTCTACCACATCAACATCACTTCGGCCTCCACCGCCTTTATAGGCATCGTCCGATCGTACACTTCCATATACCCATTGGTGCGTTAATGGCCCTATCATTTCATCGTTGGCAATTCCCGCGTAAGCGGCAACAACCAAAGATTCTGCATTATCGGCAGTGGCCACATTTTCATTGGACAGTACTCCCTCAGGTTCGTATTCCAAAAAGTCCTTGTCACAGGAGACAAAAAGGAATGAAACCAACACTCCTATTATATATAATTTATTTCTTTTCATGATTTTCATTTTTTAAAAGTTCAAATTAAGTCCCAATGATAGTACAGTTGGCACAGGGATGTTATCAACACTTGTACGCTCTGGATCTGATCCGATATAGTCATTAGGGGTAAACCAAAAAAGGTTCTCACCCTGAAAATAAACGCGCAATCCGGTCATCCCCCAGAATTTACTAATCATCTCTTCGGGCAAAGAATAGCCAATTTGTAAATTTCTTATTTTGAAATAGGAATTCTTTCTATATAAATAGTCGGAAGTCCTCTGATCGTTGAAGGCCAACGACAGGGATGGTATATCCGTATCGGTATTTGTTGGAGTCCAAGCATTGAGAACACCTAGACCTGCATTCTCGCGGCCTTGGGTGAAATTATTCCAAAAAATATAAGGGTCCTGACCAATTCTTCCGGCTACACCTGATCCAAAAATGGAGAAATCAAAGTTTTTATATCCAAGATCAAGTCTAATTCCATACTCCAGATCTGGTAAGGTATTCCCAATAAAGTCCCTATCATCGCTATCTATTACATTATCCCCGTTAAGGTCTTGAAATTTCAATCCTCCAGGTCTTGCCCCAACTTGTGCAGGACTGGCATCGATATCGGCCTGACTTTGGAATAATCCATCTGTTTTATAACCGAAGATGGAAAATTGTGACTGACCTAGGATAGAATTCTCGGCCGTTCCCGGAAAACCTGCCCTAACTTCTTCGGGCAAAAAGGTAATCTCGTCTTTGAAAGCCCCAAAATTAGTAGATACCGCCATTGAAAATCCACTATCCCAGGTTTTGGAATAGGCCACCGAAAGCTCCCATCCTTTTGTTTCTGTGGTAGCCCCATTAAGAACACGCTGTTGTCCTTCGCCAATTACTGAGGCGATTGGAGGTGTAATCAAGATGTCACTGGTTTCTCTGGTAAAGTAATCGAAAGTACCTACTACTGCATTGTTAAAAAGTCCAAAGTCTACACCAAAGTTAAATTCCTTGGTAGTTTCCCATTTAAGCGCCGGGTTCGCAGCTTGAATGGAAACAAATCCTGAAGGCAATGTCCCCCCATTATTACCTCCTAAATCATATGCGGTTCCTACATTATAATACTGGTTGAAAAAATCAGGAACAAATTGATCTTGGTTGGGACCATATCTTGATTCGTAAAGACCAAATCTGGCCAGGTCACCAATAGATTGGTTACCAACTTCACCGTATCCGGCACGAAATTTTAAATCCGAAACCGCGCCTTCATCATTGAAAAAATCTTCCCTACTAATTCTCCAACCCAAAGTTGCGGCCGGAAAAACACCATACCTGTTTTCTTCACCAAACCGTGAAGAACCATCCCTACGAACGGTAACAGAAGCCAGATATTTATCCGCAAAAGCGTAATTTAATTTCCCAAATTGGGACAACAGACTACTTCCACTGGAACGTCCAGTATTTGTCCTAGCGCCAGTAGCCGCATCCAATACAAAATAAGACTCTGTCTCTACCGCAAAGCCATCGGCAATGGCCGTAACCGAATCAAAATCATTTTTAATGGATTCTGCTCCCACCAACAGGCCAAAACGATGATCGCCCAATTCCAAATTATAATTTAAGGTATTGGTAAAGACAACACTGGTAAATTTGTTGGTGTCCAATATCAACCTATTATTACTCCTGTTTACAAAACCATTGGCTACCCTAGGCTCAATGTCCTTGCGCTTATAGTCGCCAAAATCAAGACCAATACTCGTTCTAAAAGTTAAATTGTCCAATATCTGTAATTCGGCAAATACGTTTCCGAAAATATTGGTCCTTTCCGTATTGTCCCATCTATTTAAGTATTGCATTAGAACCGGGTTGTTACGATCTGAGTAACCAGCTCCCAAAGGCCCACCATAATTACCATTACTGTCAAACAAAGGTATAGTAGGCACCAAGCTAATTGCCAATGCCGGAGTTGGGGCACTACCGATATCGGTAGAGGCCAATGTTTCATCCGAGCTGGTAAAGGCCGTATTTAGGCCGATCTTTAATTTATCATTGAACAATTTGAAATTGGAATTCAATTTCCCCGAAAATCTTTCATATCCTGTATGTTTTAGAATCCCGGTATTCTTAAGATGTCCCAAATTGATAAGATGAAAGGACTTGTCCGTTCCACCTGAAACGGAAACTTCATTATTGTACACATAACCCGTTTCATAGGCTTCTTTCTGCCAATCCGTATCGCCTGCAGGTACATTGGCATCTCCCCCAACAAAGGGCTGTAGCGTTACACTGTTTAGCACCGGGTTATTAAAGTCCCCATTCCAATCAAAATTATAGATCTCCCCATAACCCCCAGCTGGATCTGCTCCATCATTGACGGATGCCCTCCATAATGCTTCACCTCTTTGTAGGGAATTCAGCATATCATAACGCTGCTTTTTTTCGGATTGTACGGAAATGTTAGAATTTACACTTACCCTATATTTCTCTTCCCCACCAGCTTTTGTACTGTTCTTGGTGGTTACAATGATAACGCCATTACCTGCCCTGGAACCATAAATGGAAGAAGCTGATGCATCTTTCAAAACCTGAACAGATTCAATAGTACTGGGATTAAGTCCCGAGAAAACCTCTTGCCTAACCGTTGGCACCCCATCTATTACATACAAGGGGTCGTTGTTCCCCAAGGTGGTAACCCCCCTAATTAGAATTCTGCTACTGGTACCATTAGGGTTACCGGACTTTTCAACAAAAAGCCCAGGCACCCTTCCTTGCAATGCCTGCATGGCATTACCCGAGCTTAAACTTTGACCTTCCACAGGTCCAAGTTCCACTACGGTTATAGCCCCGGTTAAATCGGCCTTTCGTTCTGTGGTATAGCCCGTGAGCACAACCTCGTCCAACATTTGTGCATCTGGTTGCAATACAATATTAAAAGTTGTCTGCCCATTTACGGGAATTTCTATCTTTAAAAAGCCAACATAACTTATTGAAAGTGTTGCGTCCGAAGGCACCTCATCCAATGTAAAGTTACCATCAAAATCGGTTGTTGTACCATTGGTAGTACCCGCCACCACCACAGAGGCCCCTGGTAACGGCATTCCATCATCTTGAGAGGTCACAGTACCTTTTATCTGTTCCTGGGCCAATAGCCCTAAAGGAACAAACGTCATTAGTAATAATAAGAGTTTCAGTTTCATAATTGAGTTGTATTTAGTTAATATTAAGTTCATTTACTTCTAACAAATCAAGAATAAAGTCTTGATTGACCGTCTCTATTGAAAGTGTGTCGAATGGTGCATTGGGAAAGAAAATTTCCGTCATTACCGTAGACCCTTCATCAAAAAATAATTCAATGGATGTCTTATCCAGAAGGATAGTCCCTGAAAGCTTTTCGCTACTTGAAATTCGAGGCGCAATACTCTGCTTACTTGAAAATGTATCTGAAAAACCAATTTGACCCGATTTGCTACGATCGATAAAAAATTTGTTATCGGTGGAATCGTAACCAAAGGATAATTCGTCCCCTTTTTTATTTCCGAGTTTAAAAGTGAATCCACCCTTTTTGATATCTGCAATATTGAAGTTAATGGCAGCCCGTGAAAGATTTACTTTTTCTGAATTTATGAGTTCCAATTCCCCCTCCACCGCAATATTTTCTTTCTTATACTTTACCCCTTTATAGGCATCAATCTCATCAACGGGATCAAAAGCCAATCTATAGGACTGGGAGTCTTTTATCAATTTTACTTCCCTGGCCACAGTCATGGCACTGCGCCAAGTTTCCGTGGGCACTTCATTGGCATATTCCCAATTGGACATCCAACCCATATAAAATTTACCGCCATCCTTTGAGGTGATATTGGAAAATGTAACGCCAGCGTAATTGTCCTTCCCAAAGTCTATCCAATGGTTTTGACCCTTGTTTAGGGCCGCTTCAAAATCCTTATCCATGGTAAATTTTGCACCGTCAAAATCTCCAATAAAATATTGTGTGGCACTGCCGCCATTGGGGCCACCTGGATTTACACTTACATAGAGCACCCATTTAACCTCATCGGTACCCTCTACTGGAATCGGGAACAGGTCAGGGCATTCCCAAACGCCACCGTGTGTTCCGATCTCTTTATTAAAATCCGCACCAAAATCCGATAATAGCTCCCAGTTTTTAAGATCCTTGGAGCCATAGAACATTATTTTGTCCTGTGCCGCCAAGACCATGACCCACTTTTCATGTTCTTCGTTCCAAGAAACCTTGGGATCCCTAAAATCCCTTATTCCAGGATTCTGAATAACAGGGTTACCCGAGTATTTGGTCCATGTAAGCCCCTCATCTAAGGAATAGGCTATAGCCTGGGATTCTACATCTATTCCCTTGGCCTTTTCAATGTCCATATTATGATAGGTAAATATGGCTATAATTGGCACCTGCCCCCCTGTACCGAAGCCAGAGGTATTTTCCAAATCCACAACGGCACTTCCGGAGAAAATATATCCCTTGTCGTCCGGATATAAAGCAATTGGCTGTTCCTTCCAACTTACCATATCCGTACTGATGGCATGGCCCCAATGCATGGGCCCCCATTTATTGCCATCGGGGTAATGCTGATAATACAAATGGTAATAACCATTGTAATGGAACATCCCGTTGGGATCGTTCATCCAGCCCACCTTAGGGGTAAAATGAAAATTAGGCCGGTACAATCCTTCTTCCGTATCTAAAGAAACTTCACTTAGGGAAGTATTTCCCACATTCTCTTTTTGCCCTTTATCCTTGCAGGACAAAACAACGCAAAGACCCAAAAAGGCGACAAATAATCTTAATCTATAATTTTCCATATTCTTAAAATTGATTTAATAATTAGACCTATTTATTCTTTTCAATATTCAATTTGGTTTCATCCACGGTACTATTGGATCTGGTCAGGGACTTGGACAATGCCTCCAATGAAATACCTTTGGTTTCCGGCATAACAAAGGCCACAAAGAGCAATTGCAAAAACATCATAAAAGCAAAAAAGGCAAACACTGTACCAGCGCCTATAGAGGTAAACAGAACAGGTATCAATGAAGGTATTACTGCAGCCAAAATCCAATGTACCGAGCTTCCAAAAGATTGCCCAGAACCCCTTAAATGGTTAGGGAAAATCTCTGAAATAAATACCCAGATTACTGTACCCTGGCCAATGGCATGCGCAGCTATGAACAAAAACAGAAAAATAGCGACTGACATACCTTCCCAATCAAAGAAAAAAGCACAGGAAACCAAGGTCAGAGATATTATATACCCGATAGATCCCAGGTACATTAACTGCTTTCTTCCAAATCTATCAATAAGAAAAATTCCTAAGAGTGTAAATAGTAAATTGGTTACCCCTATACCAATACTGCTCAATAAGGCGGTGCTTTCCCCAAGTCCGGCCTCCTCCAAAATTCTAGGGGCATAATATAGAAATGCATTTATTCCTGAAGCCTGGTTAAAGAAGGCTATACAAAAGGCAAGAATCAATGGAAAGCGGTATTTCTTTATAAATATATTCTCCCCTGTAACCTTATTTTCGTTTTCCTGATTTATTTCCAACATTAATTTTTCGACATCCTGACCTGGATTTATCAATTGAAGTACATTTCGTGCTTCATCGTTCCTTAGTTTGGTCAATAGCCATCTGGGACTCTGGGGAACACTTAAAACAAACAGGGTATAAATAATGGCAGGTATAGCCTCTACTCCTAGCATCCAACGCCAGGCATTTTCACCTATCCCACTTAATAGGTAATTGGAAAGGAAGGCTACCAATATCCCGAAGACAATATTAAATTGATACAGCCCCACTAATTTACCCCTGTCCTTGGCCGGGGCTATTTCAGAAATATAGGCAGGAGCTGCTATTGTAGATGCTCCAACACCCAATCCGCCCAAAAATCTAAAGAATGCAAAGGTAATAGGGTCATTGGAAAATGCTGAGCCTAGCGCTGAAATGGTGTAAAAAACACCTATCCAGAAAAGAGTCTTTTTTCTTCCCAACCTATTGGTAGGTATACCTCCCAGAATTGCACCCAATACAGTTCCCCATAGTGCCATTGCCATAACAACGGTCCCGTGAAACACATCAGAGGAACCCCATAATACCTGTAATTTCTTGTCGGCTCCAGAAATAACTACCGTATCAAATCCAAACAGGAATCCGGCCAGAGCCGCAGTTATTGACCATATCAATATTTTCTTCATATCACAATTATTAAATATGAAGACTATATTATTACAAATAAATTGGGAGTAATTTTAACAATGTTACAATATGTTATGATTTAGTTAACATTTCAATATAAAATACTAACATATTAACTATCAGACACTTAAGAGGATTAATTTAACATTCCAATAGTTAGTCAATTACACTGATGTTACCCGTGCCTCTAAAATTGATACATTAAAATTGAAGCAAAAACGCAAAACTTCTTAAAGAGATTTTTTATAGGCCCCGGGAGTTACCCCAAATTTGCCTTTAAAGGCTGTAGAAAAGTAATTTGGTGAAGAAAAACCTGTAGCGTACCCGATTTCAGAAATGGAATAATTAGTGGATTCAAACATAGATTTTGCCTTTTCCAGTCTGTAATTGGAAATATAATCGCTCACGCTTATTCCCATCATCGCCTTAACCTTTCTATACAATTGAACTCTGGAAATGTTCAGGGCATCGGCCAGATTCTCCACGGAAAAATTGGTGTTGTCCAAATTGGTCTTTATTTGTTGATTTAATTGTCGCACAAACAATTGCTCTGGATCGCCAAAGGAATGTACCTGGTCTATTTTATGGATATTGTTAGTATAGTAATACCTTAATTTTTCCCTATTATATAGCAACGACTTTATAGATTGGGTTAAGATGGAGTAATTGAAGGGCTTTGTCAAATATAGATCGGCCCCACATTCAAGCCCTTTAATAAATGATTCTTTGTTGCTTAAAGCGGTCAAGAGGATTATAGGTATATGAGAGGTTCGCAGATCGCTCTTAAGAATTTGACAAATTTCGAATCCACTCTTATCGGGTAAATTAACATCGCACAAGATAACATCGGGAATATGTTCATATGCCATTGCGAGTCCATCGGTTCCATCTGAAATTAACATTTCGTACTCACTGCCTAATTTGTTGTTCAAAAAAAATGTTAAATCACGATTATCCTCAATCAACAGAATGGAATGTTGTTCTTCCCTATTTTGGCCCTCCAAACCAACTGAACCTTCCTCCAAGCCAATCCCATCCGAAAAATTGATAAGGGTCGTATCCACTAATTCAGGATCTACAACAATTTGATCCTCATTAAAATGGGTATCCCCTTTAAAGAGGGTTATAATGAATTCCGTCCCGTGATGGGATTTGACTTCGATTTTACCAAGATGCAATTCTACAAATTGTTTGCTCAGATGCAAGCCAACTCCTGAGCTATTTTTTCTATTATTGGAACCCTTAAAAAAAGGTGTAAACACAAACTCCAGTTCGTTTTCCGGTATACCTATGCCATTATCCTTAAAATGAATAGTTACCAAACTCCCATCCAAATTGTCAAGAATTTCAATATCGATCCGTCCATTGTCCGGTGTAAATTTAAAGGCGTTGGACAAAAGGTTGAAGTAGACCTTATCCATTAAATTCCGGTCTATAAACAGCTCCAAATCTTCATTATTTGAAGTAATATTAAATTTTATTCCTCTTTTTCTGGCCTCTACTTTAAACTCGCTAAATATATTATTGGAGAATTTAAAAATATTTGTTTTTGAAGCCCTAACATTGAATTTTTGGTCCTCCACCTTTCTAAAATCCAATAAATTATTTATCAACCTGAGCAGCCGGTTGGAATTATTTTGAATCAGCTCAACTTCAAACCCAGTTTTAAAACCTTTTTGCTTTTGCCAATCCCTTAAGGATTCTATTGAACTCATAATTAATGTAATAGGTGTCTTAAACTCATGGGACAGCCCTGTAAAAAAATTCATCCTGGCCTCATTACTTTCCTTTACCTCGTTGGCGATTTTCTCTATTTGATTTCTTTGGACCGTAATTTTTCTATTGGTGAGCTCCAATTGCCTATTTTTCTTGGCAATCGCAATTTTGGAATATATGCTATAAACAGCAAGACCAAGAATAATAAAGGAAAACCCCAGTATGATCTTTAAAATATTATTTTGTGAATAGTAGAGTTCCTTTTGTCTTTTTACCGCGGTAACCTGTGATTCCAAGAGGGTTTGCTGCTCATTTATCTTATTCAACTGGTTTTGCATTATTTCTGCATTAAACCTATCGATTACTGTAGTACTAAGGATATTATTTACAGGTACAATCTCATCATTCAAGATTTTCAAGGCTGTCTTTATGGCCTCATCGCCTCCAGTAGGATATAGTATGGTAGCGTTCAGCACTCCCTCCTTCACCAATTGAATACCCCCATTGGGCCCATTAAGACCATCGACACCTATTATTTTAATTTGATCCTCAATACCCAAATTCCTGGCTACCTCCCAGGCACCCAAGGCCATTCTGTCGTTGTGGACAAAAGCATAGTCGACCGGTCCAATTTCCTGCAAGAGTTCCTTAAAACCTCCGGTAATGGACTCTTTTTCCCAATCACCCTGAATGGTTCCCATAAATTCTATACTCGGGAATTTATCCAAAATCTGATGGAATCCCAGACTCCTTTCCTCTGCAGGTGAAGATCCGGCCAAGCCCCTGATTTCAACAACTTTTAGTGAATCAGGCAAATTAGAAACTATAATCTTTGCTGCATTTCTGCCCACTTCAATGTTATCTGCTCCCACATAAGCGGTATATTTTTGATTATCCGTTTTTCTATCCACTACCAATACAGGGATGCCGGCCTTCATTGCTTCTTCCACAATAGGAGTTATTGGCTTGGATTGTATTGGGGAGACTATTATAATATCTACATCGGCCGCTATAAATTCCTTTAGCTGATTAATTTGATTTTCAACGTTATAGTTTGCATTGGAAATACTTAAAGTTACATTGGGATATAAAGAAGCCTGCAGCTCCATGGCATTGTTCATGGACTGCCTCCATTCGTCGGCTATCATGGCTTGGGAAAACCCAATCCTTATTTCCGCCTCATCATTACGGTAGGAACAGGAGTGGAATATAGAAATAAAGACCACGATAAAAAGAAAAAAAACGCTTTGGAACCTCATCAAATGTTGGGTTAAAATGTAAACTTAATGAAATTGGAAACAATCATGTAAATTCTCCAATTAATTTCAAGTAAATCGCTTAGGGGAAAGATAAGGTTATAATTAAGATTTAGGAATTAATCCATTCCTATACTGTATTTGTAGCCTTATCCAAAATTCGAACAGGTCGTTTATCTCCAGCGTAACCAGCATTATTTTATACAACTGGGGTTGAAGACTTTAAAATTAGGGTTCACTATTTTGTATTTAAATTAGTGCAATTGATATCAATAAGTATAAAAGTAATTTTAAATCCAATAACTATACACATTTTAAAGAATTATTCTAACAAAAATGACACCCCCCTGTTTATAGGAGGTTTCGTGTTGTGATGGCAGAAGGATTACCTACAGTGGTCCTTCATGTTCAATGTTGAAAATTCAAAACCAAGCAGCTAACGCTACCAGTTCTTTGTTTTATTTCAAGGCTTCGAACCGAGACCAGGATTACCTGCGGTGATCCTTCTTGATCAATGCTGCAAATTCAAAACCAAGCAGCTAACGCTGCCTGTTCTTTGTTTTATTACAAGGCTTCGAACCGAGGCCAGGATTACCTGAGGTGATCCTACTTGATCAATATTGCAAATTCAAAACCAGGACGCTAACGCTGCCAGTTCTTTGTTTTATTACAAGGCTTCGAACTAGGGCCAGGATTACCTGCGGTGATCCTACTTGATCAATGTTGCAAATTCAAAACCAAGCAGCTAACGCTGCTAGTTTTTTTATGTACTCCAAAGCTCAAACAAGTTTGACTTTTTCGTAAATAAAAAAAAACCACGCCAAAAGGCGTGGTTTTGAGAGTGTCGTGATGGCAGAAGGATTCGAACCTTCGACCGCCTGCTTAGA
>TARA_R100000935_G_scaffold10114_4_pt1 | contig 13117 bp, 10 predicted proteins | sample TARA_R100000935 | Tara Oceans TARA_R100000935 (sample SAMEA2621502) | marine metagenome | biome: marine biome (ENVO:00000447); feature: surface water layer (ENVO:00002042); material: "saline water (ENVO:00002010), including plankton (ENVO:xxxxxxxx)" | depth 5 m | reverse complement strand
TCAGCGGGATCGGCGCGTCGGGGCTGTTGAACGGCATGTCCATCACGTGATCGACCCCCAGAACATACATCGCCAGACGCTCAAGCCCGTAGGTCAACTCTCCCGATACAGGATGGCAGTCGTGACCGCCGACCTGCTGGAAATAGGTGAACTGCGACACTTCCATACCATCGCACCAGACTTCCCAGCCCAGACCCCATGCGCCCAATGTCGGGCTTTCCCAGTCATCTTCGACAAAGCGGATGTCATGCAGCGCCATGTCGATCCCGATTGCCTCGAGCGACCCAAGGTACAGCTCTTGCAGATTGGGCGGGCTGGGTTTGATCAGCGCCTGAAACTGGTAGTAGTGCTGCAAGCGGTTCGGGTTTTCACCATATCGCCCATCGGTCGGACGACGCGACGGCTGCACATAGGCCGCGGCCCATGGGTTGTTGCCAAGCGCGCGCAGGGTCGTCGCCGGGTGGAACGTGCCCGCGCCGACTTCCATGTCGTAGGGTTGTAGAATCGCACAGCCCTGACGCGCCCAATAGGACTGTAGAGCGAGGATGATTTCCTGAAATGAACGGGGGCGCTGGACCGGGTCGGACATAAGATTTTGCCTTTGCTGCTGCGCGCCTTTCCTAAGGCGCTGTCGCGGTCGGGTCAATTGGCAGCTTTGTGATGATTTGCCCTGTCTCAAGCATGGTATTTCGCGCGCGTTCCTGCTTATCTACTGCAAGTTTAAATCCTTGAGAGCACCCTTACCTATGACGCGACTGTTTGCGGCCCTGATCGCCGCCTTGTTTATCGCCCCGTTCGCCTTTGCACAGTCTGCCGATGATGTGGTTTGGATACAGGTAGAAGCCCAGCCTAATCTGGCGGCGGCGACCGATCGCGCGCGCGCCTACAGCGCCAGCCTTGAGGATGTAAACGGGTTTGCCCTTGGGGGCAGCTGGTATGGAATCGCGGTTGGTCCCTACCTGCGCGACGACGCCGAACTGCTGCTGCGGCGCTACCGACAGGACGGGGTGATTCCGCGCGACAGCTTCATCCAGCTCTCCGATAAATTCCAACAGCAATTCTGGCCCGTGGGTGCGAATGTCTTGAACATTCCGCTGATCGCTCCGATTGAACCCGCCGCCCAGAGCGAGGCGCAGACTGACGAAGAGATTACACAGACCACCCTGCCCCCCGCCGGCGAAACGCTGGACCAAGAAGAAGCCCCCACTGCAGAGGCCGAGACGACACAGGTGCCCGTCCTGCCAGAGCCGCCCAAAGACGAGACCCTGTCAGAGGCCCGCGCCAGCGAGCGTGATCTGGACCTCACCGCACGTGAACAGCTACAGATCGCGCTGAAGTGGGCCGGCTTTTACAATGCATCGATTGACGGTGCCTTCGGGCGAGGCACGCGCGGGTCTATGGCCGATTGGCAAGAGGCCAACGGCTATGAAGCGACCGGCGTGCTGACCACGTTGCAGCGGGCAGATTTGATAGGCCAATATAATGCCGTGCTAGAAGGGTTGGGCCTGCAGACCGTGCGCAACGCCGATGCTGGCATCGAAATGGTGATGCCCACCAAAGTGGTCACCTTTGACCGGTTCGAGCCCCCCTTTGCCCATTACAATGGTACCGGCGACATTGATGCGCGGGTTCTGCTGATCAGTCAGGCTGGCGATCAGGACACGCTCTTTGGTTTGTATGACATCATGCAGACCCTTGAAATCGTGCCAGAAGAAGGCCCACGTGACCGTAAATCCAACAGCTTTGAACTGATCGGCGAAGACGGGCGGATCGTCAGCCAGACGCAGGTGTCCCTCGAGAATGGCGAGATCAAAGGCTTTACCCTGATCTGGCCCGCCGGTGACGAAGACCGCCGTCGCCGCGTGATCGCCGAGATGACGAAATCCTTTAGCCGCCTACCTGGCACGCTGGATGCCGCTGCAGGGTCCGGTGATCGTCAGGCTGTCGATCTGGTTTCCGGTCTGCAAATCCGGTCGCCAAAGATCTCGCGCTCGGGCTTTTTCATCGACGGGCGTGGTACGGTTGCGACGACCTCTGAGGCTGTGCAAAGCTGTGGCCGCCTGACGCTGGACGACGAGACAGAGCTCGACGTGTTGGTCGATGATACGGCCAGCGGCATCAGCTTGCTGAAACCCCGCGTTGCTCTGTCACCGCTGGATGTGGCCGCGTTCAACACAGTGCCCCCGCGGTTGCAGTCTGAAATCGCGGTTGCCGGCTTCCCCTATGAGGGCGTGCTTGGCTCTGCCACCGTGACCTATGGCACTCTGGCCGATGTGCGTGGGCTACAGGGCGAGGAAAACATCGCCCGCCTCGCGCTTTCTGCCCGCAGTGGCGACGCAGGCGGCCCGATCCTTGATAGCGACGGGCGCGTGCTGGGGATGCTGCTGCCCCGTGCAAATGGCGCGCGCGAACTGCCCGAAGATGTCGCCTTTGCCGTGGAAGCCAAGGTCATTGCGGACCTCGCGCAAAGGGCCGGTGTCAGCGTGGATACAACGGTTGCCAGCACCGCGATCAAGCCGCACGACCTGCGCGAAAAAGCCAAGGGTATGACCGTTCTGGTCAGCTGCTGGGAATAAAGAAAACCCCGGCCCTCGGCGTTATGCTGGGGACCGGGGCAAAGCTGCAATCGCTGCCATAAAAGTTAAGACAGATCAGCCCGCGGTTTGCGGCGTCAGATAGATCAACGTCGGACGATCTGCCCTGAACGCTTTGGCCAGAACCTCGGGTAGGTCTGCCAATGATTTTGGGGCGACTGCATTTGCGCCGTAGGCCTCTGCTAGTTTACAGAAATCGGGATTGTGGGCGATGACCGCATTCGGTGCGATCTGCGCACGGGTCATGCTGTCTTCGATCTCGCCCAATTTGCCGTTGTCCCAAAGGATGATGGGCAATGGCAGGCCCAGTTCTACCGCTGCGCCAAGTTCTTGCACCGTGTATTGAAAGCCGTAGTCGCCAATGATCGCCAGTGTGGGCAGCCCGGGTCGTCCGATGGCCCCGCCAATCGCCGCAGGCGTGGCATAGCCCAAGGTGCCAAAGCCGTAGGGGTGGTGCCAATGGCCGGGGCGGTCCATCTCCCATACTTCGGTTGCGGCATAGGCGAATTGCGTCATGTCGGAATAGACCATCGTGCCCTCGGGCGTGGCGGCCTTAACGGCGTCAACCACGGCGAGGATGCCCGGACGCTCCATATCTACCTCGGAACGCCAACGCTTGCACCACTTCGCGACCTCGGCGGCGGTCCACCCCTTGGCGGTCCCGTCCTCGGGCAAGGCGGCATCCAGCGCTGCCATCACCTGCGCCGCATCCCCAAGGATTGCAAAGCCCGCCGCCTGCGGGTCGGCCAGAACGGAAGGATCAATATCAATCCGTACCAGTTCGCCCGAATGTCCCAATTCAGGGCGCCACATATCCACCTCTGCCAGTTCCGTGCCGACTGCGATCACCAGATCTGCCTGCGCGATCACATCCACGCTGCTTTCCCGCGCAAGGCAGGCCCCAAAGTGCAATGGCGCGTCGGGCGATACGATGCCGCGACCTGCATAAGTGGTCATGCTCGCGGCCTGCCAGCGGGCCAGCAACGCGTCGGTGTTTTGCACACCAACAGCGCCACCGCCAAAGATGAACAACGGATTTTGCGCGGCCTGCAGCTTTTGCGCCAGCGCTTTGATCTGGGCGGGATCGCCGGCGGGTCGTGTTGCGCTGACCGACATAGGCTGCGCGGGCGCGGCTTCGGCTTCCAGCAGATGGATCGGCACAGAGATGTGTTTGGATCGCGCCCGACCGGAGGCGAATTCGGTCAAGGCCCGGTCGATCAACTGATACGCCGCGGGCGCGGTCAACGCCACTTCGGACCAGTCGCAGACGGTTTCTGCCGCGGCGCGCTGGTCTTTCATCTGGTGCAACTGCCCCTTGCGTGCCGCCGTTTCGTCCAGACACGAGGACAGCACCAACACTGGCACGGAATCGCTATAGGCCTGCCCCATGGGCGTCATCACGTTGCACAGACCCGGACCGGTAATAACGTATGCTACCCCGGGCTTGCCCGTCGCACGGGCATAGCCGTCGGCCATGAAGCCGGCCCCCTGCTCGTGTCGCGCAAGCACATGGGTCAGCCCCGCCTCTTCGATGCCGCGATACATTTCCTGGTTGTGCACGCCGGGGATCCCAAAGATCACCTCTACCCCGCGGGCCTTTAGCATATGAGACATCTGGGCCCCCAAGGGACGGGTTTGTGTATCGCTCATTATGCTCTCCAAAATTTGAATGTCAGAATAACGTAGACCGCCATAAGTTCCAGCCGTCCGACCAGCATCGCAGCCGTCAGGATCCACTTGGCCGTATCGTTTAGCGTGCTAAAATTGCCAGCAGGGCCGATGATCTTGCCCAGACCCGGCCCGATGTTGCCCAACGCGGCCCCCGCCCCCGATACCGAGGTCACAAAATCCAGTCCGGTCATGCTCAGCGCCACGGCAACCAGCCCCAGCGTCAGCGTGAAGAACATAAAGAAAGACATGACCGAAATCATGACATCGCCACTGATAGGGCGGCCATCATAGCGCGGGGTAAAGATGCCGTGGGGCGAGCGGATGCGCTGCAACTGGGCGCGGATTGACGCGAACAACAACTGATATCGGAAGATCTTGATCGAACAGGCCGTCGACCCCGCGCAGCCGCCGATCAGGCCGGTGAAAAAGAACAGCGCAACGGGAAACGGGCCCCAGGTCATATAATCGACCGACGCAAACCCTGTACCCGAAATGATGGAAGTGATGTTGAACAATGCTTCGCGCAGGGATTGCTCCCAGTGCTGCGGAAACACGGACTGGATCGAGATGAAGATCAGCCCGACCAAGACAGCAATCGTCATCAAGAACCCCCGCACCTGCGGATCACGGTGGAGCGCCAGCGGGTTGCCGTTCAACAATTGCACATAGCGCACGAACGGTAACGCCGCGAGCACCATGAAGATCGACGCCGCGTATTCCGCATTGCCAGCGAATGTCCCAAAAGACGCGTCATAGTTCGAAAACCCGCCCGTGGACACGGTTGTGAGCGCATGAACCGTGGCGTCAAAGACGTTCATCCCCAAGGTTAAATACGTCAGGGCACAGGCAAAAGTAAGCCATACATAGATGACCGAAATCTGGCTGGCGATCTGACCGGCGCGTGGCAGAATTTTTCCAAAGGTGTCAAAGGCTTCGGATTTGAAGATCTGCATACCGCCAACCCGCAGCTCGGGCAGGAAAACCATCGCAACAACAATGATACCAATACCACCAAGCCACTGCAGAATTGCACGCCACAGCAGCAACCCTTTGGGCAGATCATCCAATCCGGTAAATACCGTCGATCCGGTGGTGGTCATGCCCGACATGGCCTCGAACACAGCATCGACGAAACGTGCTTCGGTCGCGCCCAGCATAAACGGCAGTGCGCCGAACAGCGGCAGCATCAACCAGACGGCTGTGGTCAGCAAAAAGGTCTGCTGGATGGTCAGCCCTTCCTTGACGCCATTGGCGCAGGCCAGCGCGATCATACTGCCGCCCAGCATCGTGATCAGACCCGCCTCTACGAACACGGGCCAGTGGCCGCGCCCTTCGGCAATATCGACCAACATCGGCACGATCATCGCAATGCCAAGCACCGACACCAACAGGCCGATGACGTATCCAACAGGGCGCAAATCCAACATCCGCGCAGCGTTGGCGCGGTGGCGCGTCGGTGTCAAGGACACGCCCTATCGTAAAACGCAAAACGACCCGAGCAAGACACACTCGGGCCGTTCAAAATCAAACTGAAAGACGTTCAGACGTAGAATGTATCGCGGAAGACATGGTGCACGATTTCGTCACGCTTGATGCCCATTGCCGACAGCTCTTCGTCCGTTCTGGACTGCAGGAACGTCACCTGACGCATCCGGCCCGAGTTTGCGCCCATATTAACCAAGCCCGTCCAGATCGCTGCGAAAAATCCGCCGATGACGGCGAAAGGCGCTTTGATGGTTGGGACGTTGCTGTGCGAAATTGTGTTGTTATAAGCCATACTAAACTCTCGATTTACCTTGGCATTTCTGCCGGTTACCTTGTTCTGCCTCTTAATATAGCGAAGCAGTGGGGGATGAGAACCGACGTTTCTGCATAGCAGCATCCCGAACATGCCGCATCGCAGCATAGCTGCGCCCATGTTTCAGGCAAACACCCCGAGGGCCTGCGTATAAACCGCGCAATGTGAAAATTCTGGATGCCACCTCCGCAAAGGGGGCACGTGCTCAGCCGACGTGGAACAGCGTGCTGAACAGTTTTGGGTCGATGCTCTGTGCGGCAAAGGTTTCCCCCTGCGTGAGCATCGAAATCGCGTCATGACTGTGCAGGCTTTCTTGATGGCTGGCCACGACGCGAAAATCGCCCACCCGAGGTTCAGCCTGTAGCTGTTCACAAAACAGCCGCGCCGCGTCTTCGACAAAAATCGGATTGGCTGCATTCAGCTCGGCAAAGGCCTGTTCATCCTCACGTTTCACCATCACTTGCGTCTCTGTCGGAACAGCACGGCGCGCGAGGTCGATCAGGTCTTCGAACCACAGGCAGGTTTCATCGCAATTCACTTCAACGGAAATACGCGCGACCGACCGTTGCGAATGCGGCGTGGCCAACTGCCCCCGCGTGGCACGCGCATGTTCGGACAGTTCCAGCGAACACGGGCAGGTCGAGGAATAGACGTAATCGAGGTGAATGATTTTCTTGCGCGCGCCGCCTGCCTCGACCAGTTCCAGCGCGATGTCGTAATACTGATATCCCGAAAGACCGGACCGCAGGCTTCCGATCTTTACCGGAAAGGAGAACCGCATTTGGATACGCGCGTCATAGCTCTCGAGGTCGGATTTATAGTCGTCCAGCGCGGCTTCCATCACCTCGAAGCTGAACACCTCATCCGCGTGCTTGTAGAAACTGCGCATAATGCGGGACATGTTGATGCCCTTTTTATCCGCCTCCAGACTGACCGATCCGGTGACCGAGGTCTCGAGTGTCAGATCGCCGCCGTCACGTGTATGGAATCGCATTGGCAGGCGAAAATTCGAAATCCCAACATGCTGGATTTGCTGTTTCGCACCGCGGATCAGGCTGGACGGGCCGTTCTGCAAATCCGGCAACGTCGCTTTATAATTATCGCCGACCGCAAAATCACTGGGATAGTCCCGGTTGAACTGCGGATAGCTTTCGACGTTCTGCAACAATTTGGCGAGCGACGGATCCAGCGCTTCTATCTCGATCGCATCGGCCTTGCGCGCCCAGGCCCGCAACGTATCAAGTGCTGCAACCGCGTCATCACGGTCCGGTATCACTGTCGCGGCGATATTCATGGCAGGGCCCTTTCGCAAGATATCCCCTATATAAGCGAAAACGGGGGCTTTACCAATGTTCCGTCCAGCGGAACGGGTAAAGCCCCTGCTGCATCACTTCAATGTGTCCAATGCCTGATGGATGTCGGCGATCAGATCATCCACGTCCTCAAGCCCGGCTGACAAGCGCACAAGACCCGGTGTGATCCCGAGGGTTGCTTTCTGGTCGTCTGGCAAACGCTGGTGCGTCGTCGTCGCCGGATGGGTTGCGATGGATTTTGCATCGGCAAAATTATTCGAGATGGTGATGATCTCGAGCGCGTTAAGAAAGGCAAAACACGCCTCCTTGCCACCTTTGACCTCTACCGCAAAAACGGTACCCGCTGAAGGCGCATGAGACATAGCCAGCGCGTGCTGCGGATGGCTGGCGTGGGTTGGATAGCGCACCGCGCTGAGCTTGGGGTGCCCGTTCAACGCGTCAGCGATCTTCCAGGCGGCGTCGGCTTGGGCCCGCACCCTCAGGTCGATTGTTTCAAGCGCCTTAAGATGTGTCCAGGCGGTGAACGGATTCATCGCGCCACCGGTATGCTTCATATAGGCTTCGACGGGGCCGCGGATCAGCTCTTTGGGCCCGCAGATTGCGCCGCCCAGCATACGTCCCTGCCCGTCCACATGTTTCGTGGTCGAGATGATCGCGATATCCGCGCCACATTCCTTGGCATAGGAAAACACCGGCGTCGCCATCGCGTCATCCACCAGCACCAGCGCGCCCACGGCATGCGCCGCCTTCACCACATGGCGCATATCGACGACTTCCAACGTGGGGTTCGAAATGCTCTCGAAGAAAACCATGGTCGTGTCAGGGCGGATAGCGGCATCCCATGCAGCATTATCCGTTCCGTCAATCAAGGTGACCTCGACCCCGAAACGCGCCAAGATATCCTCAAGCACATACAGGCACGACCCAAACAGCGCGCGCGCAGCCACCACATGATCGCCTGCCTTCAAAAGCGACGTTAGCGCGCCGCTGACTGCAGCCATGCCAGAGGTACAAGCGAAACAATCCTCATATCCCAACAGGTCCGAAATACGGTCTTCGAACATGCGCACGGTCGGGTTGCCGTAGCGTGCATAGATGAATTCGTCGTCACCCAGCGACTGGAACCGCGCCTCGGCCTGTTCGGCGCTTTCATAGACGAACCCCTGGGTCAGGAACACTGCCTCAGAGACTTCGTTATACTGGCTGCGGCGCGTGCCACTGTGCACAGCCTTGGTCCGTGGTTTCCAATTGTCGCTCATGCTTTTATCCTTCCTGACCTGCTGCGCAGCAGGCGTAAAAAAACCCCAGACGCGGTCAAGCGAAAGGGGGCTTTCATCCTGACCTTTTAGCGGAATTTGGCAGATTTCTCTGCCCGTGGCCCGCAATCCGGTATCAAATCGCCACATATCATCTGCTACGCCCCTCGCCCGCTCTCGTCAACTACAACAGCAGGATGCCTTGCCAGCCGCCTTCCAAATGGCAAAAAATCCCGGGGGTGCTGCCCCATTTGGGGCAGCGGGGGCTGGCCCCTTTTTCAACTTTCGTCCTTCTCCAGACCGTAGGTCTGAAACAACCGCCCTTGCGTCATGAAAAACACAAACACCGCTGCCGTCAGCCCGAAGGTTTTGAAATAAACCCATGTCTCGGTGCTGGTGAAACGCCAGATCAGCTCGTTCGCGAGCGCCAGACCAAAGAAACAGAGCATCAGCCGTTTGGTCAGGATCATCCAGCCCGCGTCGTTCAGGGGCATCATCTCTTCCATCACGTATTTCAAATACGATTGCCCGCGCGCCAAGCCGATCGCCAGCAGCACCGCGAACAGAAGGTAGATCGCAGTAGGTTTCATCTTGAAGAACCGTTCGTCGTTCAGCCAGACCGAGAGCCCGCCAAACAGCGTCACCAGAATGACTGTGGTGACCTGCATCCGGCTGATCTTGCCCGTCAGCGCCCAAAGCGCCCCCGTCGCCAGGATCAACAGCGGTACAAAGGCCGCCGTGACAACAATAAAGCCGCTGTAGTCGGTCCCCCAAAGGGTGAACGTCTCGTCCTTGAAGCGCAGATAGGCGACAAAGAATATCAGCACCGGCCCGTATTCAAGCGCCGATTTGACAAAGGGGTTAATCTCGCGTGTCGTGCTCATCTTGCTCTCCAGTTATCCGCCCATTTCCACGATCACCGCCCCAAGCGCGATCAGCGCCATTAGGGCAATGCGGCGCGGGCCTACGGTTTCTTTCAGCACCAACCAGCCGATCAGCGCCGCAAACACGGTCGACGTTTCGCGCAGGACTGCGGCCTCGCCCACTTTGTCCAAACGCGTTGCCAGCATGATCGACCCAAAGCTGAAGAACGCGACAAAGCCCCCCGCGACGCCGCGGGTCATCAGCGGGCCAAGGTCGGGACGGTCTTCCATGCGCAGCCAGCGTCGGGAGGCGATCACGGGCATCACCAGACCGTCGATCATGAAAAACCACGCCAGAAAGGTAAACGGATCCCCTGTCGCGCGGATGCCGTATGCGTCAAAGGTCGTGTACAGCGCGACAAACAGCCCTGTTATTACAGCAAGCCCCAAGGCGGCATTCAGCGTATCGCGTTCGGACACGAGGTACACAAAGTTGTAAAGCGCCAGCCCAAAGATCCCCGCGACGAGCACGCCAACCCCCAACCACTGTACGCCGGTAAAGCTCTCTTCGAAAATCAGATAGGCACCAATGACCGTGAACAAAGGCCCCGTCCCGCGCACCACCGGATAGACGACAGTATAAGCCCCTTTGGTATAGGCCCAAGCCTGCAACAGCTTGTAAACAATGTGAATTGCCCATGCGCCGGCAAAAATGGCCCACATGTGCGGCTCGGGCCATGGCACGACAAAAAGCGCGAAAGGCGCCGCCATCAGGCAATAGGAAAAGTCGATCGCGCCGCGGGTCAGCCACGGGTCATGCCGCCCTTTTTGCAATGCGCCAAACACCGCATGCAAAAGCGCCGCGGCCAACGCCAACCAAAGCGCCGCTTGGTGCCCCGCTTCGGTGCCTTCGATCTGGGTGATCCATTCGGTCATTTTGCCGACCCTTTATGGTGCGTCACTGCGGGTCCAACCCCAACAAGGCATCTGCAAATTCTTGTGGATCAAAAGGCTGCAGGTCATCGATCTGCTCGCCAACACCAATCGCGTGGATCGGCAACCCGAACTTATCTGCAAGTGCCACCAGAACGCCGCCCTTAGCGGTGCCGTCAAGCTTGGTCATGACCAGACCGGAAACATCTGAAATCTCTTGGAAAACCTTGACTTGGTTCAAGGCATTCTGTCCCGTCGTCGCGTCCAACACCAACAGGGTGTTATGCGGCGCGCTTGGGTCTTTCTTGCGGATCACGCGCACGATCTTGGCCAGTTCCTCCATCAGGTCGCCACGATTTTGCAGCCGCCCGGCCGTATCGATCAGCAGCAGGTCCGCCCCGTCACGTTCGGCCTGTGTCATCGCATCAAACGCAAGACTTGCCGGATCGGAGCCCTGCGCCGCCGTCAGCACAGGCACATCGGCGCGTTCACCCCAGACCTGCAACTGTTCGACCGCGGCGGCCCGAAAAGTATCGCCCGCTGCGATGACCACGTTCTTGCCTGCAGCCTTGAACTGACTCGCGAGCTTGCCAATTGTGGTCGTTTTGCCCGAACCGTTTACGCCCACCACCAGCACGACCTGCGGCATCTTGGCATAAATCGGCAAAGGTTTCGCGATCGGGTCCATGATCCGTGCGACCTCTGTCGCCAGCAAGCGTTTGATTTCATCGACAGAAAGCCGCTTGCCGAACCGACCCTCGGCCATGTTCGCGGTGACGCGCAACGCGGTATCCACACCCATGTCGGTCGAAATCAGCAGCTCTTCCAGCTGCTCCAGCATTTCGTCGTCCAACACGCGCCGCACCACGGGGGCTGCGGCACTGCGACCCATCAACCGGCCCATCAGGCCCGGCTTGGCCGGTGCCTGCTGTTGTGGCGCTGGCTCCAGATCGGGGCCAGCGGGGGCGATGGTTTCGCGCAAAGGGACCGGTGCGGGGCGGTCGCCCTCATCCGCTGGCAATGGTGCAGGTTCATCATCCACCGCTTCGGGCAGGACCTCGGCAGCGGCTTCGGGGGCGTCCATCACCTGATCCACGGGAACTTCGTCGATTGTTTCGGGCGTATCCGTGGCCCCGCCGTCTTCGACAATCGCCTCAAGCCCCTCGTCAATCTTGGACGAGGATTTGAACATTTTGGATTTCAGCTTTTGAAAAAAGGCCAAGCGCGCTCTCCGAATTGTCAGGCGTTTTCCATGATCTATAGGCTCAATAGACAGGATGGAAGGGCGACAACAGCAATTGACAGCGCAGAGCATGTCGCACACCAAGTCCCTATGCGATTTTTATGGATGCTCTGTGTGATAGTGTTGGCGGGAACGGCGCAGGCCGAACCGGATCGGCGATACTGTTCCAGCACCAAATGGGGCCACGCCCACTGCATCCGGCCTGCGCATTTTGTTTATGACACCTGCAACGCGATCAAGGTTTTTTCGGATCGGCATGAGCTGGACAGCGGTTTTTTTGCGCGGTTAATCTGGCAGGAAAGTCGGTTTGATCAAAACGCGCTGAGCCACGCCAACGCGCGTGGGATCGCGCAATTCATCCCTTCAACCGCGGCGCTGCGGGGGCTGAAAGACCCGTATAACCCCGCCGATGCGCTAGAGCATTCGGCACAATATCTCGCTGAAATGAAACAGAAATACGGCAACGAAGGTCTGGCTGCGATCGGCTATAACGGCGGCGAACGACGCGCCGAAGGGTTTCTGGAAGGCAGGGGGCTTGCGCCCGAAACCATCGCCTACGTCCCGATCATCACCGGCCTCACAGCAGAGCAATGGCGCGACAGTCCGCCCAAGGCACCTGATTTCCGATTGTCCAAAACCCAACCCTTCTTGCCTGCCTGCTACGAGATGGCACGTAACCGCCGCGTCACCGCGCTTAGGGTCACGCCCCCTGCTCCGGTGATCAAACCCTGGGGGGTTCAGGTGTCGTTCGGGACCAGCAAAGCGCGTGCGCGCGATAAGGCCAACGCCCAAACCGCAAGTTGCCGCAGCGCGATCAATGGGAAGCGACTGGACTTTATATTCAAGAAAAACCGCGTCTCGCGCCGAAAGGGGTTCTTTTTCGGGCAATATGGCAGCGACACACGCACCGGTGCCCAGCGCCTGTGTGACAGGATGCGGACCACGGGATGCAGCTGTCTGGTGGTACAGAACTAGCGGCCTGCTTGGCTGGCGAGGTCAAGCGGGCCGCCGTGTTGCGTGGTCAAACCTCGTCGGGAAAGTGTTTGATAACCATGCGGATCGGGTTCGGCGCGGCCTGTCCCAGACCGCAGATGGACGCGTCGACCATGGCGGTCGACAATTCCTCAAGCAGCGGCTTATCCCATCGATCTGCCTGCATTAGCTTCACCGCTTTTTCGCAGCCAACGCGACAGGGCGTGCATTGACCGCAGCTTTCATCCTCGAAAAAGCGCAGCATGTTCAACGCAGCACCTTTTGCACTGTCACGGTCCGACAGCACCACGACTGAGGCGGACCCAATGAACGACCCATGCGGCTGCAACGTATCAAAGTCGAGTGGGATGTCATTCATAAAGGCGGGAAGCAGCCCCGATGACGGGCCGCCCGGTTGGTAGGCCTTGAACCGATGCCCGTCGGCCATGCCACCTGCAGCTTCGATCACATCCA
>TARA_R100000935_G_scaffold19385_1_pt1 | contig 13123 bp, 13 predicted proteins | sample TARA_R100000935 | Tara Oceans TARA_R100000935 (sample SAMEA2621502) | marine metagenome | biome: marine biome (ENVO:00000447); feature: surface water layer (ENVO:00002042); material: "saline water (ENVO:00002010), including plankton (ENVO:xxxxxxxx)" | depth 5 m | reverse complement strand
AAATCCTCGTGTCGGTGGTTCGATTCCGCCCCTGGGCACCATTTAACATCCTGATAAATAAAGTGAATTATCGGGATGTTCGCGTTTCATACAATGCTGTTTTGACTTGGGGTAACACCGGGATAACAATTCGCTCGTGGTTGCGGTTGGTTGTTTCGTTGGTGAACTACCTTTGATGTGGTGCGTGGTTCCATACTGTCAGGTGAACAATTGGGTGTAAGCGACAAGGCAGCCCCGTGGGTTAAAGGGCTGCCTGTTCCGGGGTAGAATTACGACGTTCACGTAAGCGCCGGGGTTCTATGTCTACGACCAGTCCTACGCCTATGCCTACGCATGGCAGCTTTCAATTGATCGAAGCCGTTGTCGAACGTCTTGACGGTGCGCCAGTGGGCGAGCGTCGTCGCTGGTCCGATGAGTTCAAGGCGCAGGCTGTCGCCGCGGCCATGGCGCCGGATATCAATGTTTCGGCCCTGGCGCGGCGATTGGGGATTTCGCCGGCGCAACTGTTTGGCTGGCGCAGGGCATATCTAAAGACGCTGGATGAGGCAGCATCGGCGCATTGCTCACCGCAGGCACTGACAGAGATCGTTATCGGGGACGCGGTCATTCGTGTCAGCCCGGATGTCGGGGAAGCGGATCTGTGTCGGATCATTCGTGCGGTGCGCACAGCATGATCCCGTCCGGCGTGAAGGTCTTCCTCGCCAGCCACCCTGTCGACTTCCGCAAGGGACCGGACAGCTTGCTGGCGCTGGTCCGCGATGCAGGGAGCGACCCGTTCAGCGGGGCACTTTATGTGTTCCGCGCGAAACGCGCCGATCGGATCAAAATCGTATGGTGGGACGGCAGCGGGGTCTGCCTTTATGCGAAGCGTCTGGAAAAAGCCGGGTTCTGCTGGCCGCGGATCGGTCATGTCCGGGTTCAGCTGAACACTGTCCAGCTGATGGCGCTGGTGGATGGCCTGGACTGGAAACGGGTGCGGCCGGTCTCCATCCGGCGCCCCGAAACTGTCGGCTGAACGGTCCTGCGGCAGCGATGATTTGCGCTGCTGCATGAAGAAAACGCGAGCAAAACAAAGGGAAATATGCTCTCATCGGAGGTGATGAGCAGCAGTGAATCCCCCCTTCCTGACGACATGGATCAGTTGAAATCCATGGTGCGCGCCATGGCGGCGCAAGCGTCCCGTGCGGACGCGCTGGAGCGCGAGATCGAGACACTCAGAGCCCGCAACGCGGACGCCGACGAGCGGATCAAGCGGTTGATGCAGATTCTGAAGGCTTATGACCGGGCGCGGTTCGGACGACGGTCCGAGAAGCTTGGCTCTGCCACGGCGGGTGATGAGGATGCGCAGCAGGCTTTCCTCTTCGAGGAGATCGAGACGGGTATCTCGGCCCTGCGGGCGCAGATCGGCAAGGGCCAAGCTTCACAGGAGAAGCGGCCCCCCCGGCCACGCAAAGGCTTCCCGCCGCATCTCGAGCGTGTTGAAGTGGTCATTGAGCCTGACGACCTGCCGGAACATGCCGGCAAGCAGAAGGTGCTGATTGGCGAAGATGTGGCCGAACGGCTTGATGTCATCCCGGCGAAGTTCCGGGTCATCATCACCCGCCGCCCGAAATACGCGTTCAAAGGCTGGGACGGCGTCATCCAGGCGTTGGCCTCGTCCCATATCATCGAGAGTGGTCTTCCGTCTGAGGCATTGCTGGCGCAGATCGCGGTCTCGAAATACGCTGATGGGCTGCCGCTCTACCGGCAGGAGGGTATCTATGCCCGTGATGGCGTGGACCTTGACCGCCGGCTGATGGCCCAGTGGATGGGCCGGGTTGGCTTCGAGCTGGATATCCTTGCAGACCATGTCCTGTGTGAGATCCTGAAAGGCGACAGGGTCTTTGCGGATGAAACCAGCCTGCCAACCCTTGCCCCTGGCAACGGCCGCGCGAAAAAGGCCTGGCTCTGGGCCTATGCCCGCGACGACACGCCTTTCGGCGGAAGCGGTCCGCCCATGGTGGCCTATCGCTTTGAGGACAGCCGGTCCGGAGACTGTGTGCAGCGGCATCTCGGAGGATATCGCGGTATCCTGCAGGTGGACGGCTACGCCGCCTACAGCAAGCTGGCACGCAAGAACGACAGCACCGATGGGCCGCTGCTCGCAGGATGCTGGGCGCACAGCCGTCGCCGCTTCTATGAACTGCACACGACCGGTGCCTCTGAGGTCGCCACTGCCACGATCGAGAAGATGACCGATCTCTGGACGCTCGAGGCGACTGTTCGCGGTCAAAGCCCCGAAGCCCGCGCGGCAGCACGCCAAGCTATCTCGGCACCAATTGTCGCCGCGCTCTTCGCGCTGTGGGAACGGACCCTGCCGCGCATCTCGGGCAAGTCGAAGCTGGCAGAAGCGCTGCGCTACGCCATGACGCGGCGGGAGATCTTCGAGCGCTTCTTGATCGACGGCCGCGTCGAGCTGGATTCGAACATCGTCGAACGGGCCATCAGACCCCAGACCATCACACGCAAGAACAGCCTCTTCGCCGGATCAGACGGTGGGGGCCGGACATGGGCCACGATCGCGACGCTTCTGCAGACCTGCAAAATGAACGACGTCGACCCTGTCGCCTGGCTGACGCTGACATTGGAGCGCATCGCCAATCAGTGGCCCAGTGCTGACCTCAATGCCCTCATGCCGTGGAACTACAACGCCTGAACGGCCACGCCTTCCCGCTTACAATTGGGTGCTGCTGGGCTGTCCACAAAGAATCTTTAGAAAGTCAACGCAACCCAGCAACTCCCTTCCTATAAGTTACGTAACCAGCAATGCATCTGGCTACCATAGGAGTTGAGAGTGCCGACAACTAACTTTTTGAACGTCGATCAGCTGGCGGGTCACTTTGGTGTGTCCGCTGCGACAATCTGGCGATGGAAGCGCGACGGAGATTTCCCAAAAGCCGTTCAGTTTGGCCGTGGCTGCACGCGATGGCGCGAGAGCGATGTGGAAGCTTGGGAGCTGTCACGCCCCGCGTGCTTCGCGATGATCTTAAGTGGGTTTGAATAGTAGCAGCTCCTGCGGGAACCATAGCGGCGCAGAGGAAGCCACGGAGGGCGTCTGCGAGTCCATGGTATCATGTCGCCATAAATTCGCGGACGAAGTCACTGGTGGGCTTTGTGCGGATGTCGGCGGGTTTGCCGACTTGTTCGATACGGCCCATCGACATGACGACGACGAGATCGGCGAGTTCCATTGCTTCCTCCTGATCGTGGGTGACGAAGATCGTGGTCAGACCGGTCGTGTCGTGAATGTCGCGCAGGCCTTGCCGCAATTCTTTGCGGACCTTGGCGTCCAGGGCACCGAAAGGTTCGTCCAGCAAGAGCATCCGCGGTTCGATCGCCAGCGCGCGGGCGAGGGCCACGCGCTGCCGCTGACCACCGGACAACTGGCTTGTGTAGCGGGTGCCTATGGAGGGTAGCTGGATCAGATCCAGAAGCCTGTTCACACGGCGTCCAATCTCTGCCTCGTTCGGGCGCTCACGTTTCTTGCGGGCGCGCAGCCCGTAGGCGATGTTGTCGAACACCGTCATGTGCTTGAACAGCGCGTATTGCTGGAACACGAAACCCGCGCGGCGGTTCTGCACGCTGAGGCCCGTGGCGTCTGATCCGTCGAACAGAACGCGGCCGGAGGTCGGAAACTCCAACCCGCCGAGGATCCGTAGCAAAGTCGTTTTGCCGGATCCCGAGGGTCCGAGCAGTGCGATCAAGGCCCCCGAGGGAATGGCGAGCGAGACCGGATGCAGGGCGCGAGAAGCCCCGAATTCCTTGGCCAGCTCTTCGATTTTGATATGCATCTTATGTCCTTTCAGGAAGACGCGTTGGATCAATGGCGACGCGTGGCGGCCAGCAGGCCGGCGTAGCGCCATTCGAGTGTAGATTTGAGGGTCAGGGTCACCAGCGCAAGCATGGCCAGCACGGCAGCAAGCGAGAACGCGGCGACCGAGAGATATTCGTTGTAAAGCATCTCGATCATGATGGGCATGGTCGTCGTCTGGCCCCGGATCTTGCCGGAGATGACGGCGACGGCACCAAATTCGCCCATGGCGCGGGCATTGCACAGCAGCACGCCATAAAGCAGCGCCCAGCGTATATTGGGCAAGGTGACCGTGAAGAAGACCCGCCAGCCCGAGGCACCCAGCGTCAGGGCGGCTTCTTCCTCTGCCTGACCCTGTTCGATCATCACCGGGATCAGTTCGCGTGCCACGAAAGGGAATGTGACGAACATGGTCGCCAGCACTATGCCTGGAAAGGCGAACACGATTTGCAGGTCGTTTGCCACCAGGCAGGCGCCGAAGGTCGAATTGACTCCGAAAAGCAGCACGAGCGCCAGCCCTGCAACAACTGGAGAGACCGAAAAAGGCAAGTCTATCAGCGTGATCAGGAACGCCTTGCCGCGAAACTCGAACTTGGTGATCGCCCACGCGGCGGCCACGCCAGCGATGGCGTTGAGAGGCACGGCGATGGCGGCCACAGTCAGGGTCAGCAGAATCGCAGACTGGGCATCACGCGATGACAGGCTTTGGATCGCGACCCCCAGCCCCTCCTGCAAGGCCTCGACGAAGACGACGAGGAGCGGGGCGAAGAGGAGGATTGCCATCAGGATGAGAACCGTGCTGATCAGGATGCGTCGCACGAACTGCGGCTCCGTCGTGACGGATGCGGATTGAGACAGCGCAAGATCAGACATACTCTTGGGTCTCACTCTTCTTGACGTAGCTGCGGGGCGGGCACGCGTTACTGCGAGTCATCAGCGCCTGAACGCGTTGCATGGCCTCAATCACGGTCAGCAGGGAAAAGGTTGCGATAACTACCAGGATCAGTGCCGAAATTGCCATCATCCAGCTTCCACCTAACAGAAGAACCCCGCATGCAGTGGAAAATCCGGCCACGCTGGCCAACGTAGTATGGGGAAGGTCTGTGCCATTCTGATCGTGAGGCGCGCTGCGGCGGGCGCGGGTCGTGTAGATGTATTCAGACAAGACCAATCCTCCTTCTACTCCAGATTTGGATGACGTTGATGGCCAGAAGCATCGCGAAAGAGATGATCAGCATGGCGATCCCGATCGCGGCGGCAGCGTCGTAGTTGTATTCCTCCAGCCGGATCACGATCAGCAGGGGCGCGATTTCCGTCAGGTTCGGGATGTTGCCCGCAATGAAGATGACCGATCCGTATTCGCCGACTGAACGGGCCAAGGCGAGGGCGAAACCCGTCAGCAGCGCGGGCGTCAAGGTCGGCAGGACCACCTTGCGTAGTGTGTAGCCGCGGCCTGCACCGAGGGTCGCGCTGACTTCTTCGACCTCTCGGTCCAACTCCTCGATCACCGGCTGCACAGTGCGCACGACAAAGGGCAGCCCGATGAAGATCAGCGCCATCCAGATGCCAAGCTCGGTATAGGCAACCTGAATGCCAAGTGGGGCCAGCACCTGCCCGAATACGCCATTTGGGGCATAAAGCGTGGTCAACGCGATGCCAGCCACTGCGGTTGGCAGGGCGAAGGGCAGATCGACTGCCGCGTCGATTATCTTTTTGCCCCAGAAGTCATATCGCACCAGCACCCAAGCCAACATCAGGCCAAACACCAGATTGAACAGCGACGCGATCAGTGCGGCGCGGAACGACAGGGTCAGGGCCCCCCAGATCCGACGAGAGTTGACCATGCCCCACAGGTCTGCGGGACCGATCATGATTCCGCGGCCCAGCAAGGCCCCGATCGGCAGGAGGACCACGACGGAAAGAACCGCCATCATGATCCCGAAGCTCAGCCCAAACCCCGGTAGGGGTGAGGACGAGCGCAAAAGGCTCGCCCTCATGACTTATTCCTCGTAGATCTGGTCGAAGATGCCGCCGTCGCCAAAGAAGGCAGGCTGCGCCTGAGCCCAGCCGCCGAAGTCAGCGATCGTCAGCAGTTCCAACGCCGGAAACCGGGCGATGTCCTCTGGTGCCGCGGCAGACGTATCCCATGCGCGGTAGAAGTTCTTGAGCGCCAGTGCCTGCGCTTCTGGGCTGTAGAGGTGCTCCAGATAGGCTTCGGCCGCTGCGCGCTGTGCGTCGGACGTGATGTTGCCGTCCACCAGTGCGACAGGCGGCTCAGCCAGGATGGATACGGAGGGCACAACGATGTCGAAGGCATCCTCGCCCTGTTCCTGCAGCGCCAGGAAGGCCTCATTCTCCCACGCGAGCAGGACATCGCCGATACCGCGTTCCGCAAAGGTCGTGGTCGAGCCGCGGGCACCGGAGTCGAGGACCGGCACATGGGCGAATAGGTCGGTGACATAGGCCTTGGCTTTGTCTTCGTCACCGCCGTATTCCTTCAATGCCCAACCCCAGGCCGCGAGGAAATTCCAGCGTGCGCCACCAGAGGTCTTGGGGTTCGGCGTGATGACCTGCACCCCGTCGGCCGTCAGATCGCCCCAGTCTTTCAGGCCCTTTGGGTTGCCGTCGCGAACCAGAAACACGATTGTCGAGGTGTAGGGTGAAGAGTTGTGGTCCAGTCGTGACTGCCAGTCGGCCGGGATCTTGTCGGTCCGTTCCGCAATGGCGTCGATGTCGGCAGACAGGGCCAGCGTGACGACCGTCGCATCCAGCCCGTCGATCACCGCACGGGCTTGGCCGCCTGACCCACCGTGGGACTGGTTGACCGTTACTGCGGGATTCCCCTGTTCCGTCCACCAATCGTTGAACAGCTCGTTGTATTCCCGGTAGAATTCCCGCGTCGGGTCGTAGGACACGTTTAGTATCTCGATACTGTCCTGCGCGTGCGCCGGAGCGGCGATGCCTGCGGCAAGGCTGAGTGCCATGACGGCAGCGGTGACGGAATTGCGTAATGCCAGACCATGTCCGGCGTTGTCCTTTGGTTGCACGTGAGTGCCAAAGTCTATGGTGCGGTGCATCTGGCTTCCTTTGCTGAACATGACCAATCTCGTGCCCGACGGCGGCTCGCCCGTGAGGTCAGTCGGGGATCAATCTCTGATCGCCATTCTGAACCAGACACGCGGGCCGCCATCTGACACGCTAATAACGACAGGGATTATCGTGTTTATCAAAGGAAAAATTACGCTCTTTTTTATCGTGATTGTAGAATCCTATTCTACCGCCGTATCTCCGGGTAGGGCGAACCGCTCCAATGGGCTGGAATCATTCTGCAAATCAGCAAGGGTGAGCGACTCCATCATCAGGATATAGGTCGCGTAAAACCCGCCGAAGACGGCACGGACGCGGCATGTCGCCTCGTCTTTGCAGTCTTCACAGCGCTGATAAGCCTTGCGCGACAGGCACGGCAGTGGTGCAAGCGGACCATCGATGAGTCGCAAAATCTCTGCGATCGAGATCAGCCGAGGCGCTTTGATCAGCTCATAGCCGCCGTGCCGACCTCGCTTGCTGCCGATGAGGCCGGCACGTTTGAGGTCCAGCAGGATATGTTCGAGGAACCGTTTTGGTGCCCCCGACTTCTCTGCGATCTCTTCGATCGTGAAGGCGCTTCCCCCGCTGGCCTTCTCATCGGCAAGCACCATCAGCGCCTTCAGGGCATACTTGGTTTTGTTCGTGATCATCCCCAACAATTAGCTGCAGAATACGCGTCGAACAAGGTCGAGAAAATCGAGATTACATCAGAAGCAGATTTAAGGGCACTGCGCTTCCAGAAAATACTGCCAACCTGGTTGTCAAAAGTGAGGCATAGCTATCGCTGCGAACTGGTCGAGATACAGTTGAAGCAACCCTGCAGGGCGCCTAATGATCGACTTCCATGGAAGACCCCGCTTTGCGGCAACAACAGCATCGGAAAGCAAGCCGGCCCTGGCTTACGCATGGGCTGGCTTTTAGACAAAATGGATCACTCTTACACAGGTTACTTAAAACCTGCTTTTCGGGGTAGTTGCGAAGTCAGTTCCCACGAAGCGGCCATTGGCGCAGTCGCAGCGAATACACACTTTGTCCGCACTGCCGCCGCTCGCCTTCCGATTTCGCGCTGATTTCGTGTGCAGCCGCGGCGAAAGTCGGCAGTGAGCCCTTGTTGACACGTCCCGTGCGCAGCGTGACTGTGCGCTAAAATTTACGAACGGAAAAGATACTAATGTTTCAATTTCCCCAGGACTTTGATCCTCAACCGTCACTTGCAAATGACTTGCTTGCCCTTTGTCCACTGGCTCGCGCAGATATCGACGAACTGGCCTTGGCGGCGAGCGATCCTGCCATTTGGGCGGGCCATCCAGTTCGGAACAGGTTTCAGAGAGACGTCTTTGATGCATATTTCACGGCTCTTCTTGGCGTCGGTGGAACGCTACTGGTTCGAGATCGCGCGACAGAAGAAGTGATCGGATGCTCTGCATTTTATACAGATCCTTCAGCGCCCTCGCGACTTTCAATCGGATTCACCTTTCTGACTTGCTCACACTGGGGCGGTTCGACAAACCAAGCTCTGAAAAGCCTGATGCTGGATCATCTCTATAAGCATAATTCGGAAGCCTGGTTTCACATTGGAACAGAGAACATACGGTCGCAAACAGCGACGATGAAACTCGGTGCGGTTTTGGCACATGAAGCTGTTCTGGATTTGGGCGGCGGTCCTCAATCTTGGCGGTGCTACTGTCTCACACGTGAGTCTTGGAAGGCGAAATTGTTGATTGTAGACACAAAAACCTGACTATTGGGATGCGACGGAAAAGCAAACTTTATCCGCTGACCGACGTTTCAACCAACGAAAATGCTGCGCCATGCGCGAATGGCCGCAATGAAGGGCCGCGCCGCAGCATTCGGGATGGTCGCTGGAAGGCGGCTTTGGGCCGTTCGTGTCGCCGCTGAGTTGCTCGGCAATAGGGGCGGAGAGCGGACTTTCGCTGCGGTGGTAAACTGTTCGGTCCGATTTCGGCAAAGCAGCCATTCAACCCACGAATACTGAAAACTATGGGCCAATGGCGGCAACGTGAGGCCCAAAGCGCTGGTTCGTTGGATTGCAGTGAACGGCTGCTGGGCCACAAACGTCCCGGGAACTTATGCGGATGGTGGACGAATTATGTCGCTGAAAAGCCCAAGGAGACTGCCTGTTGGGAATCTAGGTCCGAGCGTAGCGAAGCAGTAGTTCAGACATATTGGGGAGCTGAGGAATCCTTCTATTACGAAAGGCGGCGCACTAGGGATGTAGTGCGCCGCCTAAACTCTACCCTGATCCAAGGGAGGAGGATTGGACCAGCCATGTAATGTAGCGATAATCCAAGGGAGGAGGTTTGGACCAGCGCTGAAGATAAACGTTGATCCAAGGGAGGAGGTTTGGACCCGCGTTACATCATAATTGAGCACGGTTACTAAGTTTTTCAACTGCCAACGCCGCATTGCAGCAATGCATTTTCTGCAAGGCAGACTTTGCCAGTTTTTTAAACATAAATATTAAGCTTTGCATTCTTTGCGGGCTCTTGGTAGCCAAGATATCTGCAGTGTTTGACTTTAACACTGCGAGGCTCCCCAGTCTCCGTGATCTGGGAGGAGACCGTTGCAGACCGCGGAGCCATTTCAAACTTTGCGTTTTCTGTGCTATCACCGCTGCGCTCATCTTTACGCCATGTGCGTGGTAGGCCCGGCAGGACTTGAACCCGCAACCAAAGCGTTATGAGCGCTCTGCTCTAACCAATTGAGCTACAGGCCCACGCCGGATGGATTTAAAACCCTCAGGCAACCTTGTCGATGGCGAACTGTTGTTCAGCGTTGACGATCCAATTTTTGACAGCGGATTTCGCTCCAAAGCCCAAGCCAGCAATACTAAGGAAACATACTTCAAATAGGACGTCGTGTTCGTGATCTGGCCACGCCCCACCGGATTCCAAAACCAATCGACGCATCTCTGCAACGCGATCTGTAGCCGAGCGTAGGTGTTCGACGACCTGTTGAAGTTCACCCGTGTGCGCCATGGCATAGCCTCCTTCTTCGATGAGCTTACTTGATTTAAGCAAAGCACCTAAGGGGGCAAGAGGCCAATGAGCTATTTGGCGACGTGGTCATCATGGGCGGACCGCTCCCGCCAAAAGGCGTGTCGTCGCGGGCATAGGCTGGTTTTGCTTTGCAAGGTTATGTTACCGGCGTGAAGACTAGACCTGAAGACTAGACCTGAAGGGCGGAAAGTGTGCATTCGCCGCACATGCGCGGTAAGATTGGGTCAAAGGCGGCAGCCGACATTCAAACGGTAACGGATTGGAGATCCTTTCTGCGGTTCGGAATGCAGCTCCGAGCCCACATTGTCACAAATTCTTCTGGCAGGTGTTACAAAGGCTTTAACGCACGACGGTATTGGGCATGCAACAGCAACATGTTCTGGGAAGACCGCCATGAAAGATACTGACACGCGCCACCTGAGCTGGGATGACTGGGACGAACTGCGCCGTCCCGCACCGGAGACGACCGATTTTGACAAGGTGGTTGCGGCTGCCATGTCGCGTCGCGGGTTCATGACGGGCGTGCTCGCCTTCGGGTCCGCTGCCACCGCGCTGAACCTCATGGGGTCCACCTCGGCGCAGGCGCAGACGGCGTCGCGCTTTGCCTTCACGCCGATCGATATCCAGACCGATTTCACGATCCACGTGCCCGAAGGTTACGACTGGGGCGTGCTGGTCAGCTGGGGCGATCCGCTGTTCTCTGACGCAGCCCCCTGGGATCCGGCGAACGGCGGCGATGCGGCCACCGCCGATCGCGTGTTCGGCGAGAACACCGATGGCATGGAGCTGTTCGAGATCGACGGCAAGCAGGTCATCGCCGTGAACCATGAATACGTGAACGAGGACATCAACCTGCCCGCCGCCGCCGGAGAATCCGCCAGCATCGTGGACAGCGCCGAAGACGCGATGAAGCTGATGAACCTTCAGGGCGTCACCGTCATGGAGGTGGCCGAGACGGACACCGGCTGGGCGGTCGTCGTCGACAGCCCCTTCAACCGTCGCATCACGCACAACACGCCGATGACGCTGACCGGACCCGCAGCGGGTCATGCGCTGTTGCAGACCACGGCCGATGCCGCCGGCACGACAGTTCTGGGCACGCTGAACAACTGCGGTGCTGGCAAAACGCTGTGGGGCACCTACCTGACCTGCGAAGAAAACTTCAACGGCTACTTCGGCGCGACGGATGCCGCGATCACGATGCCCGACGGTTTCGACCGCTACGGCATCGCTGCCGAAAGCCGCTATGCCTACGAACAATACGACCCCCGGTTCGACATCACCGCAGAGCCGAACGAGGCGAACCGTTTCGGCTATATTGTCGAAATCGACCCGGCCGATCCCGCCAGCACCCCGATGAAGCGCACGGCGCTGGGGCGCTTCAAGCATGAAAACGCCGCTATGACACTGACCGCAGACAACCGGGTAGTGGTCTATCTGGGCGACGACGAACGCGGCGAGTTTCTTTATCGCTACGTCTCGAGCGGGACCTACACCGAAGGCGGTGACACATCGACGTTGCTGGACGACGGCACGCTTTACGTGGCGCAGTTCGCCGCCGACGGCACCGGCCAGTGGCTGCCACTGACGCCCGAGACGACGGGTATGGACGATCTGGCCATGGTTTGCATCCACACCCGTCAGGCCGCCTCTGCCGTCGGGGCCACGACGATGGACCGCCCTGAATGGGTTGCCGTCTCGACAACCCTGCCAGAGGCCTATTGCTGCCTGACCAACAACTCCAAACGGGCAACGGATGCGGTGAACGCCGGCGGTGACGCAATGCTGGCCGAAGACGGCACGCCGAACCCCCGAGCCGGAAACGAATACGGCCAGATCGTGCGCTGGCGGCCCACCGATACCGACCACGGCACCGACACTTTTGCTTGGGATCTTTACGTCATGGCGGGCAACCCCGACGTGCACGACGACGCTTACGCCGGATCGGTCAACGTCACACCGGGCAACATGTTCAACTCGCCCGACGGGATGCAGGTCGACTCGACTGGCATGATCTGGATCCAGACCGACGGCGACGACAGCAACGAGGGCGAATTTGCCGGCATGGGCAACAATCAGATGCTGATAGGCGATCCCGAAACGGGAGAGATCGCGCGCTTCTTGACCGGCCCGAACGGGTCCGAGGTGACGGGCCTGACCTGGTCGGCCGACAAGAAAACCGCTTTTGTGGGTATCCAGCACCCAGGCGGAGACTTCCCGAACGCCAGCCCGGTCCCACGCTCTAGCGTGGTCTGGGTGCGCCGTCAGGACGGCGCTGCAATCGGCTGACGTGCCCGGCACTTCGCGCATGAGCTTGGCGGCGTTGCTGAAGAAGCAGCGCCGCCAACCGCAATTCCATGGCCTTATTCTTTGGTGGGTTCAGTTGTAAAGAGGACCGCCTGCACCGACACCAACGACAGTTTTGTCCGCTCACCTACGTTTCAGACAACAAAATGCTGCGCACTGCACGAATGGCTGGTTCGGCGGGCCGCACCGCAGCATCCAGATGGTGGGTTTAATGGCGGCAAAGGGCCGTTTCTGAAATATCTTAATTTCTGCGGGTGCAAAATGCTGCAATTGCAGCGTTGGTAAGTTGGGCTCGAACCAGACCTTCCCCGCGCAGAGCACGAACGTGCGCTTTAGAACGCAACGGAGCTAAGCGTGTCGAAAGGCCTGCGCACCCCTGCTGGTTTTCGCTGCTCACAGGTGTGGGTTGTCCGGTCCCACGGGAGATGGAACGAATGCAAATCAGCAGCACTCATGCATGAGGCCGGTGGACTCGCTGAGTCGAGACCTGACAGGGATCTCATTGCACCTTACCGGCATTGGTGTGAACCAACAAACGATGTGTAGCGTCCGCAAGCCCCTGCTCTAACATTTCAAACTGGAACATCGTTCTGCCGTTCGGGCATAAGTGCCAACGGCTCGTTGCGATAAGAATTTCACGATGCAAAAAAGTGAGGACGGATCCGATCTAGGTATGATCTGACAATGCGGCTCGCCTTGACGTCGCCTTGCCCAACCTTGACGCCTCACGGTTACGTTACCAACGTCCGTCAAGGCAAATGGGTGAAAGCGTCAAGGCTGCGCTTTGCGTCGGCAAGGCTGGGTTTGACGTTCCCTCAACAAAATAAGGCTTTTATACATCGGCCTCTACCAATTCGGG
>TARA_R100000935_G_scaffold4072_1_pt1 | contig 13186 bp, 9 predicted proteins | sample TARA_R100000935 | Tara Oceans TARA_R100000935 (sample SAMEA2621502) | marine metagenome | biome: marine biome (ENVO:00000447); feature: surface water layer (ENVO:00002042); material: "saline water (ENVO:00002010), including plankton (ENVO:xxxxxxxx)" | depth 5 m | reverse complement strand
TTAAACCGCTAAGTGTAAAGTAACTGGGTTTGAAGCAAATAAACATCATAAGGATATGAGACCTCAAGCAATGATTGAACAAACTTTAAATCTAGTCACCACCAAAGACCATCAGCAAGTTGCCGTTTGGCGAATAATAGATGATGAAGTCTTTGATAAGAATCTGGTGGTGGTCAACTAATTTAGGACACTAATAAAATTCAAACCTACATCGCCATTACTTATAACCCTGAGTCGAGAACGGATAATAATTATAAGCGTTGGGGCAACTTTTATGACCGCCAAGATCTGTTAGTAGGTGACGAGTTGTGTCAGGTGGTTAATTTTCAGAGACCTTCCTAAATTTTGTGTAAGTATTTAATCTAAACGTCAGTTACACAGAATCTGGGATGGTCTCGCAAATATCTCAACCATAAGATACTTATCCAATAGAATTAAGCTGCACTATTTAACAGTTAATGTCTAATTTTAAGCATTCTGATTTATTAACGGAATTATCATTAAAGTTTATGCCAATCTTCAATCGCTTTGTACCCAGTTTCTAGTCCTACATCATAGCTATAACGAATTTTAGCTTTATCTTTAGATAATCGACCCGCCATATTTTTCAAGTCGGGTGGGCAAACTTCTAAAAACTTCTGTGGTGATGCAGAATGTAAAAATTGCACCGCATCATTATAACGTTGGGTTCGTGTTAATAAGCTTTGGGCAAAACCGTATCGTTGCTTAGAAAAATATTTAGCCAACAGCTGATCGCCCTTGCGACCTGCTTTATAGTAATTGTGAGGACGAGTACGGATCACCATTAGCTTAGCAACACGATCTTGTTGAGCGGCCCAATGCACAGGCAAAGCATCAGCTACACCACCATCGAAATAAGGTTCGCCAAATATCTCGACCGCTTGACGAGTCAGCACTGGTATAGAACTTGATGCTCTTAATCCATCCAAAATATTGTCTTTACAGGCTTTAATATAGTTAGCTTCACCTGAAATAGCGTGTGTTAGCACCATGTGAAACTCAGCATGACTGGCAAATAATTGTGCCTGATTTAGTGGATGCTCTTGTTCCACCACGTCCCACATCCACTTTAGATCCAGTAAGTCCCCACCTTTAAGGAAACGACCATAATGGATAAATTCAGGTCGAAGTGAATGATCTAAGTAAATCTGCAGGGTGCGACCTTGTTGCGCAGCTAAATAGTTAGCAACGTTCGTTGAGCCTGAGGACACCCCCACACAAAGATCAAAAGGATTAAATTGTTGTTGTAAAAATGCGTCTAAGACACCACTGGTAAATGCGCCACGCATTCCACCACCTTCAACTACAAGTGCTTGTCGATGTTGTTTAAGCATTGAAAACCTCGAATTCTTGTAAATACTACCTTTTTAACTTAACCATTACATAGAGTAATTAAGTGAAGCGCCTCGAGTATATCGGAGGCTGATACTTTTCCAAAGAACCATCTTAAACTACCTAGCTCCAAATTTTACTCATTCAAGTAAAGCTCAGCCATCCCGTCGAGCCTAGCTTTCACCTCTTTCCAATGCGGCATGACTTGAGTTAATAAGCGCCAAAAATGCTCACTATGATTGTGCTCAGCGATATGACACAGCTCATGCAATATCACATAATCAATGCATTCTTTTGGTGCTTTGACTAAGTGCGGATTGAGGATTAAATTACCTTTATTTGAGCAGCTTCCCCATTGTTTTTTCATTACTATTAACTTCAATGAAGGATTATTTTTTACCCATGAGGCCTTATGTATCAAGGCCTCAAGCCTCTCTCTAGAGACCGACGTAAATTTATCTTTATACCATTTATCAATCAAGCTTTTCACGAGAATCGCTCGTTTTTCAGCGTCTAATTCAGAATCATTTTGAGACAATTCTACATGTAACTTACCGCGACTGAGCTTCACCGTACTGTTTATTTTATCGTTAGTTTTTGCATCGGTTATCACTTTTAACACATAACGACGACCCAGATAAAACTGGGTCTCACCACTGATATAACGTTTAGGCAATACGTGATCTTGTTGCTTTGCAAATTCTTGTAGGCTTTGCCATATCCAGCGAGCACGCTTCATCATGGCGTCATGTATTATCTCGTCACTGGCATCAACAGGCGCTGTGGCGACTACACGCTGATCAGGATGTACCTTGATGACCACTTTGCGAGGTTTGCTCTTTTCGTTAATAAGCGTATCGCTTCTAGACTTATTTTTTGTGTCTTTACGCACGACTTCATAATGGATCTTATCTTCACCATAATAAAAGTTGCCTGTCTCAGTCATTGCCTACTACCCTCTTGCTGCTCGTGGGCTACTTGTCTCTCTCGACAGCCCAAGTCGGGTAATCTTTAGCACCTCTTCAATGAGCTGTTGCGCTTTATCAATACCCAAGTCAGCAAACAGCATTGGCAATAATCGTCTATTAATCGCATTTTCAATTTCACTGGCATTGATGGAATATTCCGCCACATTCGTTTTGACTACTTCATCAATCTCAAAGGCGTAAGCGACCAGCTTGTCATTATCTAGCTCTTTATCCGCTAAGCTATCATTATCACCACCAGCGTCAAATAAAAGCTTAAACAAACCAAAATAAGCCTGAGCATGTTTATTTAATTTGCCATTGTCATCGATAAATTCATTCGGTACATCAGCAACATCGCGGTCTTTGACGGCCTGCTCAAAGTCAGCAAACATCATGTACTGCTTCACGGGTGCATCGAACATCGCTTTAGCTTCTTCAATGGCTTTTTTTAGGAGCTTAGAGAAGTACTCTTGCGCATACGGATCATCAGCCAAATCTTGCTCAATCATCTTGGTCACACGACCTGTAATTTTATCGGTTTGGTTGCGTGCTTCATCATCACTTAATTCTTCAGGCTTAACATCCTTGCCTAAATTGCCGACCAAGTAAGCCCCTTTCGCCTCTTTAACCTCAAGTCCTGCAATATGCTTATCGAGTAAGCTACGAATATCCGCTTCATACTCATCATAATCGATGGTCTCATCAGCGTCTTCACGTACTTGCTTACGTAGGTTAATAAAGGCTTTTAGATCCTGCTTATAACGATCGCGCTTGCTATCAAATGATTTGTCTTCAAAGAAGGACGCCGATTGCAATGCAATTTTCATGGCGTTAGAAAATTCAGTTAAAGCAGCATAAAAGTCATCACGTTCTTTTAGCTTGGTATCAACCACTCTGCCATCTATTTCCTGCATTTTTGGTGCAAGCACTTGTCTTAATGCTTGCCCGTCTTGCTTGTTTTTTACCGATGAGAAGATAGCCCACAGCTCGCTATGTAGTCTTGGCAGCTGCTTGTACTCAGTATCCATGGCGTTATAAAGACCTTTGAGGTCTTCGATATCAAAACCTCCTTGCGTACGTTCCGCTAAGTCTTGGTATTTCTCGATGGTGACATCTAGCTCTTTTAAGATGCCACGATAATCAATCAGATAACCAAAGCGTTTCTTCTCATGCAAGCGGTTTACCCGTGCAATCGCCTGAATCAAGTTATGCTGCTTTAGCGGTTTGTCGATATACAGTACGGTGTTCTTTGGCTCATCAAAGCCCGTTAATAGCTTATCAACGACGATCATAATGTCAGGACCATCGTCCTGACTAAAGGCTTCTATGATGGCTTTGGTATACGCTTTTTCATCACCGCCGAAGTCTGCGGCGACATTATCTTGCCACCATCTTTGTACGATGTCTTTTGATTCGCTATCGACAGTGTCATGCCCTTCACGAGTATCAGGTGGTGACATGGCAACCACTGAGGTCACTTTACCAATCTTATCTAATGCCATTTTATAGCGGATAGCGGAGGCTTTAGAGTCACAAGCCAGTTGACCTTTTAGATGCTGCTGTTTAAAGTTTTGAAAGTGATCAGAGATGTCATGAGCGATCAGCTCGATACGTCCCTCCACCTGATAGATTTGACCTTTTTGGGAGAACTTACGTTTGAGGTCACTCTTTTGATCATCAGTGAGCTTTTGGGTAATACGGTCAAACCAGCTATCTATGGCTTGATCGTTGGTATTCAGCTCAGGGATACGCTCTTCGTAGAGCAATGGGGTGACGGTTTTATCTTTGACCGCTTGCTGCATGGTGTAGGAGTGAATGATGCTACCAAATTTGTTTTCGGTCTTATCGTCCTTTAGCAAGGGCGTACCCGTAAAGGCGATAAAGGCAGCATTTGGCAAGGCTTGCGCCATGCGAATATTATTCTCACCGTTTTGGCTACGGTGACCTTCATCGACCATGACGATGATGTTTGGGCTGTCGTTATAGCACTCATCATATTTAACGGCTGAGCCAAACTTATTAATAATGGAGAAAATAACCCGCTCATTACCCTGCCCAATCTGCTGCGCTAGACGGCGACCAGAAGTTGCCATCGCATCCGTTTTGTCGCGATCACTAAGCACACCACCAGAAGCAAAGGTTTTACTAAGCTGAGTTTCAAGATCAACACGGTCAGTGACGACAATAACACGGCACTTCGCGAGCTCTTCTAACCAAATGAGCGCCTTGGAGAAAAACACCATAGTGAAAGATTTACCACTGCCTGTAGTATGCCAAATCACTCCACCCTCACGACTACCCTTCTCATCAAAAGTACTAATACGTTCAATCAGGGCTTTGATACCAAAGACTTGCTGATATCGGGCAACGATTTTGCCAGCCTTTTTATCAAACAAGGTAAACATGCGCGTCATCTCAAGCAAACGCTCAGGCTGTAATAAGCTAATGATAAGGCGGTCTTGGTCGGTAACGACTAGATCACCGCCATCAATCAATGACTGATATTCATCTTTAATAAAGGCAGGACGATGGGCAAACAGATTCTCAATCTGCTCAGGACTGAGCGCTTGATTTTTTAGACGGGCAAACTCAGGCTCAGAGATCTCTTCTTCGACCCACTTCGCCCAAAATTTCTCAGGCGTACCGCAAGTGGCATATAGACCGTCATTACCATTAACTGCCAGTAATAACTGGCTATAGGCAAACAGGTGCGGGATTTGTTTTTGACCTTGATTACGGATGTGCTGGGAGACGGCTTGCGTGTTGGTTGATTGCCACTCTCTACTCGAGTCAGGACGTTTGGCTTCAATCACTGCCAACGGTAGACCATTTACGAAGCAGACGATATCAGGAATGATATTACCTGTCCCTTCAGCATTCTGTACTACCAGCTCTTCGGTAAAGTGAAAGCTATTATTATCGATATGATTCCAATCTATCAAGCTGATGGTTTGCGAGGTTTTTTTACCGTCGATAAATTCGGTCACGGTCACGCCATATAGCATGGCGTTATAGAGCTTTTCATTGGCGAGTTGCAAGCCTAAATTCATCGCTGGGTTTAGCTCGTGCATGATCTTATCAATGGCGCTATCTGATAAATGATGCGGAGTGCCTTCAAACATAAAGGTTTGCTTGGCTAAGAACGCACGCATAACGGGCAATAACACCACTTGGTTGGTGGCTTTATTTGAGGCAACCTTTGAGCGCATGGCGTGGCATTTACTAGGCGAAATAAACTGATAGCCCAGCGTTGTGAGTAAGGTTAAGGCCGGAATCTTTGAGCTGAATTCTTCGGCGAAGTTGATGCTTTTATTAAAATTAGGGTTGATCATATCTGCCCACTTTAGACATAGCGTTTGTTTGGTTGTTTGTTTGCCTTTATCGATTGTAGCCCAAAACACCATAAAAGATGTCATAAAAAAGGCAACAAAAAAACCGCCAAGGTTGCGCGTTACCTAAAGGGCACTAAGCGTGGCGGTTGTGTTGGGTACAGATTAGTTGATGAGAGTTAACGTATCAATATTTATTAATTTTAACGCCGAGATAATACATATCCTAAGTCATTAACTACTTAGTTTGTTATTTATATTTCTTTAATATTTTTTTATATTCATCTCTTATCAGATAGACAAAAAAAGCTATTAAACCAATACACGTTATAAATAGTATAAGAAGCTTATAGTCCAAAACAGTAACTGATAAAAAACGATCAAGACCATATATAAAAATTAAAGTTGCTATACTTAAGACGGCTTTCACATATACCGAAATAAAATTAAAGCGAGAATCTAATATATACTGCATTTTTGAAAGTAGTTTATCTTTAACGACAACAGAACTTACATCGCCTTTGTTAAAAAACCTCTCTATAGACACTCGAAGGTAAGCTAGCTGTTCATTTTGTTGGAACGTATTAAAGATGACGAAACCGCTAAATACCATTAATGCTAGATACGAAACATTCAAATTAACTTTATTTAACTGTATTAAAGCCGCGGCTACTGGTAGACCCAACGCCTGAGTTTGTAATGTTCCTAAAGAGTCATTTACGGATTTTACGAAATAGTCTAAATCTTTTTTTAATTCTAGCTCAAGCTTCTGATAACTAAAATTACTTAAATACGCTTGAAAACTACTTAAAGTATAAGAAGATATCTTTTCTATATTTTTTACAAGCTCATGAAAACGTTCTTTTTTTTCAAAATTCTCCAGTATATTAGCTGTTTCCATAATAAATATAGACTGCTTCTCTTTCTTATGTTTATCAATTGGCTCATCATTGAGAAATTCTTTTAACTCGTATATTGATTTTCCAAATAATTCAATATCAAGATTATCAAAAATATTTTTGTATGTTTTTTTAAATTCTTCTCCTGAATTAGGAGAGATAACTAATGGTTTATCTGTAAACAATACGATTTGTCTATAACCATCTAAGTATGCGTATTTAGCATACAACACCATAATTTCATTAAGATAAACAAAATATTGGCGATACATACTCACATCAGACGTTAAATTATTTTCGAATGGAATTATAATCTTACTATTCCAATCTATTTTTTCGAAAGATGAAAGAACATAATTCAGCAAGTAGTCTAAAGTTGAAAAAAAGTTACTTCTTACGGAAGTTATATTTACGCTCAAAACGAACGAATAACTGTTACCAATTTTGAAATCTTTATACATAGGTGCATAAAGGTCATCATCGTCAAAATCAATGGATATAGAGTCATTACTATCGGTGTCATTTTCAGTATACTTTATTATAGAGTGTATTTTTTTATCTTCATCCGCTATAAATTCACCTATAAAACCTGTTTCAGTATAGGATATTACAGTAGATATTTTTAAAACTTCTTTAAGGCTATTAAGAGCATTATTCATCCTGTATCACTTTATTCTCGACCTTAATGCCAATATTATTGCGCTTTATATTTTCATACTCTTCTTCAGTCAATTTTATCATTAACTTATAGTGTTTGTCGTTAACCTGTTGACTCTCTACGACAAGTGATGTCGCCTTATCAATATCTCTTTTTGTACCTTTTATACTTATGCTTTCACCTACTTGAATATCTACTTTTAGTTTTTTATCGACTGTAGATTGCTTAGGATTAAAAATAGAATTATAGTCAGTATAGCCCTCGTTTTCACAGTACTCACCAAAGGTTATAACGTCTTGGTCTTGAGGAAACAACTCTGGATTTGAAACTTTTAGTGCTTCGAATATAGGAAGAATGTCTTCTTCAACATTAACAGTATCCTCAGAGCGACATTTTTGACTCATTAGACCATATATCTGTTGTTCAGTGCTATATCTTAGTTTTTTTCTGCCTTCGTACGTCTCGGGAATAATGTGGTCTAAATACTTACCAATGTACTTTATTATTTCTTTTGTAGTTGCACCATCATTCAAAGGGATTGCAGTTGGAACAAAACTTTGAAAATATTGAGCAACAAAACCTTTTTTTCTTGTCCATCTTACATAATTAGATATCAGATTTGTTGTGTCATTATCCTCGTCTAAATTGCCATCTTGTACCACACTATCTTCATTTAAGTGTTGGTTAAAAACAGCAAGCTCTATACTTACAGAAAATCTTAATGAAGCATTATCAATATTTGTATTTGGTATTATTGCTCCGGTAGGGTCCAAAGTAAAACCAGAAGATGGATTAACAAGGCCAATTACTAAATAATCTTTATTATCCCTTTTATACCAAAGTACTGGTATATAACCTCCTGTTGCCATCATCTCATCTTGCATTTGCTTTTTGAGCGCTCTAACCATCTCTTTCGATAGCTCTAGAAAAGCATCAGCTTCGATGTTCTGATTACCATTACTCATATAGTGACTGGCTATTACTTTTGATAAAGTATTTTCTCTAGTGAAGCTACCACAAGTTGATGTTACTCGACTTGCGTTTCTAGAATCGTAATCTACTTTTTCAGCAAATTTATCTAGTAAAGCATTGCTTTCATGTAGACTTTGTCGCTCTACCAAAACTACAGAATCATCACCTTGAGTATGTTGTTTTTTTTGCAAATCATGGATAACTGCTGCATGTATACTGATTGTCGTCATATTATGAAATCTTCTCTTACCAAAATTTATATTGTTTAATCAATTCGTATTACTATACATAGTTTCATTAATATTTACCTCTTATTCTCTTACTGCACAAATTTAAAACAATCTAGCTATCAGTAAATGCGTCTACTTATTTTCCACAGAACTACTTTTATCGGCTGGTTATTGTGATTACACAACTAAATACATCCTACCTCAAAATCAACCACCACCCGCTTCTTACCCGTCAACAATACCTGCATCAACGCCTTTTTCTCTTGCTGTAAATCAGCCAATTGCTGCTCAAGCAATTCGATTTCTTTATGGGCATTGGTTAACACGGTGGCGATTTTTTGTTGTTCTATGCAGCTTGGAATTGAGATCTTCATACTCTCTAAATCTCTAGGATATATGTGAGGTTGAGCACCACCACTTTGTAGAGTATAGATTTTTTGTTGTTGATTACTGAGCCAGTAATATAAATATTTAATATTATTATCTCCTTTAGGTTCTACGACTGAACAATCTGACGCCCAAATTTTATAAGGAAAAAAAGCTATATAACCAGCGTAAGCTCCACTAGCACTAACAGTAATAATATTTTCATGGGTAAAATCACTGTGAGTATAAGGACTTGATTTACCACCTGCGATTACTGGGTAAGAACCTTCTTTAAGGTCTTTACTGCTTAGTGCTTTACCTTTTTTAATTTTAGCGAAGTCAGCAAGTTTTCCTTCTTCCCACTCACCCTCAAACGGTTTCCCCTCATCATTAAGCAAACGCTTTTTGCCTGTCAGCAATTGCTGCATCAAGGCTTTTTTCTGCTGGGTACTATTCTCAATTAAACACTCAGTCGTGCTAATCGCTTTATCCCAAGTCGATAGGATTTTGGCAATTTTTTGTTGTTCCTGTTTTGACGATGCCACCATAATAGGTAGTTCAGAAAGTATAGTGGTATTTAGATTTAGCATTGTCTGCCCAACGGCATTCTGCTCTAGCCACTTTCTTACTGTACTTTTTTGCAGAAAGTAAGATAAAAATAAAGCTGAATTTTCTTTACTAATAGAGGCTTTTAAACATCCTGTTCCACATAGTGCGCCTTCAGATTCTTCTGTTATTAAACCAAATCGAGCAACATCACCCCTTCTACTAAATAAAATATCGCCTTTTTTTAATTTATGCTTAACAAGGTCATCAGCTCTAGTTTCTGGTATTTTTGCTGCACTATTAATATCTGCTCTGCCGTCAATCAAATCTTTCGGCATTAAAACTGGAATGCCTTCATCTGTATATTCGTGAGCATGAAGTTGACTACCGAAAGGTCCAGTTTGAATTTTACTAGAAATATCACCAAGTGAAGTTAGTTTCCAACCATTAGGCACCATAACCCAACTCCTTCAAATATCCTGCCATCTCATCCTCTAACAGGTTTAACTCTGCTTTAAGCGCCAAACGCTCAGCACGAACCGCATCTAGATCAATCTCTGCCTCTTCCTCAAAGGTATCGACATAGCGTGGGATATTTAGGTTAAAGTCATTTTCTTTAATTTCATCAAAGCTCGCTAGATATGCATATTTATCAACGCTTTCCCGCGCTTTATACGTCTCAATAATCCTAGCAATATTGTCTTCAGTCAGCTGGTTTTGGTTTTTACCCGATTTAAACTCATTGCTCGCATCGATAAATAAGACTTTGTCATCAGTTTTATTCTTTTTAAATAATAAAATAGCCGCTGGAATCCCCGTTCCAAAGAACAGCTTTTCAGGCAGACCAATCACTGTATCGAGCAGGTTTTCTTCGATGAGTTGCTGACGGATTTTGCCCTCAGACGACGCACGGAACAGCACGCCATGCGGTACGACCACGCCCATACGACCAGTACTTGCTTTAAGCGTTTCAATCATATGACTGATAAAAGCATAGTCGCCTTTAGTCTTGGGCGGTACACCGCGATGGAAGCGACCATAGGGATCGCTGCTGGCATCTTCATAACCCCATTTATCTAGTGAAAACGGCGGATTGGCAGTGACCACATCGAACTGGAGTAAGTGACCGTCTTTATCGAGTAGCAGCGGATTACGGATGGTATCGCCCCACTCGATACGGTGGTTGTCCTCACCGTGTAGGAACATATTCATCTTGGCCAGTGCCCATGTCGAGCCAATGGCTTCTTGACCGTATAGCGCATACTTCTTAGAATTTGAGTTTTTGCGTACCATCGCCCCGCACTTAATGAGTAGCGAACCCGAACCACAAGCAGGATCACAGATCTCATCGCCTTCCACAGGCTCAAGGATAGTCGCCAGTAAGTTCGATACTTCGGGCGGTGTATAAAACTCACCAGCCGTTGCGCCACTACTGGCGGCAAAGTGCTTGATTAAGAACTCGTACGCATTACCAATCACGTCCAAGCTACCAACACGCTCAACGCTTAGGTTGAGGATCTCTTTGCCAAAGTCTTCTAATAGGTGGCGTAGTAGCTCGTTCTTTTGCTTTTCTTGACCCAATTTATCGGTGTTAAAGCTGATATCTTGGAAAACGTTTTTGAGCTTGGTGCCGTTAGCTTCTTCAATCGCATGAAGGGCCTCGTCAATACGTTGACCGTTGCCCGGCTGATGACGCTGCTCGTATAGATCCCAAAAGCTTGCGCCCTCAGGTAAGACAAAACGCTGCTTGGACATCATGGCATGGATCAGTTCTGGATTGTCACCAAACTGCTCAACCAGCTTGTTGTACTCATCGCGGTAAACGTCTGACAGATACTTGAGAAACAGCATGGTCAAAATAAAGTCTTTATAGGTATCAGCGCTGATGACGCCACGGAAGGTGTCACAGGCGTTCCATACGGCTTTGTTGATATCGTCTTGATTGATTTTATTGATAGTTTTAGTAGTAGTGCTGGTCGGCATTGATGTTTCCTGAATACTTTGAAAGGTATAAGTTTTATAGGGGTCGATTATGGTGTCATGCATTCGCTTTGCTTAGAAGTATAGCGCACATTATGGTTTGTAATAACATTCACTACGCTCCAATTTTTGGCTTATGAGAATTCCACTGAATTAGATATAGATAATTGTTAGAAGTACTAAACTATCGTAGCAATAATGTTATTACTGAATTTTTGTTTTGCAATAAAAAACAGCGTTGTCTATTATTGAGTTTCTTACTGAAATATAACGACAGGTAACAATATGAAAATCAATAAGCTATATGCAAGTATCGCATTAACTAGTGCTTTGGCGCTTACAGGATGTGGCGGCGATGATGACGGTGAATATGTAGCAGGCGGCGGTAACAATGGTGGCCCTATCGTCAACAATGAGCTGAACTACGCAACATTTGACCCTTTCAGCGACGTGGTCAATGGACAATACAAAACAGGATGGGGTAAATTTGATTTCAAGCTCAATAATAATGGCTTAATTCGTAGTATTTCTACTGTTGTGGGTAGCTCGCCTACTGCCTATCAAGACAGCAGAAGCGATGACCTTAGATTAGAATATTATGTTGGTAATAATTTATTCGCCGCTGTTCCTGAAGAGTTCGATAGTAAGTTCTATAAAATCAACTTCGTAGATAGCGATACGTTCAAGCTAAAAATTCAGTCAGGTAGCAGCATCGTTAATTCGACTTATGACATCATTACTCTTGACCTCACTGGCGTCGGCAAGCAGCCAGGAAATGCTCAGACTGGGATAGAGACAGATTTAGATTATTTCCCTGATAGCTTTAACGCTACTTTCCCTAGTGGCTCTCAATGTTACATATTTTTAGAAACACCTGATCAAGACTACTATACTTTTTCTGATTATGATGAGGAAGGCAGTATGACGATAGATCAGTGGATTGCTAAAGAGAAAAAATACAATACTGTCAGCAATCTTGTCAAAGAAAATGTCGGAAGCAAAAATGAATTGCAAGCGGTAAGATATACTGATGAAGATGGCGATATTAATGCTGCTGTGGTATACAAAGGCTTAATTTATGAAGCTTATTATTACCAAAAAGGTATTCAAGAGAAAGAAGATATCGACCCTAATATCGCAGAGATCTACTGTAATCAATACAATAGCGTTGCCACCAAGTTCTTAGAAACACAAATTAAAGCTGTTTATCAGAATTAATCGAGTATAGCTAAGGTTTAAATTTAAGGTTTGGTAGCTTTTACTAGTGAGTGGTTACTATTTTTCTTACAAGCAGCGAAACAACAAATAGCGCCTAATATGGGCGCTATTTTATTATGCCACTATAGCCATCTTGCAGTGCTCTATTTAGAATGGTGGCAAGTAGCATTAAGCGGTAATGGTAGGAAACGTAATCCTAACTACTAGAAATAGTTTTTTAGTGATAGTATATGTTTGAAATCAAATAATGTCGTAGAAATATTTAGTTACATTTTATTGTGAGATAAATCCCATTATTTGCCTTGCCTCCAATACTGTTGCGCTGTTGGTCTATTTGATGGTCTAACGTGCATATCTATTATTACAATGATAATTAAATCAAATACTTATATATATAGTTAGACTTCCTCCTTCACCGCCAATCTTAGTCATTCCCTGTTTTCCTGTCTTGTCCTACCCCCTCCTAAATATCCCTTAAAAACTGTTAAGATAAATCTTATAGTCTTCTCATGCTTTTTTTTCTGATATCACTTTCTACGATTTTCTTATCACTAAATTTACATTAATGGATGATTTCTTCAACCTTAAACCGCTTTAACTCTCTCTTCCACCCTTATCATTGAATTTGCCTTTCCTAGTAACAACAATGAGACGTTATCTCAAAACA
>TARA_R100000935_G_scaffold58667_1_pt1 | contig 13254 bp, 17 predicted proteins | sample TARA_R100000935 | Tara Oceans TARA_R100000935 (sample SAMEA2621502) | marine metagenome | biome: marine biome (ENVO:00000447); feature: surface water layer (ENVO:00002042); material: "saline water (ENVO:00002010), including plankton (ENVO:xxxxxxxx)" | depth 5 m | reverse complement strand
TATATTCTTAAAATGGTAAAAACCCAGATTTTGGACTTGATCCTTTAAAAGTGAGTATGAACACCGAGGATTACATAACCTATGATCACAGTTCAGAGGGGTTAGAAACACAGAATTCTTCCTGTTTAGATTGACTCAGTTGTTTGCATAAATATCCAAATACCCAGAAATTGTACTTGATCCGCAAAAACACAACAATTGTTCTTGATCCTCTAAAAGATAACCTTTGGCCATAAAAAAAGCTCCCCATTTCTGAAGAGCTTTTTATTAAGTACAGGCGGAGAGACTCGAACTCTCACACCTCACGGCACTAGATCCTAAGTCTAGCGTATATTTGCCCAAATAAAGTCAAATCATCTCATTTTCAATTGTTTACACTTTATTGAATTTTATTTGATTTCATTTAAAATCAATTAATATCAACATTTGTTGTACCTATGTTGTACCTGAAAATACTGAGGATTTTGTATCTTTAAAGTGATTTTTAGGGACATACTGAAATGTTGTACCTATGTTGTACCTGATTTGACTTTCACAAGAAAACAGGTCAACAATGTCTGCAAGTACAAAAATAGTTCTTCGTAAAAAGCCCAATGCCAATGGGCTTTATCCGCTTGCCATTAGAATTACCAAAAACCGCCGTTCCACCTTCAAGAACATTGGCCATTATATTGATATCGAGGATTGGGATGATAAAAAACTTAAAGTCAAGAAGTCACATCCAAATGCAGATGTCCTGAATAACCTTTTGTACTCCAAATTATCAGAAGTTAGAAATGGCATAATTATGCTTCAAACCGAGGACAAGGATGCATCTGCAAGACAGATTAAAACCGAAATATATAGGCCAACTTCCAATTTGACATTTTTTGATTATGCCGATGAACATCTTCAAGCTTTGGAGGCTGAAAAGAAAATCAATCGACATTCCACTGATTCTGCATGGATTGGATACCTTATAAAGTTTAGCAAATCAAAACAGCTTACCTTCCAAGAAATTGACGACCGGTTTTTGAGGAAACTCAAAATTTATCTGAAAGGTCCATCTGCACTTTCAGAAACTACGGCTATGAATGTAATGGTGCTTATTCGACTATTGTTCAATCGCGCAATTAAAGATAAAGTAATAAGCAAGGAACTATATCCCTTCGGAATAGGGAAATTCAAAATCAAATTTCCGGAAACGGTCAAGATCGGGTTGAACCAACAAGAAATAAAGAAACTTGAAAGCATTGATAATCTTTCTGATGTCGAACGGCATGCCTTAAATGTGTGGTTGTACAGTTTTTACTTTGCAGGGATGCGAGTTTCCGATGTTCTGTTTACCCGCTGGTCACAGATATATGATGGCCGTCTGCACTATAGAATGGGTAAGAATTCCAAATTATTGTCTTTAAGCATCCCAGATAAGGTTGCAAAAATTTTAGAAGAGTATGTATTTGAAAAATCCAGTGATGATGATTTTATTTTTCCAGAAATGCGGAAAGCTAACCTCAATGATGCCAAAGACATCTACAATAAAACCAAGACCGCCACAAAAAAGTTCAATCATAATTTAAAGGCAATTATGAAAAAAGCTGGTGTCGATAAGAAAGTCACCATGCACATTGCAAGGCATTCCTTTGGGAACATTGCGGGAGATTCCATCCATCCATTAATGCTACAAAAATTATATCGTCACAGTGACCTAAAAACAACTATAAACTATCAGGCCAATTTTATTCACAAAGAGGCTGATGAAGCTCTCAATAGGGTTATCAATTTTTAATCAAAAAGAATCAATATAACATAAACACTTCTTTAATGAAACTATCACTCATAAAAGCCAAAATCCATAATGTTCAAGGAAATCGAGTAATGTTAGATTTTGACCTTGCTGCACTTTACGAAGTAGAGACCCGAGTGCTCAAGCAAGCTGTTCGACGTAATCTCAAACGATTTCCAGATGATTTCATGTTTCAGCTTTCAAAGGATATGTGGAAAGAGGTTATCACAAATTGTGACAACCTCCCGGAAAACATCAAATTTAGCCCTACCACCCCCTTTGCCTTTACCGAACAAGGCGTGGCAATGCTCTCCAGCGTACTCAATAGCGACAAGGCCATTGATGTGAATATAGCCATTATGCGAGCCTTTGTAGCTTTACGACAACACCTTACCGATTATGTAAATCTTAAAGAACATGTTGTTCAGCTTGAAAAAGAAATGAACGTGAAGTTCAAGGATATTCATCAGGCATTGAACTACCTACTACAAAAGGACAAAGTGCAAATTAATCAAGAGAACAGAGAACGAATTGGTTTTAAAACTGGTAATACGTAGAGGGTGATACCTGTCTACCATTGTAATTTTATTTCCAGTATCAATTCAAATCAACTGTGTAAAATCCAGATCAACCTTTAGCCTTATTTCCAGATGGGTCAATATTGTTGCCAACGATTTGTGCATGGTTTATTACGTTGGTCTTGTAATTAAATTAGTAAATAAAACTTGGCGATAGTTCAACCGGAGTAATTTCAGCGAGGAAAATCAGAAGCAATAAATTTATATATCTTGTACATTGCAGTTGATATTAAGAACTATAATACTTATTCATATCATTTTTGACTTTAGACATATCAATCCCTTTCTTTTCGGCATACTCGATTAAATCTAATTCAATTGAAATCTGCAATTTGTGAGCTTTTAATGTTATAGCTTTTACTCTTTCAAATAGTTTGTTAAAGTATTCATCTGATTTGAAATCATCTTTATTATCTGTAAGGCTTTCATGAATAAGCCAATTTCTATCTGTGAGAAGTTTAAACAATTCAACCTCCAAAGGTTTTGGTGGTAACGATTCCTTTTTGACAATATTTATTGCCGTCCCAAGAGTGTATTTCTGTTGTTTTTTTAAAAGATTATCCGCTTCTTTCTTTTGTTCAGGTTCCGTTTTTTTTAAAACAATCGAATGACTTAGTGCGTCCTCTAATATTTGAACTGCGCACAGAGATTCCCCTAAAAGGGTGTAAAGAGATATTTCTTTTTGAGAGGCTTTTTTAAATCTAATCTTTTCGACCATCGTTGTTGTTTTTATAGCCTTCCCCTTTTTCTAAATCAAAATCAGATATTTTCTGTTCAGTTTGAAAATGATTTTTTGGATTAGCTCTTTTCCCCATTATTGAAACAGCAAATAGTGAAATGCCAACAAATCCAACAACTAAAATTGTTACAATTATTAATGCTATGTCAAAGGCTTTTTTCAAATTGAGTAAAACTTATTCTATTCGTAAACAAATATATTAATATCCTAGAAAATTTATAGGATAAGGGGAAGAAATGGTCAATCGCGTTTAACAATGATTTTTCTGCTACCTTTCAGTTCATTAAGCTCAAGCTCCAATTTTTCGTTATTGCCCAAAACAAACTTCGGAACCACCAATACAAATTTTTGTGAATGTCCATTTTTTATAACATTGGCCATTTTATGCCTGTAGAGAACATTCTGTTCCAACCTTTGATAGGATGCTTTCCGTTTTTTGTTTCCATTGGCAGTGTATACTTTCAGGAAGTCCACTTCAAAATCGATTCCAGACCTGTTCGAAATCTCCACCATCAAATAGGTCTCGGAACCGTTGTAGACCACCTTTTGCAATTGGATCTTGATACCTTTTTTCCGTTTGGTAGCCAACCTCCCGTTTTTTGATTTCATTAGGTATTCACCGAACCTTTTGAAATACTGTTTCCGCTCAGAAATACTGTCAAGCTTCCGTTTATCCGGTTGCCTATCTTCTACTAATGGCATTTCGGTTCCAATGCTTTCATTTCCTCCGATAAAATAATTCAGTTCTGGAAGCTTTTCGGAATACTTCAGGATATAGGAATACACCTGGCCGTCATTGGTAACAACGAGCAGGTTGCTTTCTGTACCTGGCTCTGCCTGTAACAACCCGAAATACTGCTCCTTCTCACGGTTGTAGGTGAACACGAAATGGGAAGCCCCCGTAATGCCCTGGCGTATGGGTTTGGGAAAGAACAGGGCAACGTTCTTTTGGTCATTGGCATAAATGGTATCGAGTGGTCTCTGTGCCTTTATGGACATTGCAAATATCAATAGCAATAGTGTAAGATATGTTTTCATGGTAATGTGTTTTAATTGCCCATCAAGGGCTTTCCTTGGAACTTGGTCTTGGATATTTTTAAAATGAGTCTGTAATTATCGGATATGGTAACCTTGACATTGCGGTGATTGCGTTGGAAAATCTTCTTGAATCCGCTGACCTGTGGCACACCGGCAATGTTGATGTCGTCCACCATATCGCCAACGATTTCATTGGTGACCTCGGCCCTAAAGCTGTTCTCAACATAGATTCCCTCGCTACCGTCCTGCTGGTCATGGGCCTTTAATTTTACCGGTTGGTGGTTGATGTTCTCGATATCGATGACCGTCCGATTGGGTTTAAAGCTGACAAATCCATAAATGGGCGTATTCTTGGGATAATGCCGGCCGTAAATGGTGGCATCTTTTAGCAAACGCATCTGTAAGCGATAGTTGGTCTTGACGGTCTGCGTACCATCCACACGGACATAGATGAAATCATCGGTGTTTTTTGAATTCAAATCAGCATTCTCTATAGGATGCGAGGCAAAAAAGAGCTGGTTCTCCAAGGCACGTTCCTTGGCCTCGACTTTGGTTTCCTGCTTGTCAATGACGTCCAAAGTGTCCTTTTCCTTCTCAACGGTCAGTTTGGATGGCCTGTACCTTGGATTGATATTTTCATAGGATCGTTCCGAATATTTTATCTGCCCCTGCCGATAGATACTGTCCACCAATCGCATTTTTTCCTTTTCAAGCAGATTGGGGTCATATACCCCCGTGGAATCCAAAAGGCGTTCGTCATAGATGCTCGGGGCGTTGGTCTGCCTGACCTCCTTCAGATCGTTAAGGGCATCCAATTTGGAATCGTACTGCTTTTGGCCGTCCTCCAGTTCCGGAACGGGAATCTGGTTGTTTTCAATGGCAGGTTCTTCCTCTTCTCCCAATACCAGCATGGCATAGCTGCCTATAAAAAGTAGGATGCATACCATTACGATGGAGAAGATTATTTTGTTTTTTTCAATCTTCATATGAGTAAGTTTTTAAATGCCCGTTATGGGCTCAATTTTCATTCTGTAGTTTTTTTAATGTTTTTTCAAAAAAGTCGGCAATCAACAGTCCGTGAGTATTGTTCGGAAAATTCCTGTCCACCTTGATAAGATTGCCCGTCGTCAACAGTTCATAGGTATCGGTTACGGATCCCCGGTTGATCTCGAAGATGGTCCTGGTCTCGAACCTGTAGGGTTCATTCCGTATATCGACCCGGGATTCAATACCCAGTACCTTTTGTACCAATGAATACTGCAACAGACGGTTATAGACCCCATCGGCCTTTTTCTGGCGGTACAGGGCATCCACCGAGCTGTTGCCCAACCATAATGCCTTTTCGAGGTTCCTTTCATAATTGCTCGCATCGATATTATAGAAATACGTATGGAACAGTTCCAATTGTGCCAATGCCTCCACCTTTAGGTTTTCCTGTTGGGAGACCAGCTTCAAGGGAATCACACTACCGTCCGAATTGACAACAAAGGCACTGCCCACGGTCTCATTATGCAGTTTTATGACCATCAACACGGAAACGATGCAGGTAATCACGGCCCCTATGACAACCGTAAGTACAATAAAGCGGTTGAGCTTTAAAATATTGTAGATGTTTTTATAAGGTGTTTTCATTTTATTTTTTATTAATATCGATTATCGACTGCCAAATGCGCCTTTTAGAGTGGATTATCCACCAGTGAAAAGTTTAAAGGTGAACGAAATGGCCCTACGGTACAGTTTGAACTTCAGGAATACGATAAACCCGATGGAGCCCAGTTCCAATAGCGGTGCAAAGAAGCTGCTTCCCCAATCCGTGCCAAAGAGGTCGCCCCAAAAATTCGTGTTGATCTCCGTGTAAAGATTGTTCACGAATACGTTGACCAAAAAGAAGGCCGGCACCAACATATATACCCCTGCATAAAGCTTGAAGAAATTATACGCCAATGACCTGAACTTCTCGAACACGGCCAGACTGATGACCAATGGGAAAAATGCCTGCATGATGCCCAAAAGGAAGAACCGTTCCGCCAAAAACAAGGGGTAGATGAACAGATCCAAGAGCCATAGGAACACCCCAATGATAAAGGACAATATCTTCAATCCGTACAAGGGAGTGACAAGGGCTTCATAAAGTATGGCCATCGCTTTTTTGGCGGCTTCCAGGGCACCCACATCCTGTTCGATGTCGATATCCTGCATCTGCAACGGGAGGAGTGCCGGAGCCGTGTCCCGGTATTGGGTCTCGATGGCCACTAAAATACCATCAAAGACACCCAACACCTGTGTGGAGAAAATGACCAGAATGACGACTGCAAAGTTCTTGGCCAGTTCCGAAGGGGTCAGCCCCCAGGTATGACCTTCGTTGTTCGCTACGCCCTCATTGTATTTTTTTAGGATGTTGATAAGGAAGAACAGTACGGCAAGGACCTTCATACCCCCAATGGTATATTGTGAGAACTCACTATTCTTTATGGTCTGAAAAATAGTGTCCACGTATTCCAGTCCTATGCCCAAAAAAATACCCGACATCAATAATTGGTTTCGCGGTTATTGATCTTGTGCTGCATTTCCCGAAAGGCGATGATCTCACGATAGCGCCTGGTCTTGGCCTCGATCTCGGCTACCATTTCCTTGGACTCCAGCTCCTTTTCCTTGAGTACCGCTGCACGTTCCGCATCGGTCATTTTAAGGTTGTCACTGGAAAGTATCTTGTCGATATATTCCATGCTGGCCATTGAGTTCTGGATGATGGCATCGAAGGAATCCGATATACGTGTAACTTCATCGGGCTTGATAAACGGGGAGTTCAGGATTTCCCTCAGGTCGTCCTGTACCACATTGAAAAGGCGTTGGTTGTTCTTGGCCAGTTCCTGGACGGCCTTTAGTTGTTTGATGACATTGTTGACCTTCTCGATATTCTCCTTCTGTGTTTTAAGGAACTTTACCGTTTTCAACAATTGGGAAGTCTGTTTGCCGGATTCCAACAAGGATTTCATAAAGGAAATAAAATTGGTGTTGTCATAAACCGGCATCCCTTGGGCCATAATATGGCCGGATGAAAAGATAGTCAGGGATAGTGCCAATACTAAAATTTTGATTTTGTGTCTCATTTGTCTGTTTTTTAAGTGATTAATAATTTGATTTCTGCAAGAAGCGGCCAATGGCCGTTTCCATATCGTTCGTTTCGTTATAGATGGCCATTATGGCCTCGTTTTCCTGTCCGTCGGTGAGGTAAGCGGCAAAGACCTCCGGTGGTACTTCCAATCGGAAAATGTTGCTTTCCTTCCCGATCTTGATGAACATTTCGGTGTACTTTCTGTCCCCGGTCAGGTTGTTCCGGATGGATTTGAGTTGGTTAAGGTCATGACTGGACAGGTTAAGTCTTTTTTGCAGTTCATCGTACCCTTTTTCATTTCGCAAACTGTAAATGACCTGGGTATTTTCAAGGATACTTGCCGATGTGGAATTGTTGGGCAGTTGGTTGATGGACTGTAGGATGATTCCAATGGCACCGTTCTGTTTACGGATAGCCTGATAGTAGAACTCCACGCTTTCCAGCACATTGCCGAACTTCAGTTGTTTGGCAAACTCATCGAATAGGATGATGCCCTTTTCGGCCTTGTTCCTCCAAATGGTCCTTTGAATGGCGGACTTGATGAGCTTCAACATTACCGAGAGGATTTCCTTGTTGTCCTTGACTTCGTCCAGTTCAAAGACAATCAAACGTTTGTCCTCGATCTTATAGGTCTGGTCTTCGCTAACATTGAACAAAAAACTATATAATCCATCATCGACATACTCCGAAAGGATGTGAAGGAAATCATAGATATTGAAATGCTTTTCCTGGATGTGCAGTGCTTCCAAAAGAGTATCCTTCTGTCTATCGACGAATTGGTACAGGTTTTCAAGGGAATGGGTGTCATTTACACCTTTTTGGTAGTAGTACCGAAGTACTTTTTTGACTGCCACTTCTTCAGCTTTTGTTGTAGACTTGCCGGAAGCCAAAAGCTCCAACAGAAATATGGCCAAATCTTCCAACCGTTCGGGTGTGAGATCCTTGTCATCAGCAATGTAAAAGGGATTGATGCCCAAATTCTTCCCTTGCTCATACCGCAAAATGATGTGCCTGTCGGGATAAAGCTTGGCAAACTTGGCATAGGAACCACCTAAATCAATAACGACCAATCGAACATTTTGCTCGAAATATTGACGTAGGATGTTGTTTGCCAAAAAGGATTTTCCTTCTCCAGTAGGTGCAAAAATGGCGAAGTTCCGGGCCTTGATACGTTTCTTTTTTTCGTCCCAGACATCCTTTAGCACTGGGATGTTATGTTGCCTATCGTTAAAGATAACGCCAGTGGCATCTGACAAGTAGTTTGTATTGTTTATGTACAGACATAACGCGTGTTTCAAATCGGTGACGTATAGATCCTCGTTGGAAAAGTTGGAGACAAAACAACAATAGGAATTCAAAAAATAGTTTTTCCGTTCCTCCCCTTTTGGGTAGTATGGCACAATGTCCAGCTCCTTGAACTCAGTCTTGATCTTGGATGCAATATTTTCCAACTCTTGGGCTTCCCGGGCCCAGAATACGATGTTCAGGTGCCCCCTGATAATTCGAGAACTATCATCTTCATTGATCTTGGCAACGATGTCCTCGATTTTCTTTAATACAACCTTGTTCTGCGTACCGAAATTGGAACTCTTCTTCAATTCCTCGATTTTCTTGTCCAACAGCTTTCGCCATTTGTGCTTGTCATCCAGATAGATGATTTGGTTGACGATATGGTTTTCGTTAAGGTTCAGCCCCAATCCATCGATAAACCCCTGATGGAACACAAAATCATCCGAAGTGAACCTGTCGTTGGTCTTGCTGCTCTGCACCACATCACCAAAACACAGTTCGCTATTGATTGCCAGTACATCAAAATGATGGTCACCGATTTCGATATTCGATTTTTTTAGTTGAACATCCGTATCAAATCCTTCATTGAAACCATTGAAATACTCGTTGGTAAGCTCTAATATTTCCTTTTCCCTTAATGGTCTCAAAGAAATCTTGCGGCTATTGCCCAAAAAGGAAACGGCATCGTTTACCGAAGCGATGAACTCTTCTGCGGTATGGTCCATCTGTCTGTGGATGCCCTTTTCGACCTTACGGAAGGGGTTGGTGAACTTGGCAGTGTTCAATGCCTTGTTGTACGGTAGGACAAAGAACAGATGGCAACTATGTTTTAGATAACCGCGTCCTTTAAAATAATCGTGGGTCGCCTTTTGCAGAAAAGTATCGTTGGGCAATTCGTCCGCCGTATAATGGCTTTTCCGGTAAATGTCCTGCTTGTGGATGACCGTGGCCACGGGCAATGATTTGAACGCTTGGAACCACGATCCGTGCATGTCCTCAAAATCCTTTTCCGACAGGGAATAGATCTCGGGGTTGTCCACCTCATAGCCCAATACCACGTTGCCATTGTTTGCGAACATGATATGGCCTTGGATGTCCAAAATGGGATGGTATGCCAATAGATTAATTTTTTTCATAGGATAGGCCGGTTTGTTTCTTATTGCTGACGGTCTGTGGAAATACCTTTTTGATGTGCATCAGGGCAGGGTTTTTGGTAAGGCGGGTCAGCACCGTATATACCGCTCCGTTCCATAGGAATACTGAAACGATGACCGTAAAGCTGAACGAAAAGATGATAAGCAATAAAGAGCTGATAACAGATGTCATCATCAGGGCGAACAGGGATATGGGCAGTCCCATGATCACGGCCCGCTTGCGTATGTTCTTATAGACCTCGAACCGTTTCATTATACTACAATGCCTATGAGGTAAGTAAAGATGCCCACTACTGCTCCCGCGATCAATACGAATACCAGTACCCGTGTGATTCCCTTTTTCAGGTCGGCATTCTCGCCGAAGAAATGCCCTGCATTGAACAGGAAGCCGATCAAAAAGATGACACCAAGGATAATGGGGAAAATGGCACGGATGGTATCCGAAACATCGTTTACGGAATCTTCGATGCCCCCGATTTGGGCAAAAGTCGTACCTGAAACAAATAACAATAGGGTGGTTGCATACAGTGTTTTTTTCATGATAAAAATCGATTTAGAATTTGCTTGATTTTGATATTCGAAAAATACTGTATATTACAATTCAAATAATTGATTTTCAATAAGTTGTGAATAAAATAAAATTTAAAACAGATTGTTTTTGTTTGATGTGAATTGATGTCAAATTGTATGGAAACTTGAAAGGCCTATGTTGATAACTCTAAAATTTTGGAAGTGGTCGAGCTTCAAAAACGTCAGTTTTTGGATTTTACTGCTGCAATTCTGCTTTGTTTTTGGTCAGCAAAAAGTGATCGTTATCGACCCAGGACATGGTGGTAAGGATTCCGGTGCCATCGGAATTAATGGTATCCGGGAAAAAGAAGTGGTTTTGGATATTGCCAGGGAAATTTTGAGACTGAACGAAACCCTATTTAGCGATAAAATGGATATTTATTTGACACGCTATGGTGATACCTTGATTCCTTTAAAGGATAGGGGGCGATTGGCGAGGGCACTCAAGGCAGACGTGTTTGTGTCCTTGCACTGCAATGCTTCGTTCAAATCCTCACGTGGGATAGAGGTTTATACACCTACTTCCAAAGATGGAAAAAGACATATCAAGGCATCCATTGCAATGGGACTGTCCATTTTAAATGAAAGTACCAAAAAACTGGGCTTTAAAGAACGTGGTGTGAAGTTTGCTAATTTTCAAGTACTCCGGGAAATTGTTGCATGCTGTCCATCCTTACTCATTGAGGTGGGGTTTGTGACCAGCCCCGATGAGGCCAACTATTTTTTGAAACCCGAAAATATCAGGGCAATGGCCTTGGCCATTTTAATGGGACTGTATGACTATTTAAATATATAATTATGAAAGAGTTTTTTGTGGAGATTGTAAAGAGCTTGTTGGAAGTGTTCTCCATTATCTTGACAGGATTCATCCTTTGGGCAAAAAAGATCTTATCCAGATTTTTTTGATTTGATATATGAAAAAAGCTTTGTGACCATGTGAAATCATCCTCTTTTGTCCCTGCTCTCCTTGTCAAACGCCACCAAATTAAATAGCTCCCGCATCCTTGACCGCACTCGGTTTCCATACCGTTCTTCCAATTCCTGGGCATTGAGATTGGTCGTGGCATGAGTTCTAAGTTTGCTTTTCATAAAAAGATCATAACGGGAAAGCAATATTTCCCCCATGACATTACAATCCTGCCCATAATGCCGTCCCGTTGGTTCCACACCCAAATCATCAAAACAAAAAAATTGGCCGTTTCCGTAATCCTCGATGGTCTTATACCCTATGTGGTTGAAACCAAAAACAATATTACGACTGGGAATCACGGAATAAGGACGTTGGTGTGGAACTAGGAACTTCAATAGCTTCATTAGACTTGTCTTCCCACACCCCACGGGACCAGAGAGCAATAATCCCTTATTGGGATCGATCCCATGCTTCTTGCAGTTGTCATAGTCCCTAATCATGTAATTGCAAAGCTTCAGCAGGATTTTACGGTCATCGTCATATATCTTGAATTTCTTGCCGAACATCAACTTTCCCTTGGCATCCAGATAGATGAGCATTTTGTCAAAGTCGTACAGGATATGGTCTCCCTTAAGCTCTCCCAAGCTGTACTGTACGCTCCCTTCCGTAATGATATGTGGATGGTTCAGCTTCATAGTGGCTCGTTGTAATCCTTGTTCTTCCTGGTCTTCAGGTTGTCCCGATATTGGCCATCCGTGAGCTGTTTGTCTTCGTTTTCCAATCCAAGAGATTTTTGATTTTCAAAATTTTCCGGTTTGTTATTGTTTTTATTGTTTTCCATGGTTTGTATATGTTTTATTATAGGTACCAGTACTTGTCCATTGCTTGTCCCATTTTTGGTACGGCTTCGGTACAGTACTTGTCCACTACTTGTCCCGAAATCGAACATCTTGATCCTGCTCCCCTTGAATGGGTTGTGCGATGGTGTATAGAGGATATATTTCCAATGGCTGAGTTCCTTGATACAGCGGTGGTAAGTGGACTTCGAGCCAATCTTGGCAAAATCCATTACTTCTTCCCTGTTTACATGGAATTCCTTCCTGAAAAAACTGTTGTTCCACAATTGAAACAGGGCCACATACAGACTGATATGGGTGGCATTCAGACGACTGTCCTTTGAAAACTGTTCAAATACCCCATTCAAGTGCCTGATATAATTGATGTCCTCCAAAGCTAGAACTTGCGGTTTACCCGGTTCCTTTCCATGACCTCCATAATCTCGGTATGGTCATAGTATAGGACACCCCCTATCTTGGTATAGGGAATGGTTCCATTGACCCTCAAATTTTGTAGCGTTCCCGGTGAGATCCCCAAGAGTTCCCTCACCTCTGGGGACTTCAGCCATTTTTTGACAGATGATCCGGAATGTTCCTCAAAAAGTTGTTTGATCTCCTGCAAGAGTTCCAGTTTGAACTCGAACAGGTCTTCGGTGGTAATGATCGTTGCTCCCATTTGCAATTGTTTGTTTTAAAAACAAAGCCGTCCCACCTGTTTTCATTTTATAGGGACGACTTTGCCCTGATTTGACTTTCGATGGCACAAAATTGCAAAGGCATTTTCGATATTTTTCCATAGCTATGGTAGAGGTGGGGAATTTTTTCTTAACATTTTTTTCAGGTGTTTTTAGTGCGTTTTACTACATGGAACACCTTTGGAGCCTCCCAAAAATGCTTAAAATTTATGTCACAACTGCTAAAAACGGGATTTCCCACCTTGGGATAGAGGTGGGGGATTTTTTGGTCAGTCGTCCAGTCCCTCCATCCGCTGTTTGAGCATCTCGATGAGCCTGTCCAGAAACTTGGTCCTGCCGGTCTTCCGTGACCTGATCTCGATGAAGGTATGATAGTAATTGCCCAGGTCCACATTGTAGAAATGCTCAAAATGGGCCGCGAGTTCCTTGATGTCCGCAGTCCCGCTGTTGATGCATTTAGTGGAGTGCAGCGCATAGAGGAGCTCGATAAGGTCCGTCTTGCTGCCCGTCCAGAATAGTTTTGAAGGTCGTTCCATAGGTTTGTCTTTTAAGTCGTCCATGTTG
>TARA_R100000935_G_scaffold58808_1_pt1 | contig 13306 bp, 11 predicted proteins | sample TARA_R100000935 | Tara Oceans TARA_R100000935 (sample SAMEA2621502) | marine metagenome | biome: marine biome (ENVO:00000447); feature: surface water layer (ENVO:00002042); material: "saline water (ENVO:00002010), including plankton (ENVO:xxxxxxxx)" | depth 5 m | reverse complement strand
GCAATTTGACCGAAAATGGTGGCGTCATAACTCCGAAATAGCTAACTATCCCTGGTATTACAATATACAACCTGTAAGTTGGTGGATGAATAGCCATATTAAGAAGGCCAAACAGGCTTTGAATTTTACGGAATTTGCCACCTATCCACCAGATATTGCGGTAAAGAAATTTGAAGCCCTTCATATGGTCATGAAAGAGCAGACCATGCCACTTAAATCCTACCTTTGGTTGCATGAGGAAGCCAAACTGACGGACAAAGAATACCAACAACTTGCCGACTGGGCAAAAGAAATGCAGCAAAAAGTGGAGCAAGAAATGGATTCAACCCAGAATTAATTGAACAAGCCTTGTTTTTTTTTAAAGGTTCACCATTTGCATGTTAAAAGCTAAGGACTTTTTAAAATGCTAGTTATCTTTTATTTCTGCTAACTCAATATTTAGTTTTTGGTCTCCATAATTCACATAGTTCAACTTTACAAACCCAAATTTTTCATGAAACCAATAGGTTACTTCAGAACGGCCAAGGTCAAAGTTTGATACAGCTTTAACTTTCCAACAGTTTTCCAGTTCTCCGTAGTTTGTTTGTATTGTTTCTATGGATAGTATTTCAAAGGTACTTCTTACTTTCATATGGGACCAATCCCCCCAACCTTCCTGCAATTTTATATCATTGTCCGTCCATTTTTTTCCTACACTCAAAGGAAATTTAATTTGTGGAAATGGAGCTACCTCTGTGAAGTTATATTGGTTAGACCTGAATGGATGCATCCATATTTCTTCCACATTCTCTCTTATTCCTGTACTTACAGTTCGGCTCCATTTATTGTAAACAGCACTTTTGTTGAGTTGATATAAATTAATGCTGTCAATTGACTCCTTATCAAATTCATATTTTACCAGAATCTCGTCTTGTTTTTCGGGATTATGTTCCCATCTCTTCCCTGTTGCCATTAATAAAATACGCTCCTTGGATAGCAATTCATTGGATGCGCTATAGAATGCTGCATCAAAAGCGTAAATTCTACAGGGTTTAAAGACTTCTCTTCTCTTTTCTATCCTTAGAATAGAATCTAATTGAGGTGTCATTTCTACGCTTATGCTTGCTCTATATTCGTACTTTGGCATTGGTTCTGGAGCGCAGCTAAAGTCATCACTTTTTTTGTTGGTGCAACTTCCAAGGAGAAAGACAAAGCCAAAGAATAGGTTCAGTTTATATTTCATAGCAGGTAATGGTGTGAATGAAAGAAAGTACGAGGCTGCCTCGCCGTTAGGCTGGCGTGATGCACACACAAGTGAGGCACGAGCGCGACGCTCGCGCCAGCGGGGAATTATTGTGTTCCCTTTTTATTCGTCGATTGTAGTATCAGGTAATTCCAAAATTGATGAAGTTTCTAATTCTTTACCAGCAATTCCCTTAATTGAACCAAATAATACATTTATGTTTTCCTGTACACTCCAAATTTGTTTTTCTCTTATTGCAAAATTTTTGAATGCAGCTTTTTTTTCATAGTTCAGTTGTTGAATCATAGAATCATAATTTTCGATAATTCTATTAATATTTTGAACGAATTCGTTACTTGTCAAATAAGAATAAAGAAGTTCCATTTTATCTCCTTTATTTTCATCAGAAGACTTTACGGATTGCGTTTTAATTAATATTTCTCTTAAAACAAAGGAAACACTTTTGACTTCATTAAATCCGCAAATCCATACACCATTTTTCTCTCCAAATCTATCCATATCATTTGGAAAAGTTTCGGTAACAATTACAGCAATATCTGCTTTACAATTAATTTGGTCTTGTTTAAGTTTATTAATCCAATCATTCGAAAAATTCTTCGTTCTTTTACTTTCATAAACTATTGAACCACAAGTTTGTTGCAGTGGATTTATTACTGTTTGAATACAATCGGCCCCTCGAATTCCTTTGCCAATTTCAAGAATATTGTCGAAAGGATATGCATTTTTCAAAAGTTCTTCTAATGCTAATTCTTGAATTTCCCCTTGCATTTGCATTGAACCTTGTTCAGCTTTTCGTTTCATTTCATCGATAAGTTTTTTTTGGTCATCTAGTTGTTTTTGATATTCCTTTTCTTTCAAAGCCATTGATTCACGTTCTTTGGCTTTTGCTTTTTCTTCAATTTCAGTTTGTTTTTCAAGCAATTCTTTTTGAACGTTAAGCTTTAAGTCTTCAGCTTTTTCTTTTAGTTCATTTTCTCTTTTTAATAAATCAATCTCTTGAGATTTTAATGCTCTATTTTCCTCTTTCCTTTTCTCGTTCTCTTCTTGCAGTGATTTTAGTTGTTGTTCGAAATACTCCTGAGTTTGCTTTTGAATTTTATCAGATTCCTTAACTAGTCGTTGTTCAAGTTTTTCTTTGAAGAGTTCGTTTTCCTTTTCTTTCTTTTGTTCAAATTCCTCTTTTTCTCTTTCGAGTTCTTTGCGTTCTGAATTAAATTTTTGGGCTTGTTTTGCAACTTTACGCTCATATTCAGCTTTGAAATGAGCTTCTAGTTTACCAGAAAGAGCTTCTTCAACATCAAATTCATGTCCACAATTTGGACATTTTATTTTATCGTTCATTAAGTTAAATTTATTACAAGGTTCTTTTTTTAATGTAGCTAATTGTCTGGTATTTAAAAAGTAGCTGCTTTTGTTATCTCAATTCAGTTTATAAGTGACTTTTGATTTATACTACTATTTTTAATCTTGCAATTGCTCCACTATTTTTTATACTCTAATGAGCATAGTATTTTAATTCAGAACCCAATTTATACAATCTCTAACTTCAGCATGGTCGTTCGGTAAAGTAGCCTCTAATCCATTGGTTTCAATATCGTTAGTAAATCTCGCCCAAACTTGTTCAGTTTTTCCATTGATATTTAAATGCTTTTCAATTGTTCCTTTTGTCCAAATCCATATACCTTGGGCTTGTAATTTTGCTTTTAGATTTAAGATATTCTGTTTGATGTTTGGTCTTTGAGCAAGTAATGCATAGGCTTCTGCTGCTGACATTGAACTATTTCTATTTGTTGGTAGATTATTATCTAAAACAATTCCATTCGCGGGTGCTAGAATAGCCAATTCAGCAATACAAGCAGCAATATCAAGGTCGTTTGCTTGAATAAACCCGTCAGAAATTCCGTGTTTAAAAGCATAGTCTAAATCCACAATAGCTTTACAAGGTAGATCCATTGTATTTAAAACTAGCATAGATTTTTTTGTGTTTCCTGAACCACCTTGTTGAACTAACGCACACTTGTTTAAAGCTAAAGTTCTATTCGATATTTTATTTACAAGGAAGGGTAATAATATGTTTTCAGTCTTTCCTTCAGTTAGTATTATTCTTTCCGAAAAGAGTATATTACTTGAATTACTTAATGTAAACATAAGTGTAAGTTGATGTTGTGCATTTCTTTCTACAGTTGGTATTGCAGATTTTAATGAGTTTCTTTTATGTGTTCCTAATTGTTGATTCTTTCTAACCAAAATAGTATTGGCTACATCTTTTTCGGTAATCATAAATGGCGAATGTGTCGAAAATATTATTTGATATCCTTGTTTGGATAGTGTTTTCAAAGATTCCCTTAAAATCTCAATAGCTTGAGGATGTAAATAAAGTTCTGGTTCATCAATTAGTAATATAGTAGTAGTAGTCCTTTCTTCGGCATTTAATTTCAAGTCAGCAAGATGCCTTATCAATGTCATTTGAATGGAGCGCTGCGCTCCATGTCCTAAAACCGAAACATCAGTTCCAATTTCATTTTGATTTTCATAAACTTTTATTGTGCCTTTTGTAAATACTTCTTTTAATTCAGGTGTTGGAACGTGAACTTTGATGCTTATATCTGGAAAGAACGCATCAAGTTTTCCATTTACCTGTTCATCAAATGATGTTAGTTCGGGTGCTCTATGTCGACCGTCTGCATCTAAAATATCTTTAAGTCCTTTAAGTGCATTTCTTACTTGTTCTCCGTATTGTTCTTCAATCGGACCTATTATTTCTGATAGTAGTTTACCAATAGTTGAGCTTGTCTTAAATTTACTTACATCTTCTTCCGAATTTTCCATGGCCCCAATGTGTATTGGGTCAGGAAATAAGGCCTTTATTGCGTTGTCGATACCTGCGGGATTAGGTTGCCACTCTTCTTCCATTTCTCCTACTTGTGGATTAAAAACTTCTAATCTTACTTGTGCAGCAGTTGAGAATGGTAAAGGCTGTGTTCTTCTAATCCAAATAGTTTCATTGTCTAAAAAAGGTTCAATTCTGTTTCTATGTCCTTGATTTAGGTTCGCTAGCAATTCATCCGTAATTCCGTCAATCTTTGCAGTGACCACTACAGGGATTTCCGGATTATTAAAATCATTTAGTTTTAATGTGCTTTTTTGAAGAACCCATTTGATTGCTTCAAGAATATTAGTTTTCCCTGCATTATTATATCCAACTAGTGGTGTATAATCAGATATATCAAATTTTTCTGATTTAATTGACCTGAAATTCTCAACTTTCAATTCGGCTAGTTTATGTCCCATAATGTTTATTCAGATTTCCATCTTTTGATATGATGCTGCAACCCAGTTTTTGCTCCACCTATAAAATAGCCGCCAGAGTTTACTTTCTCAATCAATTTTATAACGTCATTAGCATTATCAGATTCCCAATCTAATTCGGTTATTAGAAAAGTCAAGATTTCTTTTGAATTTAGTTCATAATTATATTTTTTTAAAGCTCTTATATAGGTTTTGCATTGTTCTTCATCCATAAAATGATGAATTCCAGTTGTCATATTTATTGAATTACTTAAATCAATAAATGCTTGTTGAACAACTTTGTCCGGCAACATAGTTTTGCCGATTTTGGTTTCAGATTTCAAGTTAATCGCTTCCCAAGATTTAGCCCAGTCTTTCACACTATCTTCAGACCATTGATGAGCAATAATTCCAGCTACATTTTCGTAATTATCGTATTTATACAATTCGTGTGAGTGCAAACCAAATGCAATTACAATTTTCTTTCCTTGCCAATTATCACTAAAAGTACGCACAGTCTCTATTTTAAGTGGCGGATAAATTTCGTCTATTTTAACTCCACGAAAGAAGTCCCTTAAATTCCGAGTACCAAATATTCTTTCTAAATATCCGGTATTTCGTTTTGTATGAATTAACAAAGTTATTTGGGTTATATCTTCAATTTCATTACAAAGTTCCAATGCTTTTTTAAAAGCACGAACCTCGTTTTCTTTAAGTGGACCTATATTGTCATTGTAATATCTTCTTTTTTCCATTTTATAGCTTCTGTTAGATTGTGCACGACATAAAGATGAAGTTTCCTGTTACTACACACCTTTTTAAAAAAACCATAAGCCACCACCGACCAGTACCTAAATAACTTCCTGTGTCCTATAATTCCTATTAATCCAATATAAATTTTCGTGGGTGGGCAGCGGGGGGAGTACTACAACCAAGAGTTTGTTTCTAACCTTCTAAGTTAGCAAATATTGGTTTTGGTATTTGCTTAATCGATGAAGTCCAAATATATCCGTTGTATGGTATTTCTTGGTGGTCCTGGGGGTGGGGTTGGTACCGCCAACACAATCAAATTTTTGGGGAGTATTGTTTACTGTATCTTACAAGGTCCAAAAGATTTAATACTACTATTCGTATACCAAATCAAACTCTAACGGATCGGCCGAATAGGTTTCATCATTTTTTATGACGCTGAATTGTATTTCATAGGCTCCTTCCGGTAATAGATCTTTTGGAAAGATCACCCATAATACGCTGCCTCTATGAAATAAATTTTCAACAGGTATATCAATGACTGTTCTGAATCCATCTTTACAACCGTTGGTAAAGGAACTACTATTTATATCGAACTCGCTAAGGGTCATGATAGGAGTTGATACTGAAGGGTTTTGAACACTACTAATTTTTACCCGATAATTATCAGGGCCATTTGGAGTACTCGGAGGATTCAAAGGATCCCAAAATAATCCTTTAAAGGCTAACCGAGTTCTTTGTAAGTCCTCACAATCAATTACTTGTTGAACGATTAATGAATCGATTTTTGGTTGGTTGTTATAGATTTGAAAATTTTGCTGCAGAATATCGTTGTTGTAATAGTCGTTCAATTTAAAATGTAACGGTAAATCAAGGCTTTCAGTTAAGATATCATTTTCTTGGAAGAGTATTGAGCTATTTGAATCTAAGCTTATTAAAATTGAATCTTTGGAAAGGGTTGTATATTTCAAATCAAGAGTATCTCCTCCGTGTTCAACAAAAAAATAAGGTGTTGCATCCAATTCTCTAAAGTCTGTATCCTCAGCGTTGTCGGTCAAATATAAATGAGCTTCATGGAGACGGTATTTACGGACAGAAAATTTAAAAGGTAAGGTGGTAACAGTTTTCTCAAGACCTTCTTTGGTTATATTTTCTATACTAAAAACAGGTTTGACGATATATTTTGTTGCTTTTTCAAGTCCCTCCAAAAGATGTGTCCGCTGAACAACTTCATCCGTAATGTCTTTTTTGGACCATTCAAGATCTGTTGCCTTTTTATACCAGATTTCTCTAATTATTTTACCTCCAGTTCCACTAACTGATGTTGAAACATATTCGAGTTCCATGGATGTTGGTGTTATTTCTCCAATATCATACGAGAAACCTTGAAGATTAATAGTAGGTTCTGGCGGTATTGTATTGGATTCATCCTTACTACAGGCCAAAAAAAAAGTTGAAGCAAATAGGGTAATAAAAAGTTTCTTCATATTATTTTTAATGGTAACAATTTGTTGATATTGTTCACTTTAGGGATTGTTTGGCAAGGGTTTGTGTATAAATGATTGCGTACATTTCCAACGTAAATTGTCCACCTGCTTATGAATATAATTTATACATATAATTGTGTGCAGTTTTATCTATTTCAAAAAACTATTGCCATTCCAAATCCATTTTTTGCCGGTTGGATTTCAAATGTAGTTTTTTTCTCTAGACCTTGATTATATTTCAGAATGGACTTCTTTTTCTGTAAATTACTTAAAAAGTTAAAGGCCAATACCGCAGCAAAAGAACCCGTTACTCCGATTGTTGTTATTGTATTGTTACTTTCATTTTCAAACGGTTTGTTGTCTGAGACTTCCCAAACGAAAAATCCAATTTCAGATGCAAGGGCTACTAAAGTTAAAGTACTGAATGTCTTAGACCTGTTCCAATGGGTAAGCGCTTCTTGATTGGTCTCCATTAAATTTTTCAACTCTTTTTTGGTTATCCGGGTGTCATCTTGATAGTATTGGTAATCAAAAAATCCAGAAAACATTGTAATCTCTTGCGCTTTGATTTCGATTTGTGAGAGGCAGAATATCAAACATAGCGATAGAAGTCTTTTCATTTTTATAAATATTTGAGTTATTCTTAAATTGAATATAACAATTTAGTTAGAGGTATCAACGAAATGCCCATTTTACAAACTACAATCTCACTAACCGGTACCTAAATACATCCTAATGTCCTATAATTCCCATTAATCCAATAAAATTTTCTGTGTTGGGCAGCGGGGGGAGTACTACAACCAAGAGTTTGTTTCTAACCTTCTAAGTTAGCAAATATTGGTTTTGGTATTTGCTTAATCGATGAAGTACGGGATTATCCGACAAACGGGTGGAACGAGTTGAAAGTTATAATGTTGAAAGTTTTAAAGTTTGCACGCCTAGGACGTATCCGATGAAAAAGGGGCCAGACTTGGAAGTGGGGAAGTAGAGGAGGGCTCAACGTTGGGAGACTTTGCTTAGCGGGTATGTGACCCGTAGCTTTAGCTAATTAATACTTTGTTCAAGATAGTTTCGCATAAATGATGAGTTTCCCAAATATCCTCTATTGATTCAGGGTTATAGTTTCTTTCTTCCAAAACATTAATCCAATCTTCAATCATATGTACAAATCCTCGTTTGTATAAAGTAGATTCCCAATCACCAAACTTCAACGTATTTTCTTCTTCTTTTGTAAAATGGGTACCAGAATTTAAATTATTGATTACCCATTTATTCCCCACTGAAAAAAAATCGATCTTTTCTTCAGTAATACCACTAATTCTATTCATTCCTCCAAGTAGTAGCGTTTCCCCTTGTTGCCATTGGACCTGAATATTTTCTAGCTTTTCGTCTTTAACTCTTGAAACAACATTTATATTCCGAATTGGCCCTTTACCTAAAAAACGAAGACTATCAATTACATGGATGAAATCATCAAAAATAAAAATTCGCGGATTGCCTGCTAGGTCAACCCGATTCTTTTGCCACGATATTTGAATAGGGTTCGGTACTTCTGATAATGTTTTTATTAGAGGAGCAAACCTTCTGTTAAATCCTAGATACAGGGGTAATTTATTTTTAGAGGCTATATCCAATATCCTTTCGGATTCTCCCAGTGAATAGCTCAAGGGCTTGTCTACAAAAACTGGAATTTTAGCTTCCAACAATTTTGGTATAATAAGTACATGACTTTCAGTTGAACTGTGAACCATTGCTGCATCTGGTTTTGAGAGTATTAGTTCATCCAAACTTGAGCAGGTTTTATGTATTCTATATTCATTGGAAAGTTTGTTTAAAGTATAATTATTTCTTGTACAAAGAATTGGATCTACTTTGGAATGATTTGCTAAAATTGGTAAATAGGCTTTTTGGGCAATCCTCCCTAATCCAATTAATGCGATTTTAATTTTGGGCTTATTTGACATATAATGAATCTAAGGAATTTAAATTGGATTATACATTAGCGGTGGTATTTGGTTTAATTATTTTGGATAAGGTATTCGAATATGAATCCTGGTAGTTAGCATGTTGTTTGCCTATTTGGGCAAAAGAAAGTTGGAGCGGGTCGGTGCCGACCCTTTAAACTGACCCATCATAGTGGGCCATGGTAGCAAAAACAGGCTTGAAATTATGAACGTAAATAAATATATTTTCATAAATGTATTATTAATAGTTGCACGCTACCTAATTCCATTTCGCTTCGGACCAGGCAAGTTTGATTGTTTGGCAAAACCAATGCAAACGCAGTTATAGGTACATCCAAATATTCTATCTTTAGTAAAAGTAAACCAATAAATACTAAATTGTTCAAAGAGAAGATAATCTTCATCCGAGCCGTCTAAATATTTTATTTCGATAACTTATTGGTCATCAACTTGTTCACTATAAAGTATTATATTTGGTTAGCAGCAGACTTACAAAGAAATGGCATATACCAAAAAGTTGAACCAAAGTTATATCTATTCTGGCCTTAACCTATCCAGAAAGATTGGGTCTGGAATAACAATGACACCCTTAATGGAACATAAGCTGAACGAATGAGGAATTTTGCTTTTGAGAGTTTGCGCTTATTTGATATTGATCGTTGGAAAATCGGTTATGTAAAGACCAGGGTGGACCAAGAAAATTTACTATAAAGAGGCTGTTACCGGTCAATGGAAGCTGTTGGCCCATGGAGCGGTTGCTAATTGTAATTAAAACTGGGATTATTGCTGGCCTGTTCCCCGGTGCAAAATGAATATTAATGTTATTACCCAGGATCTGGGCTATTTAAATTAAAAATTATGTCTAAAAAAGGTATTGTTTCATTAGAAGGTTCTGACCGAAGATCCTTCATAAAAAAGGCGGGGGCGGCTACACTTTTCAGTGCAGCGACCCTAAACTCTGGTTTTGCAAATCCATTCCTTACTCAGAATAAAGTATTAAAGGTTGGCTTGATAGGTTGTGGTGGTAGAGGTACGGGTGCGGCCGCACAGGCACTAAGTGCAGACCCTGATACAGTGCTGCATGCTATGGCCGATATTTTTGAGGATAGATTGACCAGTTCTTTGGAATTGTTGAAGAAAGAACATGGGCAACGAGCAGATGTGAAGCAAGAAATGCAATTTGTTGGTTTTGACGCTTATCAGAAATTAATTGATTCCGGTGTAGATGTTGTGCTTTTGGCCGAGCCCCCGGGATTTAGGCCAAAACACTTAAGCGCGGCCATAGACGCCGGCAAACATGTGTTCTATGAAAAACCCGTTGCCGTGGATGCACCTGGGATACGCAAAGTCTTGGGAGCTGCAAAAAGAGCCAAAGAAAAGAATCTTTCCATAGTTTCTGGCCTCTGTTTTAGATATGATTTACCAAAACAGGCCCTTTTTGGAAAAGTATTGGGTGGAGATATAGGGGAAATAAAATCTATTTCCTCAGTTAGAAATGGGGGTGAACTTTGGCATAAAGAACGCCAATCGGATTGGAACGATATGCAATATAAAATGCGCAACTGGTATTATTACAATTGGCTGAGCGGGGATTTTATTGTAGAAATGTTCGTTCATAGTACAGACATGATTTCCTGGGCCATGGGAGAAAGAATGCCATTGAGTGCAACCGGGGTAGGTGGTAGGCAGTGGCGTACGGATAAAAAGTACGGCAATATTTATGACCACTTTGCAGTAGAATTTGATTATGGGGGTGGTTTAAAAGGAAATGTTTCCACAAGGCAACTGAGTGGAGGTTCGTCCAGAAACTCTGTAGAGGTCGCCGGTACAACAGGAAATGCATTTTATCAGGGAAATAGGCACGAGATTTGGGGCAAAAATGAATGGAAGTATGAAGGGGAGTCAAACGACATGTACCAAAGTGAGCACGACGGATTATTCAAATCCATTCGTATGGGAAGTGCTATAAACGATGGGGAAATGGCCGCCAATAGTACCTTGATGGCTATAATGGCTAGGGATGCTGCTTATTCCGGACAAACGATCAGTTGGGAAGAGGCAATGAACTCCAACGTATCCCTTGGTCCCGAGAATGATGAGTACAGTTGGGATTTAAAATATGATGGTCCAGGAATAGCGGTTCCGGGCATCACCAAAATGGTCTAATTATAGATTTAGCAATTTAGAGTTGAAGAGTCCTTAAAATTGCTATTTTTAGGGGAATGCTTTATTCTGCTGTAACCTAAAACTATCTTCGGTAATCTGTTAAACAGCCATTTTATTTTGATAAATAATTGAACCATAAAAACATGAAGAAAATTTCGATTAATAGAAAATTTGCCCTTTTATCGGTATTGTTAATTATAATGATTGCTTACCAGGCCGAGGCGCAGAACGAAGCATTTGAATTTGAATTTGGCGAGGAGGATACCTGGGAGAATTTGATTTCTGGGAAGTCGCTGGAAGCATCTACCATTAAATGGGTCAATGTGAATACCGTTAAAGAGGGTTGGACCGTGGGTGCAGATGGGGTATTGGTAAACTTGGGCCATCCAATTGGGGTAGTAAGATCGGAGAAACAATATGAAAACTTTATTCTTCACGTAGAATGGCGACATATGGAAGCTGGGGGCAATTCTGGAATATTTGCATGGAGCGGTGCCGATCCAAAGGGGAAATCCCCATTGCCGGACGGTGTGGAAATCCAGATGTTGGAATTGGACTGGGTAAACATAAATGCAAAAGATGGTGTTCAGCAACCCATAGCCTATGTTCATGGGGAAGTTTGGGGTGTAGGGGGAGTAGTGACCCTACCGGATAATCCACGAGGGGAAAGAAGTAAGTCCGTAGAGAATAGATGTAAGGGAAAGGGAGAATGGAATACCTATGACGTAGTATGTGTAGATGGGGTCATTAAACTTTCTGTTAACGGCAAATTTGTGAATGGTATTTCTAAATCCACTCAAAAGAAAGGTTATTTCTGTCTAGAATCTGAAGGTGCGGAGATTCATTTCAGGAATTTAAAAGTAATAGAATTACCGCCAGGGGTAACTAGTGCTGAGCAGATAGCTCCTCTGCTTAATAAATAGTTGTGAATCCTATGGATGAGTAACAACAAGTCTGATTCTAAAAGGTGAGGTTTTCCGTTGTTTCCAAAACCTATTCAGTTTTACCCTTAGAATTCATTGCATAAAATAATATAACCAACCAACCCACCTCCATGAATAACTCAGTAAGATTACGTTTATCCGTTCTAATGCTATTGGAGTATTTTATATGGGGAGCGTGGTATGTTACCATGGGCACCTATCTGATGTCCTCATTGGAGGTAAATGCAACACAAGTGGGGGCGGCATATGCAAACCTTTCCATAGCTGCCATTATTTCTCCTTTTTTCGTTGGTCTGGTTGCTGACCGATTTTTCTCAGCACAAAAGGTATTGGGAACATTACATTTAATGGGTGCTGCCACCTTATATTATATAAGTACCGTGGAGCATTTTCAAATTTTTTGGTGGTTGATTTTGCTATACACATTGTTGTATATGCCTACGATGTCCTTGGTTAACTCCATTTCCTTTTCACAAATGGAGGATCCCGATAAGGAATTTCCACGGATTAGGGTTTTAGGAACCTTGGGCTGGATAGCAGCGGGACTTTTAATAGGGTTTATGGAGTTGGAGACTTCTTATATGACCTTCCGCATTGCAGCCTATTGTTCTTTGTTGCTTGGTATTTTAAGCTTCTTCTTGCCAAGTACCCCGCCTACCGGTAAAAGCGCAAGTATTTCTGCCATATTGGGACTAGATGCCTTGGTTTTATTTAAGAAAAGGTCGTTTGTTGTTTTTTTTGTCAGCTCTATTCTAGTTTGTATCCCATTGGCTTTTTATTACAATTTTGCCAATCCTTTTCTGAATGACGTAGGGATGGAAAATGCTGCCGCTAAAATGACTTTGGGGCAGGTTTCCGAACTTTTATTCATGTTATTGATGCCCCTTGCTTTTAGAAGGCTCGGAATTAAAAAAATGATGCTGATAGGTATTTTTGCCTGGGTAGTACGTTATCTTTTATTTGCTTATGGGGATATAGGTCCAGGAATTTGGATGTTATATTTTGGAATTATATTACATGGTGTATGTTATGATTTCTTTTTTGTTTCCGGTCAGATCTATATTGATAAGAAGTCCAAACCCTCCTTTCGAAATTCCGCCCAGGGGCTTATCACTTTTGCAACTTATGGGGTGGGAATGTTTATTGGCTCATTTGTCTCAGGAGCAGTAACCGATAATTTTCTCGTCGACATTAATGGCATATTGAGCTATCAATGGGAATCCATTTGGCTGGTTCCAGCAATAATTGCTTTATTGGTGGGTTTGTTATTCATGTTTTTCTTCAGGGAAAAACTTGTAGGAACTTTAAAAGTAGACAACAAGATGCCGCACATTTTACCTAATACGGACAATAGGGGTCAAAAGGATTTGGAGGGCGATTTGGCCGATAGCGCTTATCCAAAAACAGAAAGTTAATTCCCTAAAATAACGTGAGTTCGATATGTATTTTATTTAAAATCAGTTG
>TARA_R100000935_G_scaffold42512_1_pt1 | contig 13334 bp, 12 predicted proteins | sample TARA_R100000935 | Tara Oceans TARA_R100000935 (sample SAMEA2621502) | marine metagenome | biome: marine biome (ENVO:00000447); feature: surface water layer (ENVO:00002042); material: "saline water (ENVO:00002010), including plankton (ENVO:xxxxxxxx)" | depth 5 m | reverse complement strand
CCATAGCCCCGAACCAATCGCCCTAGGTTCGGGGCTTTTCTTTGTCTGTAAAATATTGATTTATAAGGGTTTTATTTAAGGTTGAATAAATTTGGTGCCCAGTGCGGTGCCCAGTAGGTTTTGCTTGGGGCTTACTTGTAGATAAATTCGATAGATAAATCCATTCAAGTAGTCGGATTGTTCAAGAAAATATAGGATTGGGGTGACTCCAAAATATCGAACATGCTAGCAACTTAAGAGTACTTTTCTCTACTTGCAACTTTCTTTCATGGGGTTAAATTGCTGATGACTGCACGCGCTTAGATAATGCTGGTTAAAGTTAGGCGTTTTCCGTGCGTTTTCTTTGCATCTGCTCGCATTTTAACTATACAAAACTATACTTTGTCACTGCTACTGTTGTTCGTTCACTACCATATTGGGGTGTCCTAAATTCTAAGATACCCCTTGCCTAGCTTTGGACAGTGGGATAGATAACCCCCATTAGGGTAAATGTCTGTTAAGTGCATGGGATTAAACTCTGACTGATTGCAAGCTCGCGCTTAATCACGCTTAAAGTTAAGCGTTTATCGTGCAAATAGTGTGCATTGCTGATTGTGATTGTTTAAATATAGCCAGTTTATAGTTACGTTTATGATGCGTTTCACTGCATATTTATTCGCGTTTTCATTGCATAAGGGGTCTTATTCAATTCGCGCCATTGGCTATGTTTAGCTTCCATCATGCTAGCATATAGCGCGTCTATAGTACGATTATTCGCACCAAAAACCACAGTGTCAGCTCGCACTTACTCGCAAAATTAAAGTAGGTCTGCGTACTAAAAACACTAACCTTTGGATGCACAGTGACGACTGGCGATTGAATATATTGTTGTGATTTTCTGATACTAAAATCAACTTGCACTTTGTTTGCATGGGGTTGTTTTGCTAAACGCTCTTGGTGCGTCATATTTATACTTTGACAGTGATAGAGTTAGAGTTACCTAACTGATCTGTACTAGCGTTGATAGTCGCTGAGCTTGATTTAATTGAAAAAGAAATCTTGATTAACTCTAATAGTGAATATGCTATCGCTAAATAATCCAATCTAAAACAGTCTTAAATATATCCCACGCTCCAAACTAATATTGATAGAATAATCGCCATCTCAAATTTGAATCAATAGCCTTCTAATATATTAAGAATATTCTATGTTTAACTCTGTTCAATCTGTCGCTAGCTATGTCAATAAGATCGCCCAACGGGTCAAAGCTGGTCATACCTCCGAGCATACCTTTCGCAAAGATTTAGAAGATCTGATTAATGCGCTCGTGCCAGCAGTCAATGTCACCAATGAGCCTAGCCAAGTTACCGACTGCGGTAACCCTGACTTTCTGATCAGTAAGAAGGACATCCCTATTGGTTTTATCGAAGCAAAAGACGTGGGCAAGGACTTAAGCTCGCGACTGTATAAAGAGCAGTTTGACCGTTATAAGGCAGCATTAGACAACCTTATTATCACTGACTATCTACGCTTTGAATTTTATGTCAATGGCACGCGCATTCATGAAGTCTGCGTCGGTGAGTTAGTCGCTGGCGTGGTTCAATTTCATGACAGTGAGTTTGAGCGTTTGGCTGAGCTGCTGCGTGACTTCTGTGTGTATGTTGGACAAACGATTAAATCTGCTCAACGTCTTGCAGTGTTGATGGCTGGCAAGGCGCGCTTGCTTGAAAATACCTTATACCAAGCATTGATGAGTGATGAAGACAATGATACCAATACTGATTTACGTGATCAGTTTAATACTTTTAAGTCCGTCCTTATCCACGATTTAACGCCTAGCGACTTTGCTGATATTTACGCCCAAACGCTTGCTTATGGCATGTTTGCTGCACGTCTGCATGATGACACATTGGATACCTTTAGTCGTCAAGAAGCTGCCGAGCGTATTCCTAAAACTAATCCATTCTTAAGAAAACTATTCTCTCACGTAGCTGGTGTTGATATTGATGACCGTATCAAGCCTACGGTCGATAACCTTGCTGACGTATTCCGCGCCACCGATGTCGCAGCTATTCTTCAGAACTTCGGTAAGACCACGCAGACCCAAGACCCTATTATTCACTTCTACGAGACTTTTCTAGCGGAATATAACCCAAAACTTCGCAAGCAACGAGGCGTATGGTACACGCCTGAGCCAGTCGTTAAGTTTATTGTCCGTGCCGTGGATGATATTTTGAAATCTGAGTTTGATCTACCAGACGGGCTCGCTGATACCAGTAAGATTGAGATAGAAAAACAAACGCAGACACCTGATAGTCGTACTAAGACAGGCTATAAGATGGTTAAAGAGTTAGTACATAAGGTGCAAATTCTTGATCCTGCAACGGGAACAGGGACATTCCTTGCAGCCATCATTCAGCATATTTTTCACAGCCAGTTTGAGAATATGGGTGGTATCTGGAGTAGCTACGTCGAGCAAGACCTATTGCCGAGATTACATGGCTTTGAGCTGCTGATGGCAAGCTATGCGATGGCACACCTCAAGCTCGATATGCTGCTTACCGACACGGGCTATGAGCCGATTAATCCCAAGCGCTTGCAAGTGTATCTCACCAACTCCCTAGAAAAACATAACCCTGATACAGGTACGCTATTCGCTGGCTGGTTGTCTGCTGAGGCTAATGAAGCCAATGCCATCAAACGTGATGCACCAGTGATGGTAGTAATCGGTAACCCGCCATATGCGGTGAGTAGTACCAATAAAGGGGAGTGGATAGAAGGTCTGATGACTGACTATAAAAAGGACTTAAACGAGCGCAATATTCAGCCGTTATCAGATGATTATATTAAGTTCATTCGTTACGGGCAGCATTATATTGAGAAAAATGGTGAAGGTATCTTAGCATTTATTACTAATAATAGTTTTGTGGATGGCATCATCCATCGTCAAATGCGCAAGAATTTACTAGAAACGTTTGATAAGGTTTATGTGCTGAACTTACATGGGGATACTAGGAAAAAAGAGGTAGCACTGGATGGTGGCAAAGATGAAAATGTTTTTGACATTATGGCTGGTGTTTCAATAAATATTTTCATAAAGAATAATAAGAAAAAAGATAAGGATATAGGCAGAGTTTATATTAGCGACTTATATGGTAAACGAGAATTTAAATATGAAAAGTTATCATCAAATAGTCTTAAGTCTATAAGTTTCGACTCCATTATCCCTATAGAACCAAATTATACTTTTCGAAAAATAGATTCTGATTTAAATCAGAGCTATAACAAGTGTTTTCTACTAGACAAAATATTTATAAATACAGGTAGTGGCATAAAATTCAGAAAAGATAATTTGTTGATAAAAAATAATTTTACCAAGAAAGACGTGTTAACTATGGTTCACGACGTTACTAACCTTGAGCCAAAAGAACTCTTTAAAAAGTATGAATTTGACGAGACTAAAGATTGGAAGCTCATTGAGAAGAGAGAGTTTTTCCTAGATGTTAAAGATGACGATATTAGAGAGGTAGTTTATAGACCTTTTGATAATAGATTTACGTATTACCCTTACAGCAAAATTTCACAGATAATTCCACGTGGAGATTCTAGAAAGGGTTTAATGAAAAACCTTCTTGATAAGAATTTTGGGATTGTTTTAGGTAGACAGGGACAAGTAGTAGGTTCAATGCCTTGGAACCTAGTTTTTATGATTGATACCTTGACTGATTTGAATGTTTATTATCGTGGTGGAGGTGTTGTGTCCCCCTTATATCTATACCCAGAAGAAGACATCCAAGCTGAGCTATTAGAGTCAAAAGAGAAAGACACGCTAGCCCGCAAACCAAACCTAGACACTGAAATCGTGGCAGACATTGCCAAGGGTATTGGTCTAACATTTACTGCTGAAAAGTCTGATGAGGCTGGCACGTTTGCACCGATAGATATTCTTGATTATATCTATGCCGTATTACACAGTCCTACATATCGTGAGACTTATAAAGAGTTTTTAAAAATAGACTTCCCAAGAGTGCCATACCCAAGCGATGCCGATACTTTTTGGCAGTTGGTCGCACTCGGTGGCGCGTTACGTCAAATTCACCTATTAGAGTCACCAAAGCTCGCCGCGCAGATTAAGGCACTCAGTCTTGGCTATCCAATGGCAGGTGACAATGCCGTCACTCGTAAGATGACCACGAATAGCATTGGTTTTGAGCCTGAGGAGGCAGACAGCAGCATTGGCAAGGTTTGGATTAATGACACGCAATACTTTACCAATGTGCCGCTAGTAGCATGGGAGTTCTATATCGGTGGTTACCAGCCAGCGCAAAAATGGCTTAAAGACCGTCGTGAGCGTACGCTAGATCATAACGATATCAAACACTACATGAATATCATTGCAGCGCTGAGTTTGACTGCCGATGTTATGCAGCAGATCGATGCGATAGATGTAGTTGGTTAAGTAAGTAAGCTATTTACTCTTTGCTTTATTTGCTAGTTACTTATTAATACTGCTTTTAACTTGCATGCGCCTTTCATAGGATACTTTAGTGTGAGTTGATTGAGTAGTATCTACTAGATTGCTTGTGTCATTCAAATGAATTAACTATATGCCATAGTTGTAGATGCTTATGTATAAATTTTTAGAAAAAATAAAACAGGCTATGCCTCTTGGTGGGTTTTGGATAAGTGTACTTATATTTTCTGCAATCACTAGTTTTATTTATATACAAGAGAATGATAAAGATGATTTATGGTTTGCATGGTATCACTACGATGAAGAGCTAGTGTTAAGAAAGGAAGTAGGGGAAGATATTTTTGCGATATGTAAAGATGGAACATTTTTTTATGATTATAAGTCTTATGCAGACGAAGGGTGTGCGAGCAGTAAACATGGTGGCGTTTATTACTATAAAGATATTTCAGATGAGGAGCTTTCAAGAACTCCTGATCAGAGGTTGCATTTAAATAATATTATTTTATTGATATTCTATTTTATTGGAATACTTGTCTTAATTGGATTAGCTCCAAATCTACACAACTTGTTCTTTCTTAGAAATTAGCGTATGACTTCAGCTATTATGCTCACTTTGGGATTAGATAGCAGATGGTCACACTGCTCTAGGATCAGTGCATCTATAATAGACCTCTTGCAAAAGTACAGTTTTATTGACCTCCGCTAACAGAGTATCAAGGGCTAGCAATGACTTATGCAAGAGGTCTAATGGAGTTCTAATTTATTTTAATTGCATCCTTTGTCTTGCCCATAAATTTTTTGTCGATCAATTTCCATTTATAGTCATCACTATTTTTATCGAGAGCTAAAGTGTATTTATAGCGATTTGCAGGAAAATTATTGCCTCCATCATCTCCTTCATTGCTAAAGTCAGAACCAGTAATCAAGAACTTTCCGTTTTCAAACTTTACATCTTCAATGAATCTATCGTTTACAAGATACCCATCAGCGTTAATATCACTCAATATATCTTGTTGATCAACTATGAAAGGTCGGCTTTGACCAAATTTTGAAAAAGACGTTAAATATGAGCGGTATGTACCTGAACCACCTGAGCATCCCCAATCACCAGACCAAAAAACAAAGTATTCAGCATACTCTGTATCTTTTTCAGTTAAATAAATATCTTTAACTGTAGTCTTATAGTCTTCAGCATCACTCGCGAAAGTAGTAGAGCAAGCTACTGCTTGAGCGAAATTGCTTGCTTGCTTTAAGACTTCTTTCTTTTCTTGTGAAATAGGTTTGGCTTGAGCAGCATAAGATGCAGTTGATAGGATTAATAGACTTCCTACAACTTTTGAAATTAAGGACTTACTAAATAAACTCATATGAAATTTCCAAAGTAGTTTCACTGGCTAAAGCAAAAATTAAAAGCATTGATGAATAATTACAATTCCGAAGTCTTATAGTAACAAAGTAATAACGTATAAGAAACTTAGATTTTTCTGTACTGTAAAAGTGTGATTTCTTGAGCATATAAGGAAAATGGGTTTGGGGATGTTTAACGTTTAGTTTTTTGCTTGGGACACTTGGGACAACGGGACAACGCCCGTCCTTACTGGCTTGCAGCTGTCCCAGCCCTTTTTTAGCCTTTGGGACACTTGGGACACTTGGGACACTTGGGACAGATTAACAAATTGAGCTACTTTGTCCCAGCTGTCCCAGTGGGGTTTTAATGCTTGGGACAGTGTCTAGCCCTTGCTGTGTATGGGTTGTCCCAGTTGTCCCAGCTGTCCCAGTGCTTTTTGTAGTTTCACAACTTAATATCTCACTTTTGACCGCATAAACACGCTGGCGGTTCTTTTTAAATGGTAAAGGCACTTTGCAAGTCTTACGGTCATTCTCAGTCACATTCAACAATTCAGCTTCATCTAATACTTGCAATACTTTGCTTTTGTTAAATGGTGAACAGACTTCATCAAAGGTACTGGTAGAGAAGTAATATTCCCCTGTGTCGTAGTTATGATAGCCAGCACGGTTTGTTATCTTAGTTTCAAAATCTTGGTGCATGTGAATGTGGCAAGGCTGAAAGCGACTTGATCCATGCTGTTCAATAAACGACTGAATATGTTTGATGATTTGGCGCTGCTCATGCTCACCATCACGCCCATAGTTATCAAGCCAATTATCTAAGCATGTCATAACGGCTGTGGTTGCTTGTCCTGCTTGCCAGCCTGTAATATCTGCCAGTGTTGCCATTTCACCAGCAGCAGCCACAATAGCGAACCTTTTAGCCACTCTATGCGCTTGTGGGGCAAGGTCGCTGTAGTTGCTCATAAAGTCATTTACAAGCTGCCTAGCGGTGGCTGTGGTCGCTGCCTTGTCACTGGTGATATGTTCTAGCCATGCGATACCAGCCACGCCATAGTAAGCCTGTGATAACTCTTTTATCTTATCGGCTTGTGCTGCGCCTGTGGCTGCCAGTACCAAACTATCAAACGTCTTTAAACCTTGACCGGCATCAGCATCTATATGCGCCACGCGAACCTCGATACCTGCATTGGTTTTTTGTCCTGCTTGCGCCATGAAGTTTTGTAATGACTCCTCACCATTAGATAAGAAAATAATGCGCCATGTCTTAGCAGTGCGGTTATGCCCTGTGGTGGTACTTCTACCTTTGCCTTGTCCATTGGCTAGCATATAAACGGCTTTGCCTACTATTTTGGGATCACATTCGCTGATCTCATCAAGTGGTAAAAAACTGTCGTTATGCTCGCTTGCTGTGCCCTCCAATGCGTTATCAGTGCTGCGCCATGTCTTAACGTACTTATCAGGATTGCCCCATACACTAGCAGCCAATTTAAGCGATAAAGATTTGCCCATGCTTGATGATCCCAAGATATGAAAACCGCCCCCGTCATCATTGAGCAATTCCAGTAATTGACCAGCAAACGCGCAAGCAATAGAGAAAACAAAACGGCTTTGATCTGCTAGCTTTTTACATAACTCATCACGCCACTGGGCTAATGTCCCTTGCTGGGCTAGGGTGCTATTGATTGCATGGGCAGACTGATAAACGATTAACTGCTTACCATCGCTGCCTATTGCGCCATCAGGTAATATATATTGCTCACCATGCCAGCCCAACTTATCCACGCATAACGCCCGTTTGTGAATAGGGTAGTCCTGAATATAAGTGTCTAAATAATTGCGCTGTTTGCTGTTGGTGGTAATGTTCAATCCTTGACTGGCTAGCTCCTTGCGGTATTCCCTTGCATCACCTTGTAGCAGTGATAACGGCATTGACCATGTATGTAACACGCTGTCATCATCACGCCATTGCAATAACCGCCCCCATGTTCCGCTGCTTGTGTCCCGTGTCTTTGCGATAACCTCAATCGGTGAACAAACAAACATTTTTTGCTTATATAAAATATTGCTAGGGTCGCTGTCATCGTACTTCACGAAAAATAGCCCATCATGGTATAGCTCAAAACGTCCATCAGCATAAATCATCGGTTCATTCAGCTGTGGGTCATCGCGCCATTCAGGATAGTAGGCAGTATCTTTTAAGTTGATTAGCTGGGTGTCATCAGCTGCCAGTATTGCCTCATAGCTATCACCACTATGTAGCATCGTGACAATATCAGCCACGGTAACCAATGCCCTAGCATTCACGCCTGCCAATAGGTCTATCATTCTCTTATTATCAAGCGTCATAGGTACGGTAACGGGGTGCTTATTACTCCAACACTTCACTAGCTGCTTAAAGGTTTGGCGGTTATTGGTCGGACTGGCTATAAATGTTTTATCAGGCGCTAACATACCAAAATAAGCGTCCAAACTATCAGTTGGATTATCAAACACTATTACTTCATTGGTGCTATTTACTTCGCCTAAAACGATAGCACCATACCCAGTAGGATTAATAACAAGGTGCATTTTTTTGTTGTTGGGAATAAAGAATATAGCGCCTACAGCATTGCTTTGAGGGTCTTTTAAGGGTAGCGCAATCGTGCCAGTGGTCGCTTTTAAGTCTGCACTGTTTGTAGTAAAATCAGCGGTACAAACTACCAATTCATTTGGGTTTGAAAGTGATTGCTGTAGTTTGATTAAGAATTTATCACCTGCTAACGCTTTCTCCGTTGCTGGTTCAAAACCTTTCAGAAACTCATCATAGCCCACATCATTGTGGGCTTTTTCATGGGTGTTTGTTTGTATAGTGGTCATTTATTCCCCCTTACTTGTGACTGGTTCGGCTTGCGCGTGGCTCTATACTTCTTGTAGTAGCTTTTGCGCTTGGCGTGTTTACGACTCTGCTTTGGTGGGTATGTTTTCACTATTTACCCTCCTTGCCGTAACCTGTCATTGCTAGGGTTTTATTGATTGAGCCTGATTGAATTTGTAGCAAGTTTGCCCATGTGATAACTGAATCATGTGCGAGGCGTGCCATTGATACGGCTGTCCCTGCTTTGATTTTGTCACAATGGATAAGCCATAATAATGTGCCAATATCACTTAGGGTGGTAGCTGCTCCGTCAATATCACAAGCAATATCCGATAAATCATGTGACGATATGACAATTACTTCTTTGTCGTCTGCTTCGGTCGTGTCTATCACTGTGCGCTGGCTAGTTTGGGTAATAAACCTGCCGTTATATAGCGTTGCAATCGCTTGGCGGTTGGCTGGCGTGTCTTGGAATAATGACGGCTGATAGTCGCTCGTTACTTTTTCGCTTGCTGGGACAAAATAGCCTTTATCATCGTAGTAGAAGTAGCTGCCATCGTGAATAAGTGCCAATAGGTCACGCTTGCTGCGTGGGTCGGCTGTCAGTACAAACGAGGTAAAGCTTAACGATAGACATAGAACGCTGTCACCAGCTTTGAATGTGGCTAGTGTAGGGGCGTTTAGATTGATCTTGTTATCGTTGCTCATTTCTTACGTCCTCCACGTTAAAGGCGATTTCTGCTATGCGTGTCGATAGCCCTTTGAGTGACTCCACTTGTCTATTGCCTGTAGGTAGCGAGCCAGCTAACCTTAATAGCTTATTTTCTGTTTCTACTATCTCGGTCAAGCTGTTAATGGCGGTCACATTGGCATGCAAGGTAATGATGAGCTGGTCGATAAAGTCATCAGGTATCATCAGCATGCCCTCTTTTTTCAGCCCGTCCATTACTTGATTTATGAAGTCGTTATCACTCATTCTCTGCTACCTCCTGCTTTGCTGTGGTCAACATACATTCTAATTCCTCGGTAATGCCCTCCAGCGACTTTGACGCAGAGAACAAGGCAATCATTACCGCATTGATAACGCCACCTGATACTGGGTCGGAAGCACTGACCGCTTGCAATGCCATTGCTAGATGACTGGTATCAATATCCAATAACACTATCTGCTCACTGATAGCCTCTAGGTGGTCGGCTGATACTAATATTTGATTACCCATTGATTGCTACCTCATCTTGTAGGATTAGATTACCCATGATGTTCGCACTCATTTTGCTGGCGTGTTCGCTGTGCATGAGTAGCGCAGAACGTACCGCCACAATCACGCCCTTGCTTGCTGGGTCGGCTGTTTCGATGGTGTTCAGCGCATAAGCAAGGCTTTCACAATCATTCGATACGTCTTGTATGTAGTCGTCCACATGGCACAGCGTATAAGTGTCCACTGCCACAAGTCGCGGCTCTAATATGTCGTTTGATTGGCTCATGGGGTCACCTTACTGTCAGTAGCGTTAGCTGGTTGATCTATCCAGTATTGCTTGAAGCGTTTCCCATTTCTTTTGACCATTTCATCTTGAATGGGCACACCTGCGGCTCTTAAGTCACTAATGCGCTGTAAGAAACAAGTCATACCGTATAAGGCGTAGGCTTGCATATTTGAAAGCCTTTTACCTGCCAGCATATGATTAAGGATTATTTGGCTATAGGTTTGCTTGGTTGGCTGCTTTGAGGTAGTCATAGCTCACACCTCACTAGCTGAATGCTGGCGTTCAAGAAACGCCAATAAATCAGCATTCCTAAACATAGGAACACCGTTTACATCTACTGGTTTGGGGAATTTGCCAACTTTCCACCAGCGCCTTAGCGTTTGGTGGTGAAGTCCGATTAGTTCGGCAGTGGGCTTGATACGTGAATAGCCTTGGGGGTTTAGCGGTGTCGGCTGTTCATTCGTAATGATGGGTTGATTGCTGTTAGTAACGTCTAACATATTCACTTACTCCTAGATAATGTCTGTTAAGGTGTAAGTGAATGGTATAGGTCTGTTTTACTTTGTGGTTTTAACTAAAAAGTCCTCGTTTTATTTAAAATGAGATTAGTAAATAAAATCACTTATCTTTTGTTTGATTGATTGCAAGGTCGAGCCAATGACCTATTTTTTGTTTTCCTACATTCATGCCGTTAGCTTCTATTTGGTCATGGATAAGGGAGTTATTACTACTTAAATCATCATACTGATAGGGTGGGCTGTCTTTATCCAAACCAGCAATATCAAGTAAAGCTAATATTATTTTAGCTGCTAGGTTCTGTGACCTTGTGGTTAAATGTTTGTCATTGGCTAATGCGTCTGTCTGTTCTTTCAGCTCTGCTTTAACTGATGCAAGTTCCTTTTCAAGTTCAATTACGCGCTCTTTATCGGTCTTAGGTTCGCATTGGGTTAGTGCTGGCGTGCCAAACGTACCTATGGTGGCTGGCTCGTCCAGCACATTACTACACTTTGCTGATATATATTCTTTTACCTGTTCAATTGGGAATAACAGATTGTTTATTCCTATATAGTTGATATCACCACTACTATAGCTGATATGCCCATCGTGATAATCCTCGAAGTGGTCATAACAATAATTCTCTAAAGAAACAAATGCACCTTTATCAGTTGTACCTATTTCCTCATAAACATAGGCGGTACTAGTAACAACAGTTTCTTTAAGCTGAAATAGTAAATTGCTTAAATCTGGCAAAGTAAGATAACCATTAAAAGACATTGTAAGCTGTTTTAGATATGTAGGAAGTTCACGTTCATTAGCAAGCCCTTCATTAATATATTTGTCGTAAGAGAATACCGGAGTTACTTCTCCTCGCCTGCATAAATCTGCGAGCTGTGGTAAGTCAAAAGGTAATAGTGTTTCAGGTAGCTTTTTTTGGAATACTTCTAGAGTTTGCTCTAAATTATAGTAGCTCATAATCACACGCCTTAACTCACACACCTTTAAAAAATAGGTGCAAGGCATGCCAGCCTAGGCGTGTGAAGATGGCTGGCGTTCGGGTAATTAGTCCTAGCCTTGCATAGTTGTTATAGCAAAGTATTAGCCCTGCTTTTGTTCTGCATGTTTGAAGTTTGCATAGATAACATTGTCTATCTCATCAGCTCGCATCTTGTCGATATAGTCCGCCCACTCATTCATCATCTTGGTTCTTACTTCAATAAACTGAAAGCGGCTGTATGCTCTGCCGTACTTGTTAATCATCTTATGCCCTAGCTGCATTTCAGTAATGAGTTCGTCATAACCTAGGCGCTCCATTTGCATAGTCTTGGCGCTGGCACGAAAACCATGTGGTGTATGTATGTCTAAATAGGTTTTGCCATCATTGCCATAGTGGTTGAGCGCGTAATTAATTCTGCCAGTAGGTAATATTCCTTTTTTGTTTTTTGGACTATGGAATACAAATTCATGGTTGCCTGTTTGTTTATGCTGTTCTTGCAATATGGCAATGGCTTGCGGTGCCAGTGGTATGACCAATTCATCTACCATGTCCTTACGCCCTTTGCCTTTCAATGGCTCAAAAGTCCATTGTTTAGCATTGAAGTCTATGTCAGCCCATTTCATAGCACATATGTCACCTACGCGAGCATAAGTTAATGCTAGTAGCTTTAAGGCTGTAATGGTTGAGGGCTGCCTAGGGGTCATTTGGTCAATATCTCTAAGCAGTTGACCGAACTCACTAGGAGTGGTGATTGCTGGCTTGGGCTTATTGGCTGATGCTTCTAAACTTCTGCTAGGGAATGCTCTTACTGGGTTTAGCTCTACCAGTCCACGATTAACAGCATGATCAAAAACATAGTTCAGCACTGTCTTTGCATCTTGTCCTACTTCAATACCGCGTTCCTCTTGCAAGTCTTGGCAGAAAGTTAATAGCATAGTCATCTTTAATTGGTCTATAGGTACGTCAGCCAATTTAGCGTTGATATATTTCAGCATTCGGTTATAGGTTTTTAATGTAGATACGCTAGGCTTTTTGCCTACCGCTAATCTACGTTCGAACCATTGCTCAGCGACTTTCTTAAAAGTGTTGTTATAGCTGTTCTCAAGGTTTTTTTGTTGCTGCTCGCGGTGTTCTTTGGGGTCGATACCATCGGCCAATAGAGATAAATTATCGTAATACAATTCTCTAGCACGTTTCAAACTGACGGCTGGATAGTCACCTATAGATAAGCGCGTTCTTTTGGTTCTTATGATGGGGTGAGTGTAGCGGTGCCTAAACTCTCGCTTGCCACTTGGTCTAATTCTTAATAGCAAACCATCGCAACCAGCTATGTTGATTTCGTAGTCTGCACTCATCAAAGGCTTAGCTTTTATTTGCTTATCATATTCAATAGGTTGCAAGCGTACTTGTTGATGGTCTGCGGACTCGTCTTTAATAGATGGTAGGTTATTGGACTGCTTAGCCATTTCATACTCCTTCCAGTGGGCACTGTGATAGTTGGTGCCCAATATGGTGCCCAGTAATAGAGTGTTTAGACAAGTTCCTAGGCGTTATCATAGGTTATATGATACTGGCTTAATCCTTTATTTACAATGGCTTTGAGGGTTATTGTAGGGTATAAGAGGTTACTAGGCGTTATCAATAATATACCCTAGGTTCGGGGCTTTTCTTTGTGCTTAAGTTATTAATTTATA
>TARA_R100000935_G_scaffold5474_6_pt1 | contig 13451 bp, 8 predicted proteins | sample TARA_R100000935 | Tara Oceans TARA_R100000935 (sample SAMEA2621502) | marine metagenome | biome: marine biome (ENVO:00000447); feature: surface water layer (ENVO:00002042); material: "saline water (ENVO:00002010), including plankton (ENVO:xxxxxxxx)" | depth 5 m | reverse complement strand
ACACATCGACGTTACCACGATCGCCGAGGCCTCGGATTCGGCTTCACACAAGCATGACAGCCGCCGTGAAATCATCGAGGCAGCCGCGCAATGCTTTATGCTCAAAGGGCTCGACAAGGCGACGATGGACGACATCGCAGACGAACTGGGGGCGACAAAGGGGCGAGTGTACCACCATTTCCGGTCCAAGAATGCGATCTTTTTTGCCGTGTACCGACAGGCGATGAAATATTGCTTTGAAGCGGTCACTCCGCTCGTTTCGATGAAGAAATCGAATGTGAAGAAGCTAGAGCAGATGGCCCACGCCCACGCCCGCGTCATGATGGACACCTTGCCCTATCAACGCAGCATCCGTCTGGGCGTAGAGGTCTATTTGCGCGGCTCTACCACCGAGGCAGAGCGCGGCGTTCTGCGCGAACTTATTACCCTGCGCAACGACTACGAGAATCTGTACCGCGAGGTGCTGCGCGCGGGTGTCGCAGAGGGAGAATTGGCCGTGCCGAGCATTGAAATTGCCAGCCGCGCCCTGATGGGGGCGTTGAACGGTTTGGTCGACTGGTACCGCATTCGCCCCGATCAGTCAGAGGCAGAACGCGACGCGCTCGCCCGCGCCTTGGCCCATGCCGTGGTGCATGGCCCCACGGCATGATTCGACCCTCTAGACCGGTTTGGCCGCGGCATCCGCCCGTCGTTCTTTTGCAAGATAGGTGTGATACAACGCCGGCACACCGATCAGCGTCAGCACAGAGGCAAAGCCTAAACCGCCCATGATCGTCACCGCCATTGCGGCAAAGAACGAATCCGCCAGCAGCGGCACCATCCCCAGAATCGTCGTGACCGCTGCCAGAACCACAGGACGCAGCCGGCTGACGCTTGCCGTGACGATGGCATCATGCTGGTTCAGCCCGTTTTCTTTTTGCACATCGATCTCTTCGACCAGAACGATCGCGTTCTTGATCAACATGCCTGACAGCGACAGCAGACCCAGCAGTGCGGTAAAGCTGAACGCCAGCCCCGAGAACAGCAGACCCAACGCGGCCCCGTTGATCGCCATTGGTACGATGGTCCAGATCACGGCGGTCTGGCGCAGCTTGCCGAACAGCAGAATGGTGATCAGCAACATGGTCCCGAAACTCAGCGGCATCTGCTTGCCAAGCGACGCTTGGGCATCGCCCGCGTTTTCAAATTCTCCGCCCCATTCAAGGGTATACCCCACCGGCAGTTCGATTTCTTCGATCATCGGACGGATTTGTGGAAAGACAGTTGGCGGGGTGACACCTTCGATGACGTTAGCCTGTACCGTGATCGTTTGAACGCGATTGCGGCGCTCGATCACCGCGTTCTCTGACGTGACCTTGAACCCGTCGATCACCTGACTGAGCGGCAGATAGTCCCCGATTGCAGCGGAATAGACGATCTGGTCGGGCAGCTGGCCGTTGCTCGCCGATTCTGACCGCGGCACGCGGACGATGATGTCGATCAGACGGTCCCTTTCGCGGTAGGTGCCGGCAGTGATCCCGTTGGTCGACAGCGCAATCGCATCCGCTACGTCGCTGCGCCCGATACCGACAGCCTGCGCGCGGTCTTCGGCATAGACGGGACGGGTGACCAGCACTTTTTCGCGCCAGTCCACGTGTTCGGTATGCAGCAATGGCGTCGCGTCGCGCAGGATGTTTTCGGCCTGATCCGCCAGATCTCGCAGCACGGCGGAATCGGGCCCCGAGAATCGCGCCTCGATGTCTGAACCGCCACCGGGGCCAAAGATGATCCGTTTTGTCTGCACCTCTGCCCACGGCAGTGCTTTGATTGCGAATTGGTCCAACGCCTCGCGTAGGGCAGGGATCGCCTCAGCCGAGGTGGCGCGAATGACCAGCTGACCAATGGAGCTGTCACTGTCCCCCGGCGTGTAGGTCAACACATAGCGCGTCAATCCGGCACCGATGGTTGCGGTGACGGTGTCTACGTCGTCGCGCGCCAGCAGCCAGTCTTCGATCACCGCCAGATCTCGCGAAGTCGATTGGATGGAGCTGCCCTGTTCGGCCTTGTATTCAAAGTAGAAAAGCGGCGTGTTCGATGCGGGGAAGAACTGCTGTTTGACTTGGCCAAAGATCATGACGCAGGCCACCGTGGTGCCGATCAGACCGGCAAACACCAGCCAGCGGAACCGCAGGACCAGCCTCACGAGATTGCCATAAGCCCGGAAAACCGGACCGTTATAGCCGCTGTCGTCATCTGCCAGCCCGCCGATTTTCAGCATATAATGCCCCAGCAGCGGTGTGACGGTCACCGCCACGATCCACGACAGCAGCAACGAGATGCCGATCACCGCAAACAGGGAGAACATGAATTCGCCTGTCGCGTCTGGCGATAGCCCGATCCCGGCAAACGCCATGATCCCGATCACGGTGGCGCCCAAAAGTGGAATCTGGGTGTTCTGCGCGGCTGTGTCTGCTGCAGCAACCGAAGGCCGCCCCTTGCGCATCTCTTGTTGCATGCCCTCGGCGACCACGATGGCATTATCCACCAGCATCCCCATGGCAATAATCAAAGCACCAAGGCTGATCCGTTCGACTTTGACCCCGAAAAGATACATGAAAAAGAATGTGGCCAGCACCGTCAGCAACAGCGAAGCGCCCACAACGACAGACGCACGCACCCCCATAAACAGCGCAAGCACCCCGATCACCACTGCGACGGACATGGCTAGAGACAGCAGGAAGCTGTTGTTCGCCTCGTCCACCACGCGGTGCTGTTCATAGATCGGTGTGATCTCTACCCCGACGGGCAGAAAGGCTTGCAATGTTTCTAGCTGCGCTTCGACGCGTTTGCCGACCTCGACGATATTTTCCGACAGCAGACCCGAAACGCCAAGGGTGAACACCTCTTGGCCGTCCTGTCGCAGGATGTGATCTGGTGCGTCCACACGGCCGCGCGTGACGGTGGCCACATCCAGCAGGTTCAACACCTCGCCCTGAAAGCCGAAGGTCAGCGCACTGATATCATTGACGCTATCCTCGCCCGACGGCCCGTCGATGCGCAGATTGGTATCACCGGTTTCGACAAAACCCGTGGGGTTAATCGCGGTAGATTCGTTGATTGCGCCGATGATCACACTGGGATCAATCCCGAGCTGTGACAGCTCTTGCGACGACGGTTCGACAAAGATCGCCTCTTGCGGCAGCCCGTCAATATCAACGTTGGCCACTCCGTCCACGGTCAGCAGGTCACGCCGGATGAAAGTCGCGATCTCCCATATCTCTGAATCAGAAAAACCGGGGGCGGAGACGGCATAAAGGATACCAAAAACATCGCCGAAATCGTCGTTCACCTGCGACGGACGGGCACCAGAGGGAAGTGATGTACCCGCATCAGACACGCGGTCGCGCAGATCGTCCCAAACCTGTGGCAGCTCGGTGCCATCGTATTCATCCTGCATCTCGACTTCGATCACCGACAGACCGTGGGTGTTGCGCGAGGTGACCGTCTTCACTTCGTCCATCTGCTGGATTTCGGCTTCTAATACCTCGGATATTTCGGTCGCCACTTCGGCGGCACTCGCACCGGGGTAAGCCGTCGCCACGATGGCGGATTTGAGGGTGAATGTCGGGTCTTCAAGCTTGCCAACCGAGAGGTAGCCAAACACACCGCCGAACAATGCAAAGAGAATGAAAATCCACGTATAAAGCGGATTTTCAATGGAGAAACGTGCGATTTTCATAGTTTACTCGATGCTCAACCCGTTGAAGGGGCGGACGGTGTCACCCTCGCGCAGCAGCTGTGTGCCAGCACCTACGACCAATGTGCCCGGCTCAAGTCCCGTGGCGACGATATCCGTGCCGGTGCTGGACGAGACTTCGACCGAGACCCATGATACTTGCCCCTGCTCGCCGCTTTCATCGGGGGTATAGACCATGACACGCGCCTGGTCCTTCGACATCATCACGGCAGAAGGGGGGAGGGTGGTCGCAGTATCGTCACCCGCAGCGACGCGCGCGGTCACGCTCATGGAGGCCCCGGGGATCAGCTTGGGGGTGACGCGGTCGGCAGGCAGCGCCAGTGTCACGCGGTAGCTTTGCCCGATGCTTTGGGTTTCGGCGTTGAACTCGCGCAGTTCAAGCGGGACACCGCCGGAGAACACCGGCGACGTGCCGGTAAATTCGATGCCGGCGGCGTTGGAGTACATCTGGAACATCTGTTCGGGGACATCAATTTCCACCCGTACTTCTGACATATCATGCAGGCGCACGATGGCCTGACCGGGGGCGATGTTGGCGTAATTGGGCGTCAGCCGCGACGCAACTAATGCACGGAAAGGGGCAATCAGCGTCGCGTGGTCCAACGCCTCGCGGGCTTCGGTCAAAGCGATCCGCGCCAGATCACGGGCGGTTTGCGTATCCTGCGCCTGCGCGGTGGAGACTGCATTGCTTTTGGCCAAGGTTTGCGACCGCTCAAAATCCCGTTCCGCTTGGGTCAGTTGCACTTCGGCGCGCTGGACGGCGCGCTCAAACGGCGCGGCATCCAGCGCTGCGATCTGCGCGCCTTCTTGCAAGAACTGCCCCTCTTGTGCGTCGAACATCACCATACGGCCACCGACTTCGAAAGACAGATCGACCGTCTCTCGCGCAGCGATCTGCCCAAAGAAGACCCGCTTTACCTGCGCTGCGGCCCCGCCTGCTTCTATCAGTTTGACCGACCGAATGGGGGCCTGTGTGCCCGAGGGGGTGAGGTCGTCAGGGTTTTGTGCAATAAGGGGGGTCGCAAGGGTCGCGCATAATAGAACGGAAATCAGCTGCTTCATATTACTGGCCTTTTGGGTACTGAGCGGTACTTACGCTCAGGGACGCACAGTTCAACCCCTCTTTGATACCCTTCAGCACTTTTATTTCGCCGATACACGCCCTAGTTCAGGGGGATGAATGAAAATGCATCAAAGTCCCGGATATTGTCGACCGCCCGCGCCCTGTTCTTTGTCAAAGGCTTTGACAAGGTCACGACGGACCTTCTGGCGCGTGAGGCATCCGTGTCCAAGGCGACGATCTACCGTTATTTCGACAACATGTCGGATATCTTGCAGCATGTGCTTGAGGCGGAGGCGGAAGTGTTCCGCGCCGAGGTTTTGGGCGATATTTCCAGTCATCCTGATCTGCGTACCGCGCTGACATCGTTCGGGCGCAAGTTCCTGAGTTTTCTGAGCGAACAGGACTCGGTCAAATTCACCTGTCTGATTCACGAGGTCGCGCGGGATTATCCGCAAGTGGGGCGGATTTTCTATACCGCCGCCTTCGAGGCAGTCTGCACTGCCGTTTCCGGCCTGCTGGCGCAGGGGCAAGAGACCGGCGAACTGCGGGATGATTTCGATCCGGCGGATGTGGCGGAGGACCTTATTTCCCTGTTGAAAGGCTTTGGGACGGTCCGCGCACAACTGGGGCTGACCACCCGTCCGTACAAAGACATCGACCACCACGTCGCCCGCGCGGTCGATACCATTTTGATCGCTTACCGTGCGTCGGACGGGGCCGCGCTGGCGTAATTGGCCACATGCATGATCGCGGCCTGCGTGTTGTCGCCGCTGATGTTCAGCTTGGGGCCCATGGGCAGGGCGCTCATGCCCAGACGGTTCATCCAGCGCTGGAACACCGCGGGGACAATTCCGATCACATGGGTCGCCCCCTGTTGGGTGGCCGCACGGGCCATGGCCTGGATCAGCTTGGTCTGAATCGCCAGCCGCCGGTGCGCGGGTTCGTTCTTTGACAAAAACAGGCGCGTTGCTTCCCAGACATGGGGCATCACGGGGGCATCTTCGTAAAGCACATATTCAGGAATATCCTGCAGCATCCCGCGCTGTGCATCCTTGAGCATATAGGTGTAGCACCCGCACTGCGCCGTGGTCGGCAGCAACCGGACACCCGCCAGCACGCGCCCGTATTCATGAATGACCACAGACCGGCTTTGCGGCGTGTCGTACTGGTCGAATTCCATCCCATCGGTATGGGGCAGATCCCATTCTTTTTGATCAATGAATACCGATTTGCGGGCTTTCAGAAAATCTGAATACAACTGGCCATAGCGGTACTGGTTGCCAATATGCACAACAGTTTCCTCTAGACGTGTTGCATAGGAAGGCACACTATCGGCGGCAGGGCGAGACGTGAGAGCCGGTTGCACCAAAGGCTCAAGCGTCTCTGCGTTTCGATGTGAATATGCGTTCTGGATTCCCATTGATTTTGCCTCGAGCCCCCTGAAATCACGAAAAAGTTAACTAAATGCATACAGTCACGGTTCTGCCTTAATCGCAACAAATTTTCCACCAATAGTTGAGGTGTATCACTGGGATATAGAAATAGATTCGTTTGGCGCCTTACTGCGCGCCAGGCAGACGGAGAAAGCGCAACATGCAAGCAATAGACAATGTTAACTTGCCCCAGACCCGCCCGGTGCTGAGCCGGCTGCGGGACTATGCGCTTGTCGGCAGCCGTGCCTTTGCGCAGCGCGCGATCATCTATTCCGTCGCAATCGGACTGGCAGGGTACTATTACGATCTATATGTGGCGCTGTTCTTTTTCGCCGCCATCGGCATCTGTGAAGTATATGATATTGTTGTGCTGCGTTCTATCCTGCGCAACACCCGTTCCAAGACGCTCAAGATCCGCAAATCACTGTTCCATATCTATATGACCACGGCGCTTAGCGCGACGACCATATCGTTATTTTGCATTGCGATTGCGATCCAGCAGGGCGTGGGAAATAGCCACTTTCTGCCGCTTTTCCTGTTGATTTCCGCCTCTATCTTTGCGGCGATGAACAACCATCAGTTCCTGTATGTGCTAGGGTTCCGTCTGGCGATCTACATCGGGGCGATCCTCTATATCCCGATCCGCGATGTGGTGATTGCCCGACCCTCGATGGATTCTGAGATCTGGTTGAACCTCTTTACCGCGCTCTTTGTCTTGGGCTTTGTGCTCGAACTCGCGCGGACCTTCATCAAGGGGTATTCTTCGCTGATGAAGAACCGTCTGGCGCTTCAGATAGAAGCCAAGAATGCCCTTGCGGCAAGCGAAGCCAAGACCCGTTTCCTGTCGACAGTCAGCCATGAATTGCGCACGCCTCTGACGTCGATCCGAGGGGCGCTTGATCTGATTAATGCCGGCTCTGCGGGCGAGGTGCCGGACAAAATGTCGCGGCTCCTCGATATCGCCACACGCAACGCGCACCGTCTGGGCGAACTGGTCGGGGATCTGCTGCTGTTGCAATCTGCCGATGCGGGGAAATTCTCGCTTGATATCGCCAATGTCGATCTGGCCGAGGTGGTGAACACCGCAGCCCATTCGTTCCAACCCTATGCCAGCCGTTTCGGTGTGGCCGTCAAAATTGATGTGACCGCGGAAAACCCCATCGTCCGAGGGGACCGGAAACGGCTGGATCAAGTCGTCGTTAACCTACTGTCCAACGCTGCCAAATTCTCTCAGGCGGGCGGGACCATTTCTGTCGGGCTGGGGCGGGACGGCGAAAATCTGGTCATCTCGGTCGCCGACCAGGGCATCGGGATTCCCGAAGGCAGCGAAAGCGTTATTTTCGAAGAGTTCGGCCAGCTTGATTCCAGCGATCAGCGAAAGTTTCAGGGCACCGGCTTGGGGCTGTCGATATCAAAGCGTATCGTCGATGCCCACAGCGGCAGCATCGCCTACACAAGCAAACTTGGCTACGGCACGACCTTCAACGTGTTACTCAAGGCGGCAGATGCGGCCGATGGCACCAAGCCCCAAAGCTATTCTGACGCGGCCTGATCCATTGGCACGGCGCGCAGCATCAATGGCCCGTCAGGGCGCATGGTAAAGGTCAGGTTCGGCGGTGCGACAGGGTGATCCGTCAGTTCGAACGACGCCCCTCGCAGGGCCGAGGCAAGCAGCACCATAATCTCGGTCTCGGCGTATTGCGCACCGATACAGATACGCGGCCCGTCGCCAAAGGGAATATACTGGCCACGCGGGTATTTGCGGTTCAAAAACCGGTCATGCTGATACAGCGCCGCGTTCTCCCACAGTAGTTCATTCCGGTGCAGCGCATAAACCGGGAACATGATCACATCGCCTTTCCTAAAGGTCACATCCTTTATCGTGACCTCCTCTGATGCATCGCGGGCGAATAGGGCACCGGCGGGGTACATCCGCAGGGTTTCGCGCACATGAGCGTGCAGTTTTGGCATCTTGGGCAGGTCATCAAACCCGATCGGACCCGCACCGCAAGCCTCCATCACCTCGGCGCGCACATCCGCCTGCACCTGCGGATGCATCGCCAGCAGATACAGCCCCCAAGCAACCGTATTGGCCGAGGTTTCATAGCCCGCCGCGACAAAGGTCAGCAGGTTATCAACGGTGGTTTCAATGTCTTCCTTGTCAGTCTCGAGCGCCTCGATCAACAGATCAAGAAAATCGACCGCCTCGACATGGCGTTCAGCGCGTCGGTTGGTGATCACGTCATGGGTCAGCTGTCGTAGATCACGGATCGCTTTCTTGCTGCGCAGCCATTTCAAGCGGGGCATCCACTTTGGCAGCCCCATCAGATCAAACAGCGACATATAGCTGATGTAATCGGTGAACCGTCGCATCCCCAGGCGGACATCCTGTTTCGACACGGCTTCGTTGCCCGAAAACATCACGCGCGAGATATTGGTCAGCGTCGCCTCCTGCGCGGCATCCGAGACGTCGACATCGCCCTGCACTTGGGCAAAAAAGGCCGCCAGCTCGTCGCCGGTCTGGGCAAAGTGACGGGTCAGTACAGGCAGGTTGCGCGCCGCAAAAAGGGGCGCATACCGGTGGCGCTGGCTGCGCCACTTCTCGCCCTCCGACAGGATCATGCCGTTGCCGACCACGGGGCCGATCACATTATGGGTAAACGCAGCCTTGGGAAACCGGCGCCCGGCTCCGGCCAGCAGTTCGGTTACCATTTCGGGGTCGCAGACATAGTGGATTCTGGCGGGCCCCTTCAGATAGCTTTGTGTTCGGGTCGCGTCGGGGATCACCGAAAAGATGTTTTTGCCGGCCTTTTTGGCGAAGTCGATCAAACCGACATCGGCGGTGGCCAAATCCGCTTGAACCGGGATCGGTTGCGCAAGCGTCATACCATCCTGTGCGGGCATATTGGGTGAACTCATTGTCGTCTCCTTGCCGGCGCAACGGTGGCGGCTGCCACATCGCTGTTTCTAGCAGGGAAACAAGAGCACATTCTACTTAAAGTTACCCGCGCGCGTAGAACGTCAGCCTTCATGCCGCACGGTCAGGACGCTGCGCCGTCCATCTCCTTGGCATTTGAGCGCGCAAAATAGCTAGATCGGCAGCTCATCCGTATCGAGACATGTCTGTGTCACGCGGCAATTTGACCTAGGGCAAGACCAGCTCTTCCCCGTTTTGCCAGCTTTGCGCCAGTGCCTTTGCCTCGCCCTTTTGCTGGGGTGCCAGACGTTGGCCCATCTGCATCAGGCGCTCTTCGGGCGCGTCGAGTTCTCCATCGGCGGCATAGGCCATCGCAGTATACTGTAAGGCCCAAGCCGCTACGGGGTCCCGCTTGACGCTTATGCCTTCGGCATAGAAATGCGCGAGTTTTGCGAGCGATCTTGGCTCTCTGCGTTCGGCGGCGGCGTGGTACCAGCGGGCGGCCTCTGCCGGATTGGCGGGACGTCCCTGTCCGTTCTCGTACAGCAAACCGACATTTAGATAGGCTACGGGTTCGCCGTATTCCGCGGCCTGCTGGTACCAGACCATCGCTTCGTCAAAATCTTGCTGCACACCGCGCCCCAAGGCATAATGCTTGCCCATGTTTACCTGCGCTGCAGGCACCCCATTTCGCGCGGCCTCGTAGTACCAGCCAACGGCTTTTTCATCATCCTGCGAGGTGCCAAGCCCGTCGGCATAAAGGTTGCCCAGACTGATTTGTGCCGCAGGGTATCCTTGATCTGCCGCGAGGCGGTACCAGTCAAGCGCTTCGCCATAGTCCTGTTTCACCCCGATGCCGTGATCGGACATCCACCCCAAAGAATACTGCGCCTCTGCCAGTCCCTGTGCCGCCGAGGCGCGCAATAGCTGCTGCGCCTCTTTGGGGGCCGCGGCACCGCCACGACCTTCTAGCAGCAGGACCGCCAAGCGGTACCGGCCCATGGCATATCCCTGATCTGCCGCTTTTCGGTACCAGGCGCGGGCCTCTGCATCACTTTGCGGCGTGCCTTCGCCCAACTCGTGCATATTGCCCAGACTAAATTGCGCCTTGTCGAAGCCCTGCGCCGCGGCGCGGGTGAAATAGTCAAACGCGGTTTTGGCATCGGCATCGACGCCCTGACCAAAGCGGTAGGAGACCCCCATTGAATTCAGACCACAGGGATTATTCTGCTCTGCGGATTTTTGAGCCCATTCGACCGAGTTGTTGAAATTTTGCGGGATGCCGTCGCCGCCGCGATAATACAGCCGGCCCATCTGACACTGCGCCTGAGCATCCCCCTTTTCGGCAAGCGGCAGCAAAAGCTCTAGCGCGTGGGCATAATTGCCCTGTTCGAACGCGGCCAAGCCGTCCTGTATGGTTTGCGCCTGTGCAGCCATCGGCATTATCGCGGCCAGAATGGTGCGACCAATCCAGCTTCTTTTGGTTTTACCTGCCATGGGAGGGTCCTTCTTGTCGGGCGGGCAGCCTGCTGCCTTTTCGCGTTGGCGTAACGCTAATCACCTGACGATGCACGCCGCCGCCCCGTCAAACCTCGGCGGAAATTTGCGTGTTCCTGCTATGGCTTAGGTGGCGCATGGCAAACCGGCAAAGACCCGCCCGCGAGGGGGCGTGGAACCGGCGGAAAAGATACCCATGGGTAACTCAGCTCGGGGCGGCACCGGCGCGGCGGGACGCCCGCTGCGAGACAAAGGCACAGACCAGAAGCTGCGAGATGTGGTAGATCATCAGCGGCAGAACTATGGCCCCGACTAAATCGGGCGCAAACAGCGCCGTGGCAATGGGCAGGCCGCTGGCAAGGCTTTTGGTCGATCCGCAGTAGAACAGCACCGCGCGGTCAGGATCCGGCATCCCCGTTGCTTTGCCAAGCGCGATCATCGACCACATACCCACGGCCAGAAACAACCAGACCACAGCAAACAGCAGCAAAAGCGTCGTCAACGGAATGGCGGACCAAAGCCCAGACACCGTGCCTGCGCTGAAGGCCGAATAGATGATCAACATGATCGACCCACGGTCGACAATCATGGTCAGCAGCTTGTGGCGTTGCACAAACCCGCCAACCAGCGGGCGCATGAGCTGGCCGACGACAAAGGGCAGCAAAATCTGCACGCCGATCTTGCCGATTGCATCAAGGCTGACGCCGCCGTCGCCTTGTTGTAGCAGTAGGGTCACCAACACCGGCGTCAGAATTACCCCGATGATATTAGAGACTGAGGCCGCGCAAATTGCCGCCGGCACATTGCCCCCTGCGATAGAGGTAAAGGCGATGGATGATTGTACGGTAGACGGCAGGACCGACAGAAACAGCAGCCCCATGGTCACAGTCGCGCCCAGTATCGGGCTAAATAGCGCGGCAAGGACCAGTCCGATCAATGGAAACAAAACATAGGTCGCGCCAAAGGTCATGCCCTGAAGCCGCCAGTTGGTGATGCCCGCTTTCACCGCACTGGGATCAAGCTTGGCCCCGTACAAAAAGAACAGCAGCGAGACCGCCCAGAACGTCACCCCGCGCAGCCCTTCGGCGGCAAGGCCAGTGGCAGGCAGCACGATGCCTGCGATCACAGTTGCCAGCAGCAAAAGCATATAGGCATCGATACCGATACGTTTGATATAATTCATGAGAAAACCCGCCTTGTCGCAGAAATCGGTATAGGGGCGCTGCCCGCCCGTAAAGAGCGAGCGGAAGAAAAGCTTCCTCCGCTCGTTCTGTTTTTAAGCGTGCTTAGAACCCTGCGGCCTGCCCATCCTTGCGCGGATCAGAGCCTGCGGCATAGCCACCGTTGTCAGTGCGCTGCACCAGTTGTGCGCCGCCAAAGCCGAATGCATTATCCGGTGCCTCGATCTGGATCGCATGGCCAAGCGCCTTGAGCCCGTCCAGCAAATCGGCAGACATCGACGGCTCGCAGGCCACTGCCAGCCCTTCGATTGCGCGCCAGCGGGGGGCGTCGGCGGCGGTCTGGGGGTCTTGATCCCACAGCTGCGTGCGCAGCAATAGCTGCATATGCCCTTGCGCCTGAATTGGGCCGCCCATCATGCCAAAGGCCATCAGCGGTGCGCCGTTCTTCATCGCAAAGCCCGGAATAATCGTGTGGAAGGGGCGTTTGCCCGGCGCGACCTGATTTTGATGGCCTTCTTGCGTTGTGAAGCCAAAGCCCCGGTTCTGCATCGATACGCCCGTGCCCGGCACAACCACACCAGAGCCGAAGCCCGCATAGTTCGACTGGATAAAGCTGACCATCATGCCCGACGCATCGCCCACGTTGAGCAAAACGGTCCCGCCTTGTTTAGGGGCACCGGCGCCAAAGTTTTGTGCATGGTTCGCATCAATCAGCGCGGCGCGGGATTCGAGGTAAGCGGGGTCAAGCAATGCGCTCTCGTCCACATCTGTCATGTGATCACGGTCGGCGACATAGGCGTGCAGATCGGCATAGGCGAGCTTGACCGCTTCGATTTGCAAATGCACAGCGGCCAGATCGTCGGGGCCGTGGTCGCGAATGTCTGTGTGTTGCAATATGCCAAGCGCCATCAGCGCAGCGATGCCCTGACCGTTTGGCGGGATCTCGTGCAGTTCGACGTCGTCAAAGCTTTGGCTGATGGTGCCGCACCAGTCGTTGTGATGCGCGGCAAGATCGTCAACCGTCATTGCCCCGCCATTGGCCTTTGCAAAAGCGGCGATCTCTTGCGCGATCTCGCCCTCATAGAACGCGCGGCCTTTGGTTTCTGCGATCGCCCGCAGGGTGCGCGCGGCACCGGGGTTGCAAAAGCGTTCGCCGGGTTTGGGCGCACGGCCATCGGGCATAAAGGTCTCGGCAAAGCCGGGTTGGTCCTTCAGTACTGCGGCCCCTTTGGCCCATGCTGTGCCCACGACAGGCGACACGATGAACCCGTCTTCGGCATAGCGGATCGCGGGGGCGAGCACGGTGGACAAGCCGAGGCTGCCAAATTTCTCGGACAGTTCGACCCACGCGCTGACAGCACCCGGAACGGTCACGGCGTCCCAGCCATGTTCGGGAATGCCATCCTTGAAATACTCGGGCGTCCAAGCTGCCGGCGCGCGGCCAGAGGCATTGAGCCCGTGCAACTGCTTGCCGTCCCACAGGATGCAGAACGCGTCAGAGCCAAGGCCGCAGCCGGTGGGCTCGACGATGGTCAGCACAGCGGCAGTGGCGATCGCCGCGTCTACGGCGTTGCCGCCTTGTTGCAGGATAGACAGGCCGGCTTGGGTCGCGAGGGGTTGCGAG
>TARA_R100000935_G_scaffold52035_1_pt1 | contig 13586 bp, 11 predicted proteins | sample TARA_R100000935 | Tara Oceans TARA_R100000935 (sample SAMEA2621502) | marine metagenome | biome: marine biome (ENVO:00000447); feature: surface water layer (ENVO:00002042); material: "saline water (ENVO:00002010), including plankton (ENVO:xxxxxxxx)" | depth 5 m | reverse complement strand
CATCACCTGACCCGGCGAAAGTCAAAAAAGTTTGCGACAGAACCCAGCCCCGGCGAAGAGCCAGATGATATGACCGTTTTCCCTGATTGCAGCGCATAATTGCGTGGCGAGGAAAGGAGAACTGTTATGAAAAATTTCGACGCCTATGTGGGTCTTGATGTGCACAAGGATACGATCGGCTCGGAGCTGCCTTCCGCACCGCAGAAAGGATCTCCAATTCGTTAACGTTTGAATGTCGGCTGTCGCCTTTGACCCTGATCTTACCGCGCACGTGCGGCGAATGCACACTTTCCACCCTTCGTGCCGGTTGTCACTTCCGGCCATAAGCCGACCTCCAGAGCCCCATAAAGATACTGCGACGGGGCCCGTCATTGCCGTAATTCTCGGCGCCCGCAAAATTCAGTGACAGGCGAACTCACAGTGTGCGGGACACGAAGCGATCCAAACTCATCCGGGCCGCCTCTCAAGCCACAGGCGCGAGGTTCTGCGCCGCGTCAACATGTAGGCCAACCGGACTAAAAGGGATAAGCCTTTCCAGATAATATTCAGAAGAGCAGAGCTGTTACTTCTATCGCGTCAAACCATTTTCAAATATTTGACGGCAATTTTCGTTTCGCTGCTATATAACGAGATGTGAAAATGAGTGGCGCTCCGGAAGGATTTGGAAATGAAACCATCAGGATTATTGATCGTAGCCCTGTTTCCTTCGGCGATGTGCCCCGAAATCCTGCGCGCAGATCCGATAAGGCGTGCAGAGCGGCTGGAAACGCTCGCTATAGATGCGGAAACTGGGTTTTCGGTCGATCGCTACGAGCTACAGGCAGGGACCTATTATCGCTGGCGTATCGCCACAGATGGGCGCGACACATATACGATTTTGGCGCAGGAGCTTTTTGCCGAAAGTTGGATCGACAAAGTTACGATGGAAGACGTGGAAATGCGCGTTTCAGGTCTTCATGCGCTGACGTTTGAAGATGAAAGTGAAGTCGACTTGTGGTTCGTGCCGCTCCGTATTGGCTCCTATACCTACGCCGCCGAAGGCCTCGAGGCGCTAGGTTTTTCAGGGGATGTGATCGTAAAATGAAGCTATTAGCCGGAATGATCGTTTCAATGACGTTGGCGTTGCACCCGGCGGGGGCCGCGGCACGAGACGGATCACAGGCATGCAATGGGTTTCGGCAGGAGTTGGCAGAGCAGGACCGACAGCTGGAAGGGCGGCGTTTGCACGAGGCGCTGTTTCGGGCTGCCGCGCTTGATTGCCCGACATCGGCGCAGGATCTGTTGGCGCGCGGAGCATCGGTTCAGGCCCGAAATGGTCAGGGGGCCAACGCCTTTGCCATAGCCGCATCTCAAGGGTCCGTTGACGTTGCCAAACTGTTGCTTGATGCCGGTGCAGATTTAACGCTACGCGATCTGTCAGAGGCAACGCCGCTGCTGCTTGCATCCAAAAGCGGGCGCAGGCGCATGGTCGATTGGCTCTTGAGCAACGGTGCCATGGTCGATGCCCATGACAAGCAAGGTATTACGCCCCTGATCGCCGCATCCTTCAACGGTGATCTGCGGATTATCGATGTGCTGCTCGACGCAGGCGCGCAGGTGAACGCGCAAGACGTTATGGGCAAAAGCGCGTTAAGCTATGCTGCGGGCCGCGCCTATCCGATAATTGTATCGCGGCTTATTTCGGCGGGGGCTTACGTGTCTGCAACCGACGCGCACAATCTGACTCCACTATCATGGGTCGCTGGCCACGCCAATGACGCGCCAGCAGAGGATGGCATCGCGACCGCGACGCTTTTGCTGGACGCGGGCGCGGATGTGGCGCAGCCCGATGACCGTGGCCGAGACGCCCTGATGATCGCGGCAAACAGGGGTCATGCCCAAATGGTTGGCCTGCTGCTGGTGCAGGGTGCGGACAGGCGGCGAACGGATCTGTCCGGGCAAACCGCCGCTGATCTGGCCGCAACGCCAGAGATTGCGGCGCTGCTACACTGATGCTTTCTACATTGCGCCCAGATAGCGCGACAGCGCGGCGATAGATTCGTCGTCCAACTGCTTCATAATGCTGATCATGGCGGGTGCATTCATGCGGACTTCGTTTTTGAAATCCAGCATGGTCTGTTCCAGATAGCCGACCTGCTGACCGGCCAGACGCGGGATGCGGCTGTCGCCTTCCCATTTGCCGTGACAGCCACTGCACTGGCCACCGGTAATACCGCGTTCCGCCAAGGCGTCGTCGCCGTCTTGCGTGTGGGCCGGCACATCTGGCCAAGGCAGGTCTGCGAAGTATTGCGCGATCTCTTTCATCTCGTCGCGGGAATATTCGGCGGCGATGCCGGTCATGATCTCGTTGTCGCGGCGACCTGCGGCATAGTCTTTCAGCTGGGTGTAGATGTAGAAGAACTGCTGGCCGTAGATGATCGGATAGGTCTCGTCGATCGGCACGCCGACGTCGGCTTCGCCATGGCAGTTTGCGCAAACCTGGACCGTTTCATCAAGGTTAAACGCATCCTGCGACAAGACCGGGCTGGCGGAGGCAAACAGTGCGGCAATAAGGGTAAAGCGTAACATGGTCGTTTCCCAAAAATCGAAATGGCGGGGCCACCACGGCCCCGCCATAGTCCTTGCGGATGTCTGGCCTAGTCGGCCAAGGCGAAGGCAATGATGTTATTGCCGCGCTTGTAGTTCAGCTGCGCGTTTCCGCCCGCTGCCACGACGATATATTGCTTGCCACCAACGGTATAGCTGGCAGGCGGCGCATTGACGCCGGCCCCGGCCTGAAATCGCCACAGCTCACTGCCAGAGGCGGAATCGTAGGCCTTGAACAGGCCATTGCCTTCGCCGGTGAACACCAGACCGCCCGCCGTCGCGAGGACGCCGCCGATCATCGGTTGTTCGGTGCGGACCTTCCATGCGATTTGGCCGGTGTTGTAATCGACAGCGGTGACATTGCCCCACTGTTCTTCTTCGGCGATCACGTCGAACGATCCGCCCAGCCACAGCTTGCCTTCGGGATAGGGGCTGGACGACACGGTATAGGTCATCGGCTGGTGCAGGTTGATCGCATAAGTCAGGTGCAGGTTCGGGTCGATCGCCATCGGCGACCATTCGACACCGCCGTTCGCGCCCGGCAGCATCCGCGCGCCTTCCGCCGTGGGCAGGGTCCACATGTCCTCTTGCGGGACCATCGCCTCGGAATAGCGGATCATGGAGCAGTCGTCGGCCTTGTTGACGTAGACATGGCCAGTCTTGCCGCCATGCAGGATGCCCTTCACCTGGTTTCCGGTTTCGTCGTCGACCATGGTGATGATCGGCGGAGAAACGGCATCAAGGTCCCAGACGTCATGGGCAATATACTGGAAGTGACAGATATATTCCCCGGTATTCAAATCGACCGCGACAAGGCTGTCGGTATACAGGTTGTCGCCGGGACGCGCGGCGCCATCAAGGTCTGGCGACGGGTTGCCGACGACGAAATAGACCCGTTCCGTTTCCAGGTCGACCGCCGGGTTTTGCCAGACGCCGCCGCCCAAAGTCTCATAAGGGTCGCCGTTGGCGGCATAGGCGGCTTTTTCAGCCTCGATATCGCGGTGCATATTGCGGCCCGTGGCATCGGTCGTGGCCCAGACGCCTTGTGAATCCTCGGCGGTGGTGTTGAAGGTCCACTTCAGCTCGCCGGTTTCCATATCGAAGGCTTTGACAAAGCCCCGGATGCCGTATTCGCCACCATTGGTGCCGATCAGGACCATTCCGTTGACGACCGTCGGGGCCATGGTTTCGGAATAACCCAGCTCAGCGTCGGCAATCTGGGTGGCCCAGACCTGCTTACCAGTCTTAGAATCAAGCGCGACTAGTTGCGCATCAAGCGTTCCCATGAACACTAGGTCGCCGGCCACGGCTACGCCGCGGTTATTGGGACCACAGCAATAGGTCGTGATTGGGCCCATGTCGTGTTTGTGATGCCATATCTGCTCGCCCGTTTCTGCGTCCAGCGCATAGACTTGGTTGAAGGCGGTTGTGACATACATCACGCCATCGACAACGATCGGCGTGGTTTCCATGGTGTCGACGATTTCAGTCTGAAAGATCCATGCGGGCCGCAAATTGCCAACGTTGTCGGTATTGATCTGACGCGACGGATAATAGCGCGTCTGCGCATAGTTTCCGTTGGTATGCAGGAAGTTATTCCCGTCCCCCGCCGCGCGTGTAAGCATATCCTGCGTTACATTCGCGAGATCCCCATAAAGGGTGCTGGTTGATACTTCTTCCTGCGCAACGGCCGTTGTCGACAAAAGCGCGGCCCCAATTGCAAGCGGGATCCAAATTTTCTGAATAGTCATAGATTTCACCTCCCCAGGTTTCTGACGCTCGCAACACTGAGCATAAATGCTATGATATGTAAAAAATTCTCGCTAGGATAGCATTATGATTACCTAGGGGAAGTCGGGTACTGTCATGGGGTTTAATCAATTGATCCGCTTGGGAATCGCAGCCGCAGTGGTTGGGTGTGCAGGCATAGCGAATGCAGAGCCATCAGGTCGGATTATCGTGTCAAATGAACGTGACGACACGCTCTCAATTTTTGATTCTGACCTAAAGCTTTTGGACACGATAGAAACCTGTTCACGTCCACGCGGAATGCATTTCAGCGCTGACCGGTCAGAGTTTTATGTGGCCTGCGCCGACGACGCCCAGATCGCGATCTACAGCACAGCCGAATTGACCCTGTTGCGGCGCATCCGCAGCGTGCCCGCGCCAGAGACGTTCGATCTGCACCCCGACGGCCGTCGCCTGATCGTATCGAACGAAGAGGACGCGACCGCCTCAGTCTATGATGTCGAGAGCGGGGAATTTCTGACGGATTATGAGACGGGGGAAGAGCCGGAAGGCGTGCAGGTCACAGCCGATGGACGGTTAGTTTTCGTTGCGTCAGAAGCGGCCAATCTTGTGCATGTCATTGATCTGGAGGCGGACGAGGTGGTGGCAGATATCCTTGTCGATACCCGCCCCCGCCGGTTTGCCCTGACCCCGGACCAGACCGAATTATGGGTCTCGGCAGAGGTGGCGGGCATCGTCGACATCATTGACGTCGCGACGTTGAAGCTGGTGGGCGATATCCTTTTTACTCCGACCGGACTGCGCCGGGAACAGGTGACGCCCGTCGATATCGTCATGACCGCCGACGGCACCCGCGCCTATGTCGCGCTGGGACGTGCGAACCGAGTCGCAGTGGTGGATGTGGCGACGCGGTCCGTGATTGACTACGTGCTGGTTGGCAAGCGCGCCTGGGGACTGCAACTCTCGGCTGACGAGTCGCGCCTTTTCGTTGCAAATGGTCTGTCAGACGATATGACTGTCATCGACACACAATCGCTGGAGGCGATAACGTCGATCCCCGTGGGCCTCGTTCCTTATGGAATCTTGATCGATGATCATTAGATTTCTTGCCCTTGCCCTGTTCGTTTGGCCCGTCCCCGCTGCCGCCCAGCAGGACGTGCACATCGCCTATCTGGGGTTGGCTGACGACGCCTATTACGATGCACAGCCCGGCTATACCGGGCTGTCTCTTCGCGATCGCAAGCGCCCCATCGACGGCGCACGACTGGCTGTAAAAAGCGCGCGCGCCTTGGGTCGGGCAATGGGCGTGCAGATAATTCTTGATGAACACATTTTGCCAGATGGCAGCGACATGTTGGCCGCAGCAACCGACCTGGCAAATGACGGCGTCTTTGCCATCTTGCTCGATCTGCCAGCGCCGGACATGGACAGCATCATAGCCTCCCCTTCCAAGATGCCGACGCTGTTCAACATCAGGCATGTCGATGACCGGTATCGCGGCGCGGACTGCGCTCCGGCTTTGCTACACACAATCCCTTCGCGCGCCATGCTGACCGATGCGCTGGCACAGTATCTGCGCTATCAAAACTGGACCCGAGTGCTGGTTCTGCACGGCGCAGACCCCGACGACGCTGCAGAAGCTATTGCAGTGCAAAATTCTGCGGCAAAGTTCGGCTTGCGGATCGTGGGTGACAGGGAATTCACCTTAAGTAACGATCCCCGGCAGCGAGACCTGAACAATATCCTTCTGATGACCCGGCAGGAAAGTTACGATGTCGTCTGGCTGATTGATGCCGTGGGTGAATTCGGCCGCTATGTTCCATACGCCATCGCAGAGCCGCGTCCCGTCGTCGGTGCCGAGGGGCTGACAGCCCGGGCATGGCACTGGACATGGGAACGCAACGGCGCGCCGCAGTTGAACCAGCGTTTCCGCCGATTGGCAAACCGCGACATGGAGTCAGAAGACTGGGCCGCCTGGGCCGCCGTTCAGGCCCTAGTCAGTGCCATTTCGGCCTCCAAAGCCATCACGCCACAAGACGTCGGCGACGAGCTGCGCTCGGCGGACCTGTCTGTGGATCTATACAAAGGCGTGCGCGGCAATATCCGCAATTGGGACGGTCAATTACGACAACCAATCCTGCTTGGGACTCATAACGCAGTCATCGCAAGTGCACCGCTTGACGGGTTTGAACATCATGCCGATCGCTTGGACACGCTGGGGTTCGACCAGCCTGAAACGGACTGCCTTTTGGCGCAATAGCGGCGAAACCTGACGTCGCCCTCCCCCCCCCAGAGGGGCCTGATGCGCCCCGGCGGAGCTTTGGTCTTCTTTGGTCGTGTCTGTGTGGCCTGATAAGTAAGAATTACCACCTCCATCAGATGATGCGCTGCAATCCTGTCATGTTCCGATGGCACGCTACTCAGACGATCTGGCAACGCAAAGGACAGATGCGTGGACCATTCAAAACCAAACAAAGAGGCGCGTGCGTGGTGCGCGGTGAAAGACCGCTGTCAGACCTTCCCGTCGATGTCAGGTGCGGATTGCGACATCGGAGCTTAATGTCAGCTGTGTCGTGTTCGGCGCGCGCGTGCTGAACTCGCAGCGAAAGTCCGGTTGCCACCATTTATGCAAATATTCACGGCCGCCGCTCTCGGCCCTAAGCTGCCGCTCGTCGGTAGATCTGTTGCTGCACCGCAGCTTCGCCAGACCGGTCATTCGAGGTAGCCGTTGTAGGATAGGAATCCGGCTGACTGGATATCAAATCTTGCTCCCAAAAAACACAGTCAAATCATCTTCCGTCAACCCAATTGGCCCGCCGCTGGTGCCTTCAAACAGCGCATCCGCCAAAGCCTGTTTTCGAGCTTGCATGTCTTGAATGGCGCTCTCGACCGTTCCCGATGTGTAAAGGCGATAAACAAAAACCGGTTTGTCTTGGCCAATTCGGTGCGCGCGGTCCATGGCCTGACGCTCGACTGCGGGGTTCCACCAGGGATCATATAAAATGACGGTATCGGCGGCGGTAAGGTTCAACCCTGTGCCTCCTGCCTTTAAGCTGATCAGGAAAACCTGAGTGTCCCCAGATTGGAATTTGTCAATTTCACCGGGGCGATCCCGCGTCTGGCCGTGTAGCATCGCATAGGACCATCCGCGTGATTGGACTTCGCTTTCGATCAGTCGAAGCATCTCGACAAACTGCGAGAAAACCAAAACCTTTCGTCCTTCGCTCAAAAGCTCTTCCAGAATTTCCATGAGGCGCAAAAACTTTGCACTCTCCTTTACCTTGGCGGCGGCATCCAGTTTGACCAGTCTTGGATCACAACAAACCTGCCGCAACTTCAGCAGAGCGTCCAACACGGTTATGCGTGACCCAGCTAAGCCTTTTTGAGCAAGTGCTTCGCGAACGCGGACATCCATGGCGCTGCGCACACTTTCATATAGAGCGGCCTGTTTGCCGGTGAGGGTAATCACTTCGTCAATGACGGTTTTCGGTGGCAAGTCATCGGCTACCTCGTCTTTTGTGCGGCGCAGCAGAAAGGGCCGAACCCGGGTAGACAATAACCGTTGTCGCGCCTGATCCCCCTTTTGCTCAATGGGTTTGCGATATTCCGAAGCAAAGCTTTTCCGGTCCCCCAAGAACCCTGGAATGAGCCAGTCATATAACGCCCACAATTCAGTCAAATTATTTTCTACCGGTGTGCCGGTTAGCGCAATGCGTTGGCGTGCCTTGATATCTCGAATGCGCTTTGCCACGTTGGAGGCGGGGTTTTTGACGGCCTGAGCCTCATCCAAGATTGCCAGATCAAACTCATAGGCGAACAGCTTTTCGTGGTCACGATTGATCAGCGGATATGTAGTGATCACAAGATCAGAATCCGCAATGTGTTCCATTCGTTCGTGGCGATCTGAACCGTGCAGAGTCAGCAGCTTTAGGTCGGGGGCAAAGCGTTTGGCTTCGGTTTGCCAATTGGAAATCAAGCTTGTTGGAACCACGAGCAGGCTTGGGCGATCAGATTTGTTTTCAAGATGACGGTTGGCCAACAAAGCAAGGGTTTGAACCGTTTTTCCGAGCCCCATATCATCAGCGAGAACTCCGCCAAACCCGTTATCGCATAGGGCCTTGAGCCAGCCAAAGCCGATCCGTTGATAGGGGCGCAGCTCGGCCTTCAAGCTTGCGGGAATATCTTCATCAGGGATCGTCGCCAAGTTCTGCAAACGCTTGCCCAGTTCCAACAGTTCAGGGCCGCCCTGCCATTTAGCGCCGCATCCATCCAGAGCCTCGACCAGTTGCAGGACGCGGCCTGCCTCTGCTTGGTGGAAACGTGTCATTCCCTGTATTTCAAGAAAAGCTTCCACAAACCCGATTAGTTTTGTGCCCCAAATTGGCACCAACGTTCCGTTTGGCAAGCTTTGATACAGGACGACATTCGATAAATAGCTTTCCAGTTCGAACTGGTCGGGCAATGCGCCAAATTCGTCAAGCGGCAGTGAGGCGATGATCTGCATAATTGTTGGCGTGACATCAAGTGCGGTGCCATCCACATCAAGCTGCAAGCCCAGCGAGAACCAATCCTGCCCCGACGGTTCAATAACTGTCTGGAAGCTGGCATCACCTTCGTAAAGATGAACCGGCCAGCTTTTATCGATCTCGATTTTCCAGCCCAATTCGCGAAGTTGTGGCAACCCTTCGGCCATAAAATCCAAGGCGTATGACTTGCTCTGTGGCTCTTGCGCAGAAATCTGTGGAAAGATGACGCTGGCGTCTTTCATTGATTTTGGAGCACGGCCAGATATTTCCTGAAGGTCGGGATGATAGCCTTCGAATTCTTCAGCAGTCATTTCAAGCTGCTGGACCAACCTCGTTTCTTCTTCAAAGTCACGCCGGACGATGCTGATCTCGCCCTTGGTTTGGGAACGAATATCGACCCCTTCGCCGGGTTCCAAGACCCTGTCATCTTCACCATATGTCACATGGGAGCCAATGCAGGGATAGATGACCTCTTGAGGCGTCCCCGTGCCCCGCCATCCATAAGATTTGGGTCTCTCCTGTCGTTTATGCCCAAATAATCTGAGGTTCATTGTTGGTCGTAAATCCGTGACTTCGTTGACGGTAACGGGCTTAGGTTTTGGAATGCCTTCTGCGTGAGCGGCCAAAATCTCAGACACTGTATCGACGGCTTCTGCCGGGATCGTTGGCGCGGCGGCCAGGGCATTCAGGGTCTCGGCGGGCATATCCGTCTCTACAAAACCAATGACGCCAGCTTCTGCGTCAACAAAGACGGGGTCTGGAAAAGGCAGAAGAAGAAGGGTGTGCCCATCAGGGTCTTTGGTTAAAAGCGTCTGATCGCCCTGTGCGTCAAGTTGCCATTGAAACGTAACATGTCTGGGTTCGGCCCAATTTATTCCTGGGCCATGGATTGTTTCCGCTTTGGCGCGACCGGTTGCAACTATCTGTTGAAGTAGCGTGCAAAGCGCCTCCCCTTGCGGCCAATTATAAATGGGCGGATAGCTGTTGGTCGACAGATATTTCAGTTGCGCGAAGATAATAGCATCTTCAATGGTTGTGCCCGACGGTGCATGAGACAGACTATGGTGCCCATTATACTCTTGGGTGTTTTTTCCAATGCTGCCGTCTTTCTTTACATAGGCTTTATAGGGCGCTATCTCTGCCGACCCGCTATAACTTCGCCGAAAAACAAAAAATATCTGATCGCTCGAAGGTTTGGGGGCCATTGGAGTTCGGGAATACTTATCTGTCACACTGAACCGATCAAGCCACGTCATTACCGAGCCAGGCAAATTTACCTTCACGTTCGTCCGAACGCGGTTTGGGTCTTGAGATGTCGCAGGTTTCTGGCTCACATCAACAGGCGTTTGTGCCACGTCCAGTAAGACCGCCGTTACATGTTTGCAGTTGTAGCCAATCGGGCACGAACAATGCCCATCAACATTCGATAAGCGACCATCTGCACCACCGGCCAACGTCGCATCAACCGAATAGACCCTACCCCCTGAACCTGCGACGCTGCCAACTATACGACCATCTAAATCCAAACGAGACATTAAGACCTTTCGGTCTAAAAAATATGAAACTCCACGCGTGTAATATGCGGGGTTATCAATCACTCGGGAGATGTCTGATCGCGTAATATTCATGCGCCAACATTTCCGACGTAAAATGGAACGGGTCAAGCAAAACCGTTCCAAATCCGAGTGTCTGCTTTACTTCAAGTCCTCTGACCCCGTTTGCAAGCGCAGCGAATGACTGCAATCCGCCTTTTGTAGCGATATGTGCGCGGTGCAGCATTTTGTAATTTGGACTCGAACCGATCTTCGCTGCATTTCCCACGAATGACCACTTTGGTCCCCCTGCCCCGTCCTTTGGACGTGTCACCACGCGAAGCTACAGCCGGCAAATCAGCTTCCGCCCGGAACAGCTTATCGGATGCGGGTTCCCCACGAGACGGCTTCTCGCTATGTGTTTATTGTTTCTTGTATGGCCGTAATCTTCGCAAGTATTTCATCAAATGGCCGCGGAATCTCGTCGAACATCATTGGTGCCATGGCTCGATAATCGGCGCGTAGCTCCTTCATTCGCGTCTCGTTCGGAAGAAGCTGCAGCGTCCCGGGCTGGGCAGTTTCGTAGCTGGCCCATCCCGACCGAAAGAACGTTGCCTTATGCTTCACGACCTGAGCGAGCTGCTCGAAGTCCTTGGCCGCAGCCTTCCCGTCGTCGGTGTCGAGTAGCATGGCAACATCGTAATAGTGCCGCGAGAAATATTGTGGTGTCGGCGATTTGGCCGGGCGGTGCGCCTCCGCATGAAGCGCGGTCGCCTTCTCCCAAAAGGTCCGCCGCGCTGACAGGACGGTCACACCGGTGTCAGGCTTTTCGAAGAAGTCGGGATAGTCGTCTGCCGCGTAGGGGCGGATGATTTTCTCTTCCGTCGGCCAAGGATCGCCGCGTGCGCCGAGCTCGAGCTTCACACGTGGAGTGATGTAGGCCATGCCCTCGTATTCGGTGGCTGTCAGCGCCGTCGGGTAATGGAAGTTTATAGTCTGTGCGTCGGCCGCATCAATCTCCAGCGTCCACTCGCCATTGGCTGGTTCGCCAAGCTGTTCGGCGATCGCGGCGCGGAGCGCCGGAAGTAGTTCTCTGGCGATGTGACGCTCGACGTCAACTACCAGCTCGTCGATCAGTCGTTCCGCCTGTTTCCTGCTGATCCCTACCATCTCGGGGTCGCGGTCGCCGGTGTAGCCGAGTTCAGCACGATCAAACGACATGTCGATATCTTCGGAGAAGCGACGGATAGCTCCGAACGCCTTGGAGAGCGACGTGCCGCCCTTGAAGACAAGGGTGGGCGTCCCACCTCTTGGCAGACCGAATAGGCGCCTGAGAGTCCAGCAGACCCAGAAGTCCTTTTCAATGATCGTGTCGGCAACGCCCCGACCGGCACCGGTCTCGCCGAAGAGGGCGGCGCGGTCGCCAGCGGGAAGGAGAGCGACTTTATCCATCAATATTGGCCGTAGCTGCGGTGGCGATCGAGACGAGCGTCGGCAGCATCCAAGCGGGGGCGTGAACGGCGGCCGAGGCCAGCGTTTTCTTGTCTTTGGCAGAAAGTCGCCCCACGGCGACCTGCACGACGTCGATCGCGCGCGCAGGGCCAACGTGGCGAAGGGCCTGAACAACAGTTCCTGCAGGGCTTCCTGGAGCGATGAGATGCTTTGGCGATGCGTGACGAAGATCAACGACGCGCTTGCCCAGCACAACGCGCCGAGAGGGACCGTTGGTCAGGTAAGTGCTCTGAGCGGGAACCTGCGTCGAGAGGCCTAGTGCGTTCGCTGCCCGAGCGCCGGCAATCTGCACTTGCGAGCCGGTCTCCCGAGCGAGCGCTTGGGCGACATCATCGGATGCCGGTGAAAGGGGGCCGAGTTTCGGATGCACTTTGGGAAAATCGTATAACCCACGCGCGAGGCGGCGCAGCTGCCCCCCCTTTACGAGCCGAGATAGCGCCTGGTCGACGGACGAGCGGGTGGCGACAGTGAGAAAGTCGCTAGGCGTGAAGACGCTGCCGCGTCCGCTTGCTCGAACCCGGTTCATCATTCGATCGGGAACTGATGCAGTCAGTGCTTTCATTTGTCAGAAAATAGGCTATCTTTTTCTGACATTCAAGGGGGTTATTTTGAAAGCCTTCTGACCATGTGGGCAGCGTGGACGCCCGCTCACCGCGGCCTCAACGACTCTTCCTCACCTCATCCAATCAACGGTGGCAATTATTCTGTAAGGTTTTTAAGCGCAGCATAGAGTGCAGATTTACTGATTTTCATGCGTGCGGCCGCCTCGCGCACGTTCAGACCTGACGCCATGAGCCGGCGGGCGCGAACGATTTTGTCGGGTGTGACTGCAATAGGCCTTCCACCCTTGCGCCCTCTCGCAGCTGCGGCCGCTAGCCCAGCATTCGTTCTTTCGCGGATCAGATCGCGCTCAAACTGGCCAAGTGCCCCGAAGATGTGAAAAACGAGACGTCCGGTCGGCGTGGTGGTGTCGATATTTTCCGTGAGCGACCTGAAGCCAACACCGCGACCTTCAAGTTCTGCGACGGTCTGCAACAGATGCGTCATCGAACGACCAAGACGGTCAAGCTTCCAGACAACCATTGTGTCGCCTTCTCGCAGAAACGAAAGTGCGGCCGTGAGCCCGGGTCGCTCGGTCTTGGCACCAGAGATACCTCGGTCATCGAAGATGCGGGAAACCCCGGCGGTATTTAAAGCGTCAAGCTGAAGGGCAAGATCCTGTTCAGCGGTCGAGACCCGGGCGTATCCAACGAGCGACATGGCAATCCTTCGTGCTTGAGGTCGCTATGATCCGCCCCGCCAGAACCATCTGTCCGCAAACTCATCCAAAAATCAAGTTGTCCAATTACCCGTTGTAGGGGCGTTGTCGGACTGACCATGCATTTGTCCATCAAACGCACGGTAAATGGAATGCGCCGAAAAGATGCATCTCTTCCAATCAGGCCGCGTCTGTTGTGGTTCGGGATAGTGCCCGGGGCGTAATTTCGGCTGCGGCTGGATGTTGATCCGGTTTACATGACGGCGACAACGCGCGGCGGGATATCACCCTGGACATGTTTTTCAATGCGGACGCACCAGCGGTCCTAGATGCGCGGACGAGGTATCTTGGTCCGGTGGCTCGCCGCGCGGGGGCGGTGATGCTCAGATGAAAGGCGGTTCCCTGCCTGAATGACAGCGCCAC
>TARA_R100000935_G_scaffold53582_2_pt1 | contig 13589 bp, 5 predicted proteins | sample TARA_R100000935 | Tara Oceans TARA_R100000935 (sample SAMEA2621502) | marine metagenome | biome: marine biome (ENVO:00000447); feature: surface water layer (ENVO:00002042); material: "saline water (ENVO:00002010), including plankton (ENVO:xxxxxxxx)" | depth 5 m | reverse complement strand
ACCCAGCCAATTTTTGTGGTGGATGGTGTAATCTTGGACAACGATATTAGCGGTACAAGTGGTTCGGATTGGGGTAACCAACTAAAAAATCTTAACCCGGACGATTTTGAATCTTTTTCCATCCTTAAAGGAGCTGCTGCTTCTGCTCTGTATGGCTCACGAGCCCTTAACGGAGTGGTAATCGTTACTACAAAGTCAGGTAAAAAACGTAAAGGGCTTGGAGTAAGTGTTAACCAAACCGTTGGCGTTAGAACGGTATATGACTCCCCTGATTTTCAAAATCAGTACGGTTCAGGGCTCACCGCAGGTGGCTTCAGTTTTGTAACCAATGGTCCCAATACACGTACCAGGGATGATTCACATGACACTAGTCAATTTTTTACCTATGACCTAGAAACTGGACTACCATCTATGGCTTTTGATTCTTATGAAGAACACGCAGCCAGTTGGGGCCCTCGTTTTGATGGCCAGGAAATTATAGACTATGATGGCTCCAGAGCTACTTGGTCTGCCCAACCAAACAATTACAAAGATTATTTTGATACCGGGTTCATAAGAAATACCAATGTGGCCATTGATGGAGCGACAGATATAAGTAGTTTTCGATTATCCTTTTCCAATTTCTCCGAATCCGGCGTAGAGTTAAGGAACGATTTTGACAAAAATTCCTTAAGTTTTAAGGGATCGCATGATTTGATCAAGGATAAATTAACCGTAAACGCGGTAATGCATTATACCCGATCCAAAGCAAAAAATCCACTTAACCCAGGTGGACTTACTAGTTGGTTTCACGATGGTTTTCCCAGAAATTACGATGTGGACAAGTGGAGAAATAACTACTTGGACGTAGATGGCGGAGTACCACACCCTTACGGGAACAACTACAACTATACTAGAATGAGTAGAATTTGGGCCCATGCCCTGGAAGATAACGACGTTCGTACGGAAGGATCATTTATCTCCAATATCAACCTGAACTATAAGATTTCGGATAACATTACGGCAACTCTTGAGGGTAATATCAACCAATACACATACAATCAAGAGAACAAGACATTCGCCGATAACAGAGATCGGTTAAATGGATCCTACTCCTTTTCAAACGGAGAAAAATTTCAACACAGTTTTTCCGCGAAAATGTTTTTCGACAAACAGATCAATGATGACTTCCGAATGGATTTATTGCTCGGTGGAGAATTATGGACCTCAAAAGAACAAAGTCAGTTCGCCAACACCTCCGCGGGATTTAAAATTCGCGATTTCTACGCCTTGGCCAACTCAAGAGATCCTATAAATGCCGGGGGCGGTATTGGTCCCAGAAAAAAGATCAATTCCGTTTACGCATTTTTTAACACTAGTTATAAAAGAGAACTATATTTTAGCGCTACTGCCAGAAATGACTGGTCTTCCGCTTTGGTTTACCCCAACGGTCAAGGCAACAATTCTTATTTCTACCCTTCAGCCAGTTTGGGTTGGGTAAGTTCGGAAACCTTTGAACTACCAGATTTCATTTCATTTGCCAAACTAAGGGCCTCTTATGCCATTGTGGGCAATGATACTGACCCCTATAGTTTATCCACCGGATTTGCAGTAGATAATTTTAATCAAAACCAGAACCTTAACATGTTCCGGTTTGAAGACGACACAGCGGTTTCGGTAAACTTAAAACCAGAAAAAAAATATTCATTTGAAACAGGTATTGATCTTAGATTTTGGGAAAGCCGAATTGGTTTGGATGTAGCCTATTATAAAGACAATACTAAAAATCAAATTATTCCATTGCAGGTTCCTTCAGAATCAGGCATAGCCAATCAACTGATCAATGCCGGTAACCTTCAAAACCAAGGGGTGGAGGTTGCCTTAAATTTAAAGCTAGTGGACAGTCCCGATTTTAGTTGGGATTTAGGTGCAAATTACACCCACAACCGAGATAAAATTATTGAATTGGCCCCTGGAATAAACGAATTTAGACTCTTTGGAAATCCAGATGACTCCAACTCTGCTACCGCTTCATATGCCTATGTTGGAGGAAACTACGGCGATCTCGTTACCCGTAGAGGTTACGATTATTATGATGGCACCAACTCATCCAACCACGGTATTCCCGTTTTGGCTAATAGAAATGGATGGTCCGTGGCCTACCCAATCGGGATCCAGAACAAGGATTCCCTATATGTTATGGGTAATATGCAAGCCGATTGGTATGGCGGCATGAATACCTCTATAAGATACAAGAGAGTGCGTCTAAGCGCAATTGTAGATGCCAAATTTGGTGGAGAAATATATTCTGCAGATGCAAGATACGGGTTACACCAAGGTGTTCTAGAAAGCTCATTACCTAATAGAGATGCCTCTCAGGGCGGAATCACCTGGACAAGTCAAGGACAGGGTCAGAACTTTTTTGGAAAAACCTATGAGGATGGCTATATCCCAAACGGAGTATTTCCTGACGGAACAACAGTTACTTCCGGCCCAGCAGACAACAGAACCAATGTAGATGTTGGAGGCTTAACATATCAACAGGCGTATGATCAAGGATTGGTTGAACCTACCCACTGGTCTGGTTATGTTTATCGATGGACTTCTGCCAGTACGGGTACTCCAATTACAGGCGTTTACACCTCCAGCTGGGTAGGCTTAAGGGAAGTAACCCTTTCCTACGACGTGCCTTCTGAAATTTTGGACAAAATTCTGGTAAAAAGTGCTTCTTTGGCCCTAACTGGACGTGATTTAGGTTTTCTGTATAATTCCTTACCAGACAATATAAACCCTACACTTAGTAGCAATGCGGCGGCGAATCCTTTACAACAGAAGTCATCGCCTTACATTAGGTCTATTTCTTTTTCGTTAAAACTCAATTTCTAAATTTGAAAATTTCAAACATGAAAAAAGTATTATATATTTTAATCGGCCTGGTAATCTTTACCGGTTGTGACGACGATTTTGCTGAATTCAATACCAATCCAAATATTGGGGTACCGCCACCTGAAACCTTGTTCACCTATGTTCAAAAGGAGATGGTTACCTATAAAAACGGAGGGGAATGGTACCATGAGAATCATCAAAAAATGACCTGGGCCCAGTATTTGGTACAGGGAAGAGCCAATGACAGTGATATAAACACCATTCTACCGGGAAGTAAATACAGTACTTTCTACGTAAAAGTAATGAACCATTTAACCGAGATGAGACTTCAGATTTCCGAACTTTCGGAAGAACAACAAAAGTTCTATCAAAAAATGGTGGCCGCTTCGGATATCCTTCAAGCCTTTTTTGCCCTTAGGATTACAGACCAGTATGGCGACATTCCATACTCCGAGGCCGCCGATGGCCGTAGGGAAGGTAAATTGGATCCCAATTATGACAAACAGGAAGCTGTTTTAAGCCAACTTTTAGATGAATTGAACTTGGCTATTCAAAAGATGGACGAAAATATTGCCAGTAGCTATGATTTTTCACCCAACGACATTGCTTACCAAGGGGACACCACTAAATGGGTCAAATGTGCCAATGCCGTTAAATTGAGAATCGCTACGCGTTTATTGAGTCAAAACGAATCTAAAGCACAAGAAATAATTGCCTCTGTAGTTTCCGATGGCAGATTATTTGAAAGTGAAGACGATGAATTTACCATTGATCTAGGAGGCACCTACAGAGGTGCTCCAGGAGCCGATTTTGAATGGAAAGGGGTCATGTGGTCAGCAGAACCACTGGTGGAATTCATGAAGTCTACAGTAGATCCCAGATTGAGAATATTTTTTGAGCCAAATGGATACACCCAGGAGACCATTGATGCGTTCGCTGACCCAGCCACTATTTCTCCTGCTGTGGATATAGACAACGACAATGAGGTACTGTATACTACTGCCGATGGCGAAGACATTTTGGGATATCGATTCATTGGATTACCAGCATTTAGAAACGACCCCAACATCAATGTTCCTGATTATTACCAGTTTCAAGATCAACCCAATACCGTAGGACCCACCGCAACCATGTTATCCAAGTACAACAGAAGATTAATTCAAGAATGTAGGTTTCGTTACGGTGGATTGCCTGAACCCGAGGGCAATTATATAGATGTAATGATTTCCTATTCGGAAGTATGCCTTTTGATGTCAGAGTTCATTCTTAAAGGCTATACCTCCGGTGATGCTGCAGACTGGTACAGAAAAGGTGTAGAATCATCATTGAGAACCTATAATATGTTGGGTGAAAAGCAGGATTTGATTATGAGGGTAGCCAATAAGGAATATCCGTATCTGCCAATAAGTGAAGATGAAATATCCAATTATCTTACCAACCCTTCCTTACAGTTGAATGGAACAGAAGATTTGGAAAAAGTCTACATCCAACAGTTCTTAAACTTTTACCGTCTCCCAGAAGAAGGGTGGATTCTTTCCATGCGTACCGGGTATCCAAAATATGGTTCTTCATTATTGGCCAGATCGGCCACCGATGACCCTGAAATTCCCTTCCCAAGAAGAATTCCACCACCTGAACCTGGCGACCTAAATGTAGCCAAATGGTTGCAAGCCAATACGGATCAAGGCTTTACCAGCCCAAGGGATGAAACACCTAGTGTACTAAATTCACAACGTCTTTGGTGGGATAAAAACAACCCTACCATAGGCAGTGGTGGAAACTAAGCAACAATAAAATTCCCCCGCCCAAATGGTTGGTCGACACTGTTGGCCAACCATTTTTTAAATAAAAAAGAGTTAAAACACATTCCTTGATTAGGTTAAAAGCTTGTGCACCTTGCACTTTCGCTACTCGTTAATATTTCATAAAAACATAGTTATTTTAGCTCTAGCTTTAAAACCACTAAACAACAAATTACCTACTTATAATGAAATACTTTCTAAAACTACAGCTTTTCATACTTCTTTTGATTGGCATGGTTACCAATGCCCTACAATCACAAGAAGGCCATCTTCTCCTTTCCCAATTGGAGATAGAAAATACAGGACAACCTTGGTGGCCAGCCCAAAAAGACAAGGCCATAAACGGATTACCTATTCAAATAGGGGGTGAAACTTTTAAAAAGGGAATTGGTACCCTGTCCGGAAGTAAGTTATTTTTCTTCTTGGGCGGCAAGAGCCAAAGATTTCGCACTCGAGTAGGGATACAGGATAAGCAGGACTTTCCACAGGATGTTGAATTCAATACCCTAAGTGATGGCAATAAACTTTTCTTTACCCTAAATAACGATATCAAGACTTTTGTAGGGGTAGCCAATTCAGCGGATACCATGGACAAAGGCAGTGTGAGATTCATAATAAAGGGAGATGGCAAAGTATTGTGGCGAAGCAAAAGAATTAGCGGCGGCAGCAAGGCTATTGACGTAAATTTAGACATCGCAGGAATTCAGGTCTTGGAGCTCGCCGTGGAGGATATGGGCGATGGTATCTCTGGCGACCATGCCATTTGGGCCGAGCCCACTATACATTACGGCACCTTCAAACCCCAATTGGTAGATGCCGATTATTTCAATAAATTAAAAACCGTTGATACCTCTTTTAATAAGCACATAAAACCTCTCATTCAAAAATTGCCCCTGGGCCAATATGAATATGAAAATGGGGTAAATACTGATTGGCTAATAAAGAAAGTAGATCTGCCATCCTTAGTTTACAAACAGGCCAATGAAAAGGAGATTGTAATTTCCAACGGCTTGATCAGTAGAACCTTCCGACTTACTCCAAATTGCGCCACGGTCGAATTTAAAAATCTGGTGAATGGAGAATCGCTCTTGCGAGGGGTGAGCCCGGAGGCCATGCTTACCATAGACGGTGCGGAATACACAGTTGGAGGCTTGGACGGCCAAATTGAATACGGTTATTTAAAAGAGGAATGGTTGGACCAAATGTGGAGTCCGGCCGGATCGTTTCAACTAACCAACTTTATTGTTGATGACATACAGGAACGTATCCAATGGCCCAACAAAAGATGGTCTTCCAAATCCAAGACACCGACCAAAGGAAAACAAATTTCTTTTTCATATGCCCATCCGGAATTTCCAGATTTGGAAGTGAAGGTACATTATGAAATCTATGATGGCATACCTTTGATCAGCAAATGGTTCACTATTGATAACCATGGAAACAAGTCCGTTGTTCTGAATAATTTTAAGAGCGAAATCCTTGCCATGGTGGAGGCCGAAAGCGCTGTAGAAAAACAAAAAGGATGGGAAACTCCCAACATACATGTGGAAAGCGATTTTGAGTTTCATTCCATGTCCATGAAAAATGCGAATAAAGTTGTCCACTGGGAAAAAGATCCACGCTATACTTCACAGGCCAGTTATTTATTATCCACTCCCTGTTTATTGGAATGTAAATTACCGATCGGACCCAATGAAACCATTTCCCCAGCTACCAATTTTGAATCGTTCAGAATCTGGGAAATGCCTTTTGACAGTCACGACAAGCAGCGTAAAGGCCTATACACCAATGCCATGTATAAGTTAATAGCTCCATGGACTACAGAAAATCCCTTATTTTTACATCTGACCACCACCGATGACATTAAAGTAAGGACAGCTATTGATCAATGTGCAGAAACAGGCTATGAAATGGTCATTTTGAGTTTTGGCAGTGGCTTGAATATGGAAGACCTATCCGATGCCAATACAAGCAAATTCAAGGCCTTGGCAGATTACGCACACTCCAAGGGCATAGAATTGGGTGGATATTCCTTGTTGTCCAGTAGGTGGATAAGTGAGGAAGTAGACGTTATTAATCCAGAAACCGGCAAGAGAGGTGGCGTAATTCACGGTAGTTCGCCCTGCCTAAACAGCCAATGGGGAATTGATTATTTTGAGAAATTGAGGACTTTCTTCGAAAAAACAGGTTTTGACCTTTTGGAACACGATGGTTCCTACCCGGGTCAATTATGTGCCTCAACAGCACATGTAGGCCACAAAGGGGTAGAAGATTCCCAATGGAAATCTTGGAAACGAATTACCGATTTCTACAAGTGGTGCAACGAAAAAGGAATTTCCCTAAATATCCCGGATTGGTATTATCTTAGTGGCAGTACCAAAAACGGTATTGGATATAGGGAGGTCAATTGGTCCCTACCCCGACAACGTCAATTGGTGCTCGGGAGACAAAATATGTATGACGGCACCTATGATAGGCTTCCAAGTATGAGCTGGACCTTTGTGCCCCTTACTGAATATCATGGCGGGGGAGCGGAGGCTACAATTGAGCCTTTGGACACCCATTTAAACGCATATAAGGCACATATGGTGCAGAATTACGGGATGGGAGTACAAGCCTGCTATAGGGGACCGCGGTTATATGACACCCCAAAAACGAAGGAAACGGTAATTGAAGTCGTTGATTGGTACAAGAAATACCGGAACATCCTTAACGCACCTATTTTCCATTTAAAAAGGGCCAACGGAAGGGAAATTGATGGAATTATGCACGTTGACCCGGAATTGAATGAAAAAGGGATGGCCTTGTTCTTTAACCCAACCAACGAGACCTTGACCCAAACCATAAAACTCCCCCTATATTATACTGGACATACCGATACGGTAAGTATTCAGGAAAAAGAAGGAAAAAGAACCGACTATAAATTGGCAAGGGATTATTCCGTGGAACTAAAAGTGGAAATTCCTGCCAATGATAGTACTTGGTTCGTAATATATTGAACAATAAAACAATACACATGAAAGCTAAAACAATATGCCTCCTGGCCATAGTTATCAGCTTATGGAGTTGCAAATCTGAAAGAAACGAACTGGAACTCGACCGACTTCCTAAATACAAACTGGAGTTCGATAAGTTGGCCAATAGTTGGGACGAAGCTATTCCCTTGGGAAATGGAACTGTGGGAGCCTTGGTTTGGGAAAATGACGGAAAGCTGCGATTATCCTTGGACAGAGCGGATCTGTGGGATCTCCGTCCCATGGAAAATCTAGATTTCGCGAACTACGGTTTTGATTGGGTACAGGAGCAATGGGAAAAAGACACTTATAAAAATGTACAGGACCGTTATGATGTACCCTATGACCAATTACCTGCACCTTCCAAAATTCCCGGAGGTGCCTTGGAATTTGACGTGAAGGGATTGGGAGAGGTAGCATCTGTAAAACTGAATTTGGATTCAGCAATTTGCGAAGTAAAATGGAAGAATGGCGCCATACTTAAGACCTTTGTCCATGCCACTGAACCTTTGGGCTGGTATACCTTTGAAAACGTTAGCGGAGATTTGAATCCCAGCATAATTCCACCTGCCTATGTATCGGTGAAACAAGATGGTGCCAACGACCCAGTAACAGGGCAAGATCTTCGAAGGTTAAATTATGATGGGGGCAGGGTTACCCAAAAAGACCATATTATTACCTATGATCAGAAAGGATGGTCCGATTTTAAATTTCAGGTACACACCCAGTGGAAACCTACACCAAAAGGAATACAGGGAAGCTGGAGCATAAGCTCACAAACCTCGGATAAAGTACCCAATGAAACTGCAGAACAAGTAGTAACAAAAGCGCTTCAGTCAGGAATGGCATCGTCTATGGAAAGTCATAAGGCTTGGTGGAATTCATTCTGGAACCAATCTACTATAAAAGTTCCGGACCCTGTATTGCAGAATCAATGGTATATGGAAATGTACAAGTTGGGATCGGCAGCCAGACAAGGGGCTCCACCCATATCCCTGCAAAGTGTATGGACAGCGGATAATGGCAAATTACCACCCTGGAAAGGCGACTACCATCATGATCTTAATACACAATTAAGTTATTGGCCCACCTATTCCGGAAATCATCTGGATCTGGAACAAGGTTTTATCGACTGGCTTACCCAATACAAGCCTACTTTTAAAAAATATACCAAAGATTTCTACGGCACTAACGGACTTAATGTACCCGGGGTTACCACTCTAACGGGGGACCCCATGGGCGGTTGGATCCAATATTCCTTCGGCCCAACGGTAGGGGCTTGGTTGGGGCAGCATTTTTATCTGCATTGGCGCTATACCATGGATCGTGATTTCCTAAAGAACGAGGCCTATCCGTGGATCAAGGAGGTCGCTATTCATTTTAATGAATTGTCGGTTTTGGGGGAGGATGGAAAAAGAAAACTACCATTGAGTTCAAGCCCTGAGATACATAACAATTCCCGAGAGGCCTGGTTTGCTGATATCACCAATTTTGACCTTGCCCTGATTAAATGGACCTATTCCCATGCGGCAGAACTGGCATTGGAGCTTGGGCTGAAGAAAGAGGCAGACCAATGGAAAGCTTCGTTAAAAGAATGGCCGGATTATGCTGTGAATGAACATGGACTTATGTTCTCCCCTAGCCTACCTTTCAACGAATCGCACCGGCACTTCTCCCATTTAATGGCCATTCATCCCCTAGGGCTAATAGACCCTGCAAACGGCTCAAAGGATATTGAGATCACAGAAAAAACCATTGCACACTTGGATGCCACTGGTTCCAGTCAATGGGTAGGCTATTCCTTTAGCTGGCTGGGAAATCTAAAAGCACGGGCTTTTGATGGGGAAGGAGCTGCAAAAGCATTAAAGGATTTTGCCACCTCCTTTGTACTACCCAATAGTTTTCACGTTAACGGTGACCAATCGGGTACCGGAAAATCGAATTTCACCTATAGGCCATTTACCTTGGAAGGCAATTTTGCCTTTGCTGCTGGCCTACAGGAGATGCTGATACAGAGTCACACCGGAACAGTACGGCTTTTTCCCGCCATTCCCGCCGATTGGAAAAACGTTGGATTTAGCAAATTGCGGACAGAAGGTGCTTTTTTGGTTTCCGCTCAAAAACAGGACGGGAAACTAAAATGGGTAAAGATAGTTTCTGAAAAAGGCGGGGAGGTCCGACTTATGAATCCCTTTTCAAATAAGGAATTTTCAATTAAAGATGAGGTAGATAGCCAATGGGATGGCGATATATTGAAAATTGAAACCCAACCCGGTCAAGAAATATGGCTAAAGCCATGATGCAATAAGCCATATTGCACCAAATGCGGTACTCAGAGTTATCCAAAAGATCTACACCAGTAGTAAAGGTCCAACATGGAATAAAAGGACCTAAAATAAGGTTCCTTCCCCTAGGCAGGGGAAGGTGGATCTTCAGCCAATGGCTGAGGAGACGGAAGGGGTACATTTTATTGGTTCGGAAACACGTCCTTTTAAAGAAGTGTATTAAACATATCCCGAATACAAATAGCTTTAAGTGTTCTCGACTGCGCTCCAATGGACAGACAGTTACTTAGAAAAGAATTGCCCTTTTGCAACTCCCGTTATTATCGGGAGAAAAGTTGCGCAACTAGATTTTTTACTGTTTTTCCCAACCCTAGTAATAACAAGAGGTCACTTGGTATTATCCTAAGACAACAACAATCATGGAATTTCCCAAGAAAAAAACTATAGACTTAGTTATATAACTATTTTTATAGTTGCATAACTAAAAAAATAGTTATATGTTTGGATTGCGTTAAGGATTGGAGTGAAAAGCCCACAGTTCCTGAATAGTGAACGAGGACTTGTAACGTAAAGCCTGACGGCCTTGGCCGTAACGTCGAACAAAGAAAAATTAAGAATCCATGAAGAAATTGACGAACAAGGAGGAAGAGGTAATGAAAATTTTATGGGAATTGGAGAAGGCTTTTGTTAAAGACGTTCTTGCCAAGTTCACCGAAGATAAGCCCCATTACAATACCCTTTCCACCATTATACGAAACTTGGAAGAAAAGGGATATGTTTCCCATGAGGCCTACGGAAATACCCACCAATACTACCCCGTGTTGGCCAAAGAAGAGTACCGAAAACAATTTATTAGCGGTGCCATTGAGGACTATTTTAATAGTTCCTATAAGAATCTGGTCTCCTATTTTGCTGCAGAGGACAAAATAAGTGTGGAAGAATTGAAAGAGATTATTAAGCTTATAGAAAAAAAGAACTAATGGAAGACCTCTTTATATACTTGATAAAAAGCAGTGGTATTCTGGGTCTTTTTTGGTGCTGCTTCAAACTTTTTTTAGAAAAGGAAACACTTTTTTCCTTACACAGGGTGTTCCTTATTTCAGGGATTTTAACAGCCCTACTTTTTCCATTATGGACACTTACCAAGATTGTATTGGTAGACCCCCTACCCTTTACTTTGACCGAATCCACGACTGAAGCGTATACTCCTGTAAATACGCCTACATTTGATTGGTTAAACATAGTCGCGAGCATTTACGCCTGTGGGGTACTCTTTTTCCTAGGACGACTTGGGATGCAACTACTATCCTTAAGACAATTGATAAAGCAAGGCACTATTGGTAAAGACGAAGGCTTTAAATTGATAGAGACCAAAGCCGACACTTCTCCCTTTTCCTTTTTCAATATCATAGTTTACAATCCGGACTTACACCGGCCCGATGAATTGGAAAAAATCATAGCCCATGAAAAAATACACGTGCTTCAATGGCATTCCTTGGATATCTTATTGATCCATATATTTTCTGCCTTTCAATGGGCAAATCCCTTTGTTTGGCTTTACAAGAAATCGATATCACAGAATTTGGAATATATTGCAGATCAGTGTGTTACCAAAAACATGGAAAGCTCTAAGGAATATCAATACCTATTACTAAAGAACGCTTGCGCAGACCAACAATATTCATCGATCATCAATCCATTTTTTACTTCATCAATCAAAAAACGAATCGTCATGTTAAACAAAAACAGATCAAACACCCTCAAAGCCTGGAAATTTACTCTTATAATTCCTTTCCTTGCCTACTTTTTAGTTGCCTTTAATACCAAAACAGTACCACAGCTAAATACCTCAACCAACCTAAAGGAATTATCATTGGAAAACGGTGGCACAGACACCACCAAAGTTGAATTTACTGTTTATAAAACCAGTACAACAGAAGACCTGGAGAAAATATCCAGCACCTTATTAAATGATTATAATGTGCAGTTAATATTCACTGACATATCCCGCAATGCCGAGGGTCTAATTACAGCCATCAAATCTTCATTTAAATCTGACTCCGGATCAGGAACAAGCAATTCTTTAGATGAAAAAGGAATAAATCCCTTTAGTTTTGGAATGGAAATAAATAATGAAGGAAAGTTTATATCTATAGGCTACACCATGAGAAGCAATGAGCCAACCGATACCGAAGAAGCAAATGAACCTGAAAAAAGTGGCATCAAGGCGTCATCCTCGACCAATGATTCTGGCCCTATAAATCCAATATATATTGTTGATGGAAAAGAAGTTGTAGTAGCCTCCAAGGCCACTGGTATAGACCCGTCCAATATTCATAGTGTTAATGTACTAAAAGGAACATCAGCCACAACTAAATATGGTGAAAAAGCAAAAGATGGGGCGATCGAGATTACGACTAAAAGTTATCATAACACGATGGCAGGCGACAAAATTCCTGCCAATACACCAATCAATCCGTACCCCTACATTAAATCCGATAAGGAGCCATTATTTGTTATAGATGGAATTATAAAGGATGAAGATTTTGACATGGGTAGTATCCTCCCAAGTTCAATTGAAAGCATAAACGTTTTAAAAGATGAAGCAGCCTTGAATAAATACGGCAAAAAAGGAGAAAAAAATGGGGTTGTGGAGATCACTACAAAAAAAAGTGAATTGAAAGCCAAGTCAAGTAGCAACATCAATGCCGTACAACCCAACGCCAATTGGACCACAACTGCAACAGGGTCCGCTGAAAGTAATCAGGACATAAAAGGTGAAGATGGCACTACTGCAAATAGTAAATGGAAAGTAAGTTACGGCATCAATATGAACGACCCAGATGATATATTGGATTTAAGTTCATATAGAAAGCAGGGGATGGAAAAAGCAGTGATTTTTGTCAACGGTGTAAACAAAGGAAAAAATTATGTGCCCACCATGAAATATTCGGAAGTTGAGTACATCAGCACCTATCCCCCAAGTACAGGGATAACAAAAAGATATGGAAAGTTGGCGAAAAACGGAGTAATAGAGATTGCTACAAAGCAAAACTAAGGCCTAATAGGACACTTATTAGCCACTTCAATAGCGTCCCCTTTTCAGGACTCCCGATGATTATCGGGAGGGCGGTCGTACACGCTAAGTCTAACTAATAGCCCATGCTAGGTAGGAGTTTGTTGAGATGTCACGAGAACAATTCATGTTTTGTATAGCTACTAGTGCGATTTAGCTCATGACATTTTTATTTTATGGGTATTCGTGAACCTTCGGTTTCTCACATGCGTTCGAAATGACTGTTGTAGTCACTTCGACAGAGTCCCTTTTCGGGACGACGAGAAGTCGCACACGCTGAGTATTGGTAAAAGCACCGGCGAGGTAGGATTTTTTAGAGAAGTACAGAGAGTAGACCATGTTTTGGTTGAGCTAAATGTGTGATTTAGCTCATGTCAATATTATTTCAGGGGAACTTGTGAAACTTCGGTTTCTTCCTTCAGGTCGAAATGCCTGAGGTGGCCACACTTGCATTGAACTTTCTCAAAAATCCCATTGCCTTAATAACGCCATTACACTACACAACTATAACTCGCTTATCATCAGCCTTTTGAAAACTTACATATAA
>TARA_R100000935_G_C2841343_1_pt1 | contig 13752 bp, 10 predicted proteins | sample TARA_R100000935 | Tara Oceans TARA_R100000935 (sample SAMEA2621502) | marine metagenome | biome: marine biome (ENVO:00000447); feature: surface water layer (ENVO:00002042); material: "saline water (ENVO:00002010), including plankton (ENVO:xxxxxxxx)" | depth 5 m | reverse complement strand
CCCGAATAAAAAAGAGGCTGTCTTGACTTTTTAGACAGCCTCTTTATTATGCCTTAATATTTCACTACTCGGCCTGCGGAGCACTAATGGCTTCCACATACCTACCTGCCCAGTAGGGTAACAGATAGATATAGGGGGCATATTCCCGTTTTCCATCACTTCCTCCATTGTTCCTATAGGCCCCATTGTGCAAATGAAGCGTCCGCTCGTCACCGGGCAACACCTCGGTATAGGTCTGGCTTCGGAAATTGGGGGCTATTTTAGTCAGGTCCTTCCTGTGGTCGTTATCAATTTTCCAATCTATAAGATCCATGGGGAACTCACGTAACCACCAGGCGGATTCTTCACTATCTATATTTTGCCCTCCGCTAAGTGCAAAAAGATAATTCCATAGCGGATTTTTTTCGGAGCGTTCCACTTCCCAATGACTTTTTGCCGCATTAAAGTGTGCTGCTTTTTGTTCTTCCGTAAAAGAATAATTAACAAATCCGGGGATGGTCAAAAAATACATTTCATCATCGGAATGGTTCCATTTATTGCTTAAGTCCTCTCCTTCTACAAAACCGATGACCGTAGCCGGTCTGTTGGCATTCTCATCATAGCCATATTTTTTTATCAGCTTTTCGGCCCCCTTCTTATATTTTTTGTCTTTTGTAAAATGATAGGCGGTTTGCAGAAAAGATAGAATAAGGGTGGAATTTAGTCTACGATCCCCTACATTGATCGGGAAGCTATTTACGTATTCCGGATTCCATTTTCCCCAAGCGGTAGGCTTTCCGTTCCAATCCATTAAGTACCAATCGTTGTCCATAATATGGTCCATCTCGATTTTTATTTGATGTATGGCCCTATCACGCCATTCCTTATCCGGTGCCAATTCGGCAAAAAGTGCATATACGAAAAAATGTCCGCAGGATTCATCGCTACTGGTGGTGGACTTCCATCTCCAAAGTTCATCGTCCGATAACTGCCAGATCCGTCCGTTTTCTTTCTCCCATTGCTGTCTCCACTCTTCAGAAAATCCGTTGGCGTGTAGCCCCACTTCATAGCCATCCCTTTCAAAAGACCTTGCCGGAAACCCTTTTAGATCGGGAAGTGCCGTCAACCTCTCCATAGCCTCAAACGCTTCGTAGGCATTTTGCTTGGCATCTTCGGACTTGGTTACCGCATATCTAAACAACTCCCCTGCCAAGTACATGGATGTCCATAATCCATCATTATCGGTATCATGAAAATAGCCTGTGGCAAGATCGCCCGGAGTTCTCATGGCCAGATCGGAGGTAAAACCGTAGCGAATATGACGTAAGCGTTGAATTTCTTGAAAATACTCAGCTTTTTGCGCCAATGTCATAGGTTCAAAATCGATTTTGCTCATCCCCTTTTGGGTCAAGACCAGTACACTTCCGTCAGGACCTTCTGCAATATCGGCCACATGATCGTCTACCAACCATCGCTTTGAAGCGTAATAATCGTACTTGCCATCTTCACGTAATTTAAAGGCGCCTTTGGTTGAGCCAAACCATAGGTTACCGCGAATGTTGTTTACACTGGTAATTTCTGTCCAAGGTAGTTTTTGGTCCAATTTATTCAAGGTAAATGTTTTACGGTCCAATAGCTGAATGCCGTTGGTAGTCCCTAAAACAATAGTGTCCTCAAATAAACTGAATGCCGTTAAATCATTACCGTCAAACACCTTTTTCGCTGTCTTTAAAACACTGTCCACTTGGTACAATCCTTCTGCCGTTAAAAGCAAAAACTGACCGGAATTAGGGTCGTATTGAACGGATATCGGATTTAGGCTTTCGATGGAAGACCTCCAAACCTCTTGGTTGTTCTTAAAAATAGCGAAATTGCCCTCTCCTGCTACCAATGTCAAAAAATCTGGACCCATACCCATCGCCTTGGGAGCTTCTATACCGTGGTTAATATATAACTTGCCCGCCCATGCATTGCTTAAAACCGCCTTCTCCGTTAGATAAACAAACTGACCTTGGTACTCCGTCAATGCAACAATATTCATATCGAGCAAAGGTCGATATTGAACATCTTGTCGAAGATTTTTTTCATATGGGAGCATTAGGCCTTGACTACTGAGAACTTTAATGGCCTTATTTCTATCACTGCCTATTTGAAGCAAATTCACATTCCCCTCGCCCTCTTTCAAGGAGAATTTATCAGCACTATCTTGAAGAAATGGCTGATCGGCGACCGTTTGTGCCTGGGTTCCAAAACCCACTAGTAAACAAAACCCTAAGAATAATTTTTTCATATATTATATCAATTATAGAATTGATAAAAATAAAAGTATGTGGGCGAAGTAGTATCACTATTCTTGATGAATACCTATAGAATATTAACCTATGTAGTTTTTAACAATTTAAGTATTCCGAAGAAAGTATTATGCATATGGGCTATGTCTTGAAACAGGCAATAAAGCAACTACGTGTAATTATATAAGTATATTATGGATAGATTATGTTTATTCTGAAAATCGTGATTCCGGAACTAGTGATATTTATGGCCGGGATTTTGTCTAGGGCATTAGAAATCTATCTGATACTATGCTAAAATTCCATGCATTTAAATAATACATGCCACAGTGGCTCTTATAAAGTCGACTAAGGGAAACAACAACCACTGACTTAATTTGAATATGCTGGACCTCATACCAACTTTTGGTTTTCAATTTCAGCAAACAGCACCATATAGTTGTGTCCTTTTTCTTGAACACATTGAGGGCAATAGGCATAATGCACAAAATACCGCTTAGCCTTTTTGTTTTTACTGCCCAAATAGATGTCCATTTCCTTCATAAATTTTGGTATGGCATTATAGTCACCATCAAACACCTTGCTCATGAATGTTCCGGTAAGGGAAATGTTTTTTGCTTCGGGCACTTTAGCCATTACCGATAAATATATTTCGGATTTAAACGGATGTGGATCCGCGAACAGGACCAAAATATCTTCCTTGTTGGGGTCTAATTTATTGGAGTCCTCGGCGAGCTTGTTCATCCTACTAATCTGCTTGCCTATCATTGGTGGAAAAGGAATGTGAAAAAAGGTAGGTACGGATGCCTTTATAAATGGTTTGTTATCCCAATTGAAGGTTTTTTCATCCCATTTTTCAGTACTAAAGGTAGGGCAGCATTCCTCTACTTTTTGTGGAGCTACGGTTTTCATATTATTTTAATTTTTTATGGATCTTTTTAGTTTATAAAATCCCAAACACTCTATTACCCATGGCACAAACAGCATCTTGCCTAAAGCTGATATAAGATCCAACTTCTATGCCGGTTCATTTTTGGGATCGATTCTTAAGTATAGATTAATATAGACCTAATACCGGTAATGGACAATGATATTCATCATACCGGAGATAAGGTTTTAGACTTGGCGCTCCCCTCCTACTTTAGTCCCGCTTAACAGCTATACCAACCTTGATCCATAAAAAATAACCCCATACCAAAACCACAAAAGCGCTTACCATAGGATGGATAAGCGCTTTTTTTAAAAGACCACTTTTATGCTATTTATTCAAGATCTATAATACCTACAACTTCATAGGCCCTAGTACCATCTAGCTGTACTTTTTCATATAGAATATTACCGTACTCGTAATACGTCTGTCCATCTATGGTAACTCTTTCATAATCGTCCGGGAGCTCATAGACAATAGTTCCTATTTCCGGTTCTACTACTTCGTATTCATTCCCTATCTGGGTATAAAAAGTGCCCGCCACAACAAAGTACATATGATTATTAAAATGAATTCTGCGATAATTGGCAGGTAAGGTATTTATTCTAAATCCTATTTTGGGGGCGATTACAATGTAGCGCCCTCTGGAATAGGTATAGAACCTGTTATTGGAATAGTAGTAATTTTGCCCCTGATACTTCACCACTTTTCTGTTGGGTACGGTTCTTACGGAAACAACCTTCCTGGTCGGGGTTCTATAAACCACTCGCTTACTGGACACCCTATTTGGTGTTTTTTTAGTTACCGTTCTGGTAGTTTTGGTGGTGGTAGTTCGTGTACGGGTCTGGGCCGTACCCAAGTACATAAATCCTATAAGTAATATGGATAAAATGAAATATGTTTTGCTATTTGTTTTCATAGGTCATAAAATTTAAAAAGGTTAAACTTTAATTTATACTTTCACTCCTTTGACCTGAATTTTCAATTTTGGTTTAATCCCTATAAAAGCCATTTATCGAATATTGGACAAAATGATATTAATTCTCGACAAGGACCGTATTTGGCGGAACAACAATATGTCTTCTGTAAAATGCAGTCCATTACTTTAAATTGTTGCTTATTAAGATATGATTGCCCCTTCTCCTACCCTAAGCTTAATTTGAGTTCGTTCCAAAAAAACCGTATCTTGGTAGTTACTATGCATGCATAGCAAAAATCGCAGAAAAATGACCAAGTATAAACATATTTTTGAACCCTTGGATTTAGGATTTACCACCCTTAAAAACCGGATTCTAATGGGTTCTATGCATACAGGATTGGAAGAGAAGAAAAACGGCCTGGAAAAAATAGCAGCCTATTATGCAGAACGGGCCAAAGGTGGCGTCGGGTTAATTGTTTCCGGTGGCATTGCTCCAAACGTACAGGGATGGACAGCTCCCTTTTCGGCACGCATGAGCACCAAAAAACACGCAAAGCACCATAAGGTAATTACAGAGGCAGTCCACAGGGAAGGCGGTAAAATATGCATGCAAATTCTGCATTCCGGACGATACGGCTATCATCCGTTTGCGGTGGCACCTTCGGCCATAAAATCGCCCATTACCCCTTTTAAACCTTTTAAACTAAAACCCTCAGGTATAAAACGTACGATCCGCGATTTTGTAAATTCTGCAAAAATGGCAAAATTGGCAGGTTATGATGGCGTGGAAATCATGGGATCGGAAGGGTATCTGATCAACCAATTTATTGCGGAGAGGACAAATAAGCGCACTGACGAATATGGCGGATCCTATGAAAACAGAATGCGCTTGCCCATAGCCTTGGTGAAACAGACCCGCGAAGCGGTAGGAAGGGAGTTTATCATCATCTACCGCTTATCCATGTTGGATCTGGTGGAAAAAGGAAGCAGTTGGCAAGAAGTGGTAGCCCTGGGCAAGGAAATTGAAAAAGCCGGTGCCACCATTATAAATACAGGAATTGGTTGGCACGAAGCGCGAATACCAACTATTGCCACATCTGTACCGCGAGCTGCCTTTAGCTGGGTAACCAAAAAAATGAAGGAAGAAATTTCCATTCCCCTAATTACTTCCAATAGAATAAATATGCCGGAAACCGCTGAAAAAGTTTTGGCGGAAGGTCATGCAGATATGATTTCCATGGCCCGCCCTTTTTTGGCAGATCCCGAATGGGTAAATAAGACAGCAGCAAATAAAGCCGACGAAATAAATACCTGCATCGGCTGTAACCAAGCCTGTTTGGACCATGTTTTTGTACAAAAAGTAGCCAGTTGCTTGGTGAATCCGAGGGCATGTCATGAAACCGAACTAAATTATCTTCCTGCCGAAAAAAAGAAAAAAATTGCTGTTGTAGGCGCCGGTCCAGCTGGGTTGGCCGCAGCAACCATAGCGGCACAGCGCGGACATGAGGTGACCCTATTTGATGCTGACAAGGAGATTGGGGGACAATTCAATATGGCAAAACAAATTCCTGGAAAGGAAGAATTCTATGAAACCATTCGGTATTTTAATAAGCAATTGGAATTACACCAGGTAACTGTAAAATTAAACACTCTGGTAACTACGGATGATTTAAAGAATGGGAATTTTGATGAGGTTATATTGGCTACGGGAATAAAACCAAGAACTCCAAAAATTGAAGGGATAGATCATCCCAAAGTGCTGAGCTATATTGATGTTTTAAAGTTAAAAAAGCCAGTGGGCAAACGTGTTGCCGTTATAGGTGCAGGGGGGATTGGTTTTGATGTGTCCGAATATTTGTCGCACGAAGGTGAAAGCACCTCCTTAAATATTGACGCTTGGCTAAAGGAATGGGGAATTGACAAAACCTTGGAAGCTCGAAGTGGCATTGAAGGTGTAGAAGCCAAAATTCATGAGTCACCAAGGGAAATTTTCATGTTCAAGCGCAGCAAAGGCAAGTTTGGCGGTGGCCTGGGCAAAACTACCGGTTGGATACATCGTACTAGTTTGAAGAATAAAAAAGTACAGTTTATCAACCAGGTGCAGTATACCAAAATTGACAATGATGGCCTGCATTATATACAAAATGGCGAGCCAAAAGTATTGGCGGTAGATAATATTATCATTTGTGCAGGACAATTGCCACTTAAAGACCTGTTGCAACCCCTGGAGGCACAAGGGTTAAAAGTACATGTAGTTGGAGGGGCGGATTTGGCGGCCGAATTGGATGCAAAACGTGCTATAGATCAAGCCAGTAGGTTGGCTGCCATAATTTAACCCTTTAAATAGAAGTAACCTTTAATCTTACGGTGTTCTGTTCTTTTTTGTATGGCCCCAAAAAGAACCATGGCCGAACAATAAAGGCGGGGTTAGTTTGCCTATCTCATTTCAATTCAGCTACGGACTTTGAAATGCTGACTTACTAATTAAAAGGAACTATTCGGTCAAATTTGCCTTAAACCAGAAGTCGATCGTAACTTCTTCGGATCGTTGATCCTGTTGTGGCAAACCGCCACCTTGGCCTCCACCCTTGGAACCACCACCTTGCCCCCCCTCTGGGACCACCACCTTGACCGCGGCCTTGACCTACTCCTCCAAAGCTGATATTTGAACCTTTGTTTTCAGTAACCCTTTCCATTTTTGGGGTTACCACACCTATGGACATTTTTGAAAAATCAATACCGCCATCGGCTATGTGCTGTTTTGGCATCTTAAGATCATATCGCAATATTTTACCTTCTTCGTCATAGTTGTAACTAATGGAGATACCCAATTTATTAAGATCAAGATGAAATTCTTCTTCGTAATCATTCTTAATATAATTGGCTTTTTTTGGCATGGCATCCAACATAAATAAAATATCAGGTCCTTCATGATCAACTTCTTCTTTTTGACCGATATTGCCCCCGTCCCTATCATTTCTTCCTTCTGATCTTTGTGGCGGTTCCATTTCTAAAGGATATTGAACGGACACTTTCTTTTTTTTCTTCCCCTTGACATCAAAATAAACATAGAATCCACGGTGCAACATAGCAAGCATAGTGGATTGATCGTCAGTACTAAGTTGCACATAAATGTTTTGGGTATCAATAGAACTATTATATTCAATATGGTCTTCGGTATTTTCCTTTGGAGATTGAGCATGACTTATTGAAAATGCAAACAACCCTATAACACAAAGCGATAGTCTAATCCTATTAAAAATAAACCCCATTGTTTTTTACTTCTATTTATTAGTAATTGGAACAAACCTAATGAATAACAAAAGGCGATTTTTGTACTTTCTGCCAATAGGGATTAGTTTGGAGCGAATGAGGGATTATTTCCTGCGAGTCCAATTTTATATCTTTTAAGGGCAACCCAAAACACCCCTGAAGGTAAATATTATTCAAAAGGAAATTTCAATGACTGATTATCAATTAAAATCGGTCGAACTTACATTTCTTAACATTTTTAAAGAGTATTTTATATTTTAGTTAGAATAAATTAAAAATAATCGCCATTTTATTAGGAATTATGCAAAAAATTGTTAAATTATAAGTTATAACTAATAATTAAAACAAATATATGAGGCAACTTAAGATTACGAAACAAATTACAAACAGAGACACCAAATCCTTAGAAAAGTATTTTCAAGAAATATCAAAAATTGAATTGATTACCCCAGATGAGGAGGCGGAACTGGCCAGAAGAATTCGTGAAGGAGATCAAATTGCCCTTAATAAATTAGTAAATGCCAATTTACGTTTTGTGGTTTCTGCTGCAAAACAATATCAAGGTAAGGGCTTACGCCTTTCCGACCTAATTAACGAAGGAAATATTGGCTTGGTCAAGGCGGCCCAACGTTTTGACGAAACCAGAGGTTTTAAATTTATCTCTTATGCCGTTTGGTGGATCAGACAATCTATTTTACAAGCGATGTCCGAACATTCACGTATGGTACGATTGCCCCTGAATAAAATTGGTGAAATAAGTAAAATAAACAAGGTATTCTCTGCCTTGGAACAAACCTTTCAGCGCCCTCCCAGTGCCGTAGAAATTGCTAGAGAGCTCGACATGAGTCCCACTCAGGTAAAATTGGCGATTAAAAATTCCGGAAAGCATTTATCTATGGACGCTCCTTTTGAAGAAGGGGATTCATTCAATTTATACAATGTTATAAAATCGAAAGAGTCCAACAGTCCAGATACCAAAATGATGAGAGACTCCCTTAGAACGGATATTGAAATGGTATTAAAAACGCTTCCCAGTAGGGAAAGTGAAATTATACGCCTCTACTATGGTATTGGGGAACGTAACCCAAAAAGCCTGAGCGAAATTGGAGAACTCTTTGATATTACTAGGGAACGTGTACGGCAAATTAGGGAAAAAGCCTTACGGATCCTACAAAGCAAATCCCGTAACCAAATATTAAAGGCGTATTTGTAAGAGTACATAAGCCGCATCATATAATTTAAAGCCGACACCAAAAAGTCGGCTTTCCTTATTATGACCTCTTCCTAATCCTTGTTGCTTCCTATATTCCAAGGCTTAAAACTGTAAGCCTATTTTCCCAGTTTTCCCAATGCAATAATTATGAGCCTAATTAACAAGGTTCGATTAAAAATGGTTATCTTTAAGACAATCAATTATTTAGCATCCATTGTACATAATTAATCAGTAATAAATCAATATCTATTATGGGCCGATTAAAAGAACTAAAATACCTTACTTTGGTCATGCTCCTATTTGGTTTTGTTGCAACCGCTTCATTGAGCTCATGCAGGGAAACAAAAAAAGAGGACAAGACCGAACAGCAAGAAGAGCAGATGACAGAAGAGGAGTCCGTTCATGAAGAACATCCCACTGAGGGTGGCGACGAACACCCCAAAACCGAAGGGGACGAACATCCTACGGATTCCGATCCAGAATAGGCTTTTTATATCAATGAGCGATCATGCTCAGTTTTCCCTAAGAAACGAAAAAAATGTTTTTGGGTAAGCTGGAGTCTGTCCAATTTCCATGACCGGGTAGGCCAAAAAGTTTATTGGGCCTGACTTAGGACCTGGCTCTATTTGCAGATCCCTCCCCTTACTGAATTCAATTCTATTTGCTGGATGCCGCCCAAAATAATAGGTAGCGAGTGCGCTATATTTATTGGCTTCACTAATATCTACAGGCCACCATTTTTCTTCAGCATAAAACTCTGCCCAACAGTGATAACCATCAATACCCCCGTCGTCACGATCGGAAGGAATGGCAGCCCCAACGGCAAATCGCGCTGGTATTCCGGCAGACCTGGCCAAGGAAATGAACAAGGCGTGGAATTCCGTACAGTTGCCACTTAGGGCATCACAGGCGTAAACGGCATCTCCCGTACCGTATTTGCCAGCCTTTATATACCGCATATTATCTATAACGTAATCATAAAGTGCCCTGGCCCGCATTATGGTACCTCCGCCCCCTTTATTACCGATAATGGAATCTGCAAGGATTTGAAAACGGTCGCCTACAGGCATCAATAAATTGGGCTTGAGATAAATTGTAGGCGAGGCCTCTTCTGAATATGGTTTTTTTTCCTGCCGTAATACATCGTAAACAAGTTTTAGTTTCTTTCCACTATGTACCGGGGAAAGTTCCATATATAGGATAGTATTGCCATAATATTTTTCACGGAGCAGCTGATGTGCCGTTGGAGCCTCTATTTCCAGTAATTTCACGCTTTGAAAGCGGTCGCTCTGCGGTACGGGAATCCAAATCTTTGCCGTCTCCTGCATCTCTGGTAGACTAACCTCATAATGAAACTCAAACCTGTCCTCTCCTTCTTTGATTCCGAGTAAATCCGTAGAGGCGTTTTCTGTGGGGATTCTATACCAGCTCTTATCCTTACGCTGTTTCCAAGTGTAATAGGGTTTTCCATTAAGCTTGTGCAAGGTAGTTTCTGTAACGGTCATACTTCCAGGGTCGCCCTCCAAGAAAAAATCCACATCATAAACATCACCACTAATATCGGCCAGATCAACACATGCAAAATGCCGTTGAGGGCCCAAATTGGATAGGTATTCGGTATGAACCCGCACCAACTTTAACCGCAGATCCCTGTCTTCGGTTGACATGTTAAAATATCCGCCCCCTTCTTCAACCTTTTTGGCTATATTGGCTTTAATGCCCGCCTCTATATCCGAAGTAACTACCTTCGGGATTTTTTTAACTGCGAGCATTTCCTCTTTTTTCTGCTTTGTGCCCGAATTGCAGGACATAAGTGCGCAAAAAAGCAATGCCAAAATAATCCGATAATCTTTCATAGTGGGATAACATAATGGTTTCCATGAATTTACAACAATTCCATGGTTCTTCCAATAAGGATACAACTCTTCAACAGCTATCACTCAACTGATGAAAATCTCATTCTGCACTTTGCGCTCTCACCTGTCCACAAATGCCATGCAATAAATAAGCCCTTTGAAGAAACCTTATTTTGGAATTATTCCTTGAGCGATTTCATATCTATGACAAATCTATAATTCACATTGCTCTTAAGCATACGCTCATAGGCAACATTGATGTTCTGCATTTTAATGATCTCGATATCCGAAGTAATTTTATGCTTTCCATAAAAATCCAACAGTTCCTGGGTTTCTGCAATCCCTCCAATTAAAGATCCTGCCACTGCCCTACGCCCCATAATCCTATGCACGGTTACCAGCATTGGATCCAAGGGCCCTAAATAACTAACAACTACCTAGGATTTAGTTTCAATTCTGGGGCCTTTACCATATCTTAATTCTTTCGTCTTCCGGTTTGTAATTACGATCGCCTGGCTTAACATTAAATGCCTCATAAAAAGGCGTAAAGTTCATTAATGGGCCATTTACACGCCAAATGGGCGGCGAATGCGGATCGGTCATCACATAATTGCGCAAGAATTCCTCCCGCATTTTAACCCGCCATATACGTGCAATGGATAAAAAGAAGCGCTGGTCTGGAGTAAAGCCTCCAATCTTGGTAGTGTCCCGGCCTTGTTCTGTTAGTTTAAATGCATCATAGGCAATGGCAATCCCGGCATTATCCGCGGTGTTTTCCCCAACCGTCAAAGCCCCCTTTAAATGTATACTATCCAAAACCTTAAAGTCCGAATATTGATCTATAATTTTTTGTGTTCTGGCCTTGAACTGTGTATAATCGTCATCGGTCCACCAATTGGCAACATTTCCATTTTTGTCATATTGTGCCCCTTGGTCGTCAAAGGCATGGGTGAATTCATGACCTATTACCATTCCTATACCCCCGTAATTCACGGCATCGTCCGCATACAGGTCAAAATATGGAGCTTGCAAGATTCCGGCGGGAAATACAATTTCGTTCAACGACGGGTTATAATATGCGGTTACCGTAGAGGGAGTGGTATGCCACTCGTCCCTATTGGGCGCCCTATTAAGCTGTTTTAGCTCATATTGATATTCATCTTGTTGCAAGGCCACCACATTCTCAAAGAATTTATCCCGATCTATAACTACATCATAGGTTCTCCACACATCCGGATATCCTATTTTTTTGTTAATGGCATATAACTTGTCCTTCGCTTTTAGTTTGGTGCTATCGCTCATCCAATCCAAGTCGTCTATGCGTTTCTCCAATACTTTCTGAAAATTATTGACCAAATCCAGGGCCCGTTTTTTGGCATCCTCCTTAAAGTATCGCTTTACATATAATTGTCCAAGGGCAAAGCCTATGTGGTCATCTACCCTACGTACCATTTGCTTTGCCCGTGATTGTTGCTGTGCCTGACCGGATAAAACTTTACTATACTCAAAAGCAGCATCCCTAAAAGGTGTGCTTAAAATATTGGCATGTGAATCTATGGAGTGAGCTTTCAAGTACAATTTCCAATGGGCCAATGGCACCTTAGTCAGTAACTTGTTCAAGGTATCATAATAATTTGGCTGTGAGACATCTAAGGAATCTATCTCTGCTCCCAAATTTGTCAAAAATGATCTCCAGCCCAAGTTAGGATGTTTTTTATCCAGATCGGAAACAGATATTTTGTGATAGTTTTCTTTAATTATCCTGCGTTCAATACGCGTCTTATGGGCTTGGGCCAATTGTTTTTCAATATCGTAAACAATAGCTGCCAGGGCGTTTGCATCCCTCTCCCCTACCAATTCGAACAGTGAAGTCAGATATGTTTTGTACGCCTCCTGAATACTTTTTACAGATGCATCTTCCTGAAAATAATAATCCCGATCGGGCATGCCCAATCCGGACTGGGCAACATGCAAAATATTAAGGGAGCTATTCTCCTGATCGGGAGACACATAAGGCGAAACCATGGAATAATCGCCAGATTTGATCTGGATGGATACAAAATCCATAATGCCGGAAATATCCTTTATGTCTTCTATTTGGTCCAACAGGGGTTGTATAGGTGTAATTCCTCTTGCATCAATACTAAGGGTATCCATTCCCGATGCATAAAAATCGCCCACCTTTTGTTCAATACTCCCTTTGGGATTTTCTTGTTGCGACACTTCCTGCAAAATATTTTTAAGCAGTTCCTGCTGTGGAATATTTAAAAATCGATAGGACCCCACTCCAACTTGATCCTCTTCGATTACAGCTTTATTGAACCATGTTCGGTTAACGTGGTCGAAGAAATTATCACCTGGTTTAATGGAGTCTGTAATACCCTCAAAAACCACTGTTCTATCTACAGTTTGAGAATCACTTTTTAAGGACGGTTCGTTTTTACAGCATACAAGTAAACAAATCAGAATTGGGAAGTAGTGATGATTTTTCATTTGTTGAGGATATGTTCTCTCAAATATATAAAATATTTGCAGTCACTGGTAAACCACAATACTGCACTAGTACTTCTAATTCTTGACCTTATAGCATATGATCTAAAGTTTGACCAACAACTAGCCATTGGAGGCCGCTACGTCCGCAATCACCGCTGTGGACATTCTAACCTTGGCATCCGTCAAGATTACATTGCCTTCTTTTAAACTTAAATCCAAACTCCCACCTTGAACTAATGCCTGTTTAAAGGAGCGACTACCTCCTCTGAGCTTCAATTCCTGTCTTACCTTTTGCTGTAGAAGAAAAAAATCTCTTTTTCAAGATTGTCAAAAAAATATGGCAAACTAGAACATTTTCCGTAGTTATTCTTTCCTGACAAATCTCGTGATAAGGTCCAAAAGAATTTAATGTAATGTCATCTAGTTTTAACCCAGATACCCCAACTCCGGTAAGTAGTACTTTTCAATAAGGTAAAAGACAGCCACCTAAAGTTAAAGCTAAGAGAAAATCAATTGTATGCTCCAATCGCAGGAAAAGAGGATTAAATAGAGAGCTCAAGTTTTTTGGTATCCTTTCCTTGTTTAAGCTTTACCTTATACGTAATTAAAGGGTTTTCGTTGACTTCATAAAGGATCCGGCATTCCACTTGGTCTATAGCCCAGCCAGGATGTTCTTTTATAACTTTTGAACTCAGATTGTAGGGTAACCTAATGTTCTTGAAGGTCTGTTCGCTTTTAAGGATAATACCTTGGTAACTGTATACAGTGGTACTAGCATCTTTCCCTTCTTTCATAACCAC
>TARA_R100000935_G_scaffold27031_1_pt1 | contig 13844 bp, 15 predicted proteins | sample TARA_R100000935 | Tara Oceans TARA_R100000935 (sample SAMEA2621502) | marine metagenome | biome: marine biome (ENVO:00000447); feature: surface water layer (ENVO:00002042); material: "saline water (ENVO:00002010), including plankton (ENVO:xxxxxxxx)" | depth 5 m | reverse complement strand
TGTAAAACTGTTGGGCCAGCGCCTGATGGCGCGCGACTTCGACCGCCAGGTCGCCGAGATTCAGGTGCGGGTTGCGATCCTGAACGGCTACACCGCCCTTGGCATCCCCGAAACAAAGGCCGTTGGATAAATCCGTCTGGGGAAAGGGGAGAACCGTCCGTCAGCTGATTTGCGCAACAGAGTCCCCTAGAAGTATAGATAGGATCCCAGCGCTCGATGTGATCGGCGGCACACTGATGGGCACGAACGGCGGCGCTATTTCCGTCTCCAATGCGGCTACATCTTGGTACCAGCCGACTAGAAGTCCCTAGCTGCAAGTTTAACTACAACTAGAACCTTATTAGCCACGCTGGAACGGCTTGACTGCTGTACGCAAGATCAGTGCCAAATCCCAACAAAGGGTACGGTTGTGTGCATAAATTATGTCCAGCCGCGCCTTGGCGGGAACGCAGCGGCGGCGATACATAGCGTCCGTTTCCTGCGGTGTATTGCATGAGGCGAGCAGTCGCTCTTCATATGCATGGAACATAAGGCTAGCAAGCCCAGTAATACCCGGGCGGCTAGCTAAAACAGCGTTATACAGATCAGGATAGTCCTCGACATAGCGGCGCAATGGCGGACGGGGGCCGACAAGGGACATGTCGCCCCGGAGCACATTCCACAGTTGAGGAATTTCGTCCGCGCGGCTACGGCGCAGCAACCTGTGCATCCTACTCATCTCGCGCTGCTTGTCTCCACCTGTGACACCCCCAACTTGGTCGGCACCAATCGGCATAGTACGTAGTTTAATCAGTCCAAAGGCGCGGTCCGGGCTACGCATCCGCTCCGACACATAGAATAAAGGCCGCCCTTCACTGATTACCAGTGCGACTAGCACGACTAGCAAGACGGGAAACAATACCAGCACTAACAAACTTGACAGCATTAAATCAAAAGAACGTTTCTCGAAGCTCATACCATCAAGTTCCCCTGCATAGCCAAATCGCCAGCATCTGCGTACGGCAGCGGACAAATACCCTGCAATAAGCTCACATCTAGCGCCAATTCCTGCATGGCACCGCTTGGAGCATCGCGCCATTCAAATGCCACCCCAGCAGCTTTCAGTATATCAGCCATTTCAACTAGACCGGGCCGAGCGACGTTCACGACTTGCGGGCGCACGGGCACTGCCAATAGTTCTTGGATGACCCAGTATAAATCAAGTGGTGAAAGCATCGCCCGCCGCGGCCCTCGCCCATCGGCAAAGCGATCCAGTACCACCTTACCTAAAGAAATGCTTGCTGCCAGCGCATCGCAACCCACCACATTGCCTAACCGTAAACAAGTTACATGGGGTGCAGCCACCGCTGCCTCCATTGTCTGCTTGGCGCGGCCATAGTCATTGGAAGGCATCAACCGCGAATTCTCGCGCAACATCCCTTGCTGTGGACCATAGACTGCCTGCGACGAGGCAGCCAGCACCGGCACTCCCAAAACCGCTCCCAGATTGGCCCCTGCAAGGACCAAATCCGTGTTTAAAGCTAGTTCGGCAGTGTCACCTTGGGTTACCCCTGACAATACAACTATGCCCGACAGGGGCAGCAACTCAGTTGGCAGTGCAGGTGCAGGTTCATTTAGTATATCCCAGCCCCATGTGCCTTCTACCCCGTCGCGAGTCTGCCATAAAGGAATGGGTACATCCTTAGGCCAGACATATCGTAATGCCTGTCCTAATTTCCCCGAGGCACCGAGGATGAGCGGGCTTCCAGAAACACCGATCACGTAAGGGACCTAGCCATGCTTACCATTACCATAATACACTTTGCGAGCCAGCCTTAGTCTCAAATGCGCTCAGGCGTTAGATAATATTAGTGTTAAATGATAATCAGATCGTTGGCCAGAATGCTCAGGTTGTCCACGTCATTGATCGTCAAAACATGGTTATTGCCAAAATCAAAGACTGCATCGGCCCCACGCACCTCACCCATAGCTAGCACCTTCTCCACGGTTAAATTTCCATCGCCCAAACTGCGAGGGATTGCTATAATATCGATGTTATCCTCAAAATCTAACACCGCATCTTGACCTGACGTAAAGACAAATAGGTCCTCGCCCAGACCACCCCATAACCGGTCATTGCCCCCATCGCCGAGCAAGCGATCATTACCTAGGCCGCCGCGTAGAGCGTCGTTGCCCGAGCCGCCTGCAAGCAAGTCGTTACCTCCCTCGCCGAACAGATAGTCGTTACCATCGCCCCCAGCTAATACGTCATTGCCATCGCCACCGGACAAGGTGTCATTGCCCACGTCGCCCCACAACCGATCATTGCCCCCATCGCCGAGCAAGCGATCATTACCTACGCCGCCGAACATAAGGTCTGCCCCAGCCATACCGTACATAATATCGTTGCCACCTACCCCCGTCATCTGATTGCTACCAGAATTGCCTATGAGTGTGTTCGCTGCTCCGGAACCAGTAAGGTTTAGATTTCCTGCGCCCAGCAAGCGTGCGCGGCTAATGCCTGAAACGAGTGTCGTGTTGCCGGATAGATCAAGCCACAGCGTACCATTGGACTGTGTGACCACATCGAGCTTAACATTGCCATCAGTCAGGTCGACTATGACCTGAGCCAACGTCTGACTACTTTGCCCGACACTCACAGACAAATCAACTTGAGAGGTCACCTCGATACCGTAACCGCCTGCGATTTCAGTGCGGTCAATTTCGTTATCTGCTTGAACCCAGATGTCAGGCTGTCCTTCGCCGATAGAATAGAACCCGTCGCTATTGGTATCATAATAGGCAACTCCGGTCACATAACTACCGGTGCCAGACTTTGCAAAGTTTTCAGTCAGCATCGAAGAATTATAAACAACGCCTGCTTGAGTAAATTGTCCAGCGACCTGACCAATCCCGACTTCATTCATTTCGGAGGCAAAGGTATTCAGCCGGTGGCTAGCTGATTGATACAGCGCCACGTGATGCTGCTCAATGGCTGCCGCCATATTGACGGTTCCAGTGCTGCCAATCCACGCCAAATTCTCCCGCCACCCCCAAGAACCTTCTAACTTGTATCCATATTCCTCGATGCGCGCACCGGCATTTGATCCAGCCTGTCCGGTATGAGAAAATGCATTCTCATATAGCATCCAAGCACTATGAGCTTTCGCTGCCGCATCCAGACTGTCGTTGGGCGCAAGTGCCTGAAGTGGCTCAGTACCGATTGCACCCGACGCCAGCCCCTCATTCAAACCTAAACTATATCGCTCCGCCTCTGCAGCAGGGTCCAAACGGGCGCGGTTAATTAGTTCCAGCAGGTATTGCTCCTCGGAATTCAAAGTCATTTGCAGCCTCTTGTGTCACTTAAGTCCGCAAGCCCGCCGCGCCGCGTATCGCATCAACGCGGGTTGTTCTTGCAAGTATGACAGGAGGGCAGAAATAGGTCATCGTAGTGGCAATCTACCGCCAAAAAATAGGCCATTAACCACGGCAATGGAAACAAACCGTTTCCGTCAACGAGACAATAAGAAAATTTTACCCCATAAATGGAAGGCGGATTGGGTTACAGTCGCGCGCGCGCTAATACTAGATTGCTAAAAACGCCGACGACAGCATTGGCGGTTCCCAGCGGGCTTTCTGTTACGTAGACTAGATCACCAGTTAAAATTGTGAACTTTCCCGCACTGAACAATCCGTCAGCCTTGGTCAAATCGATGGTGAAAATAATCCGATTTTGTGGAGGCCCTTCTGGGCGAAACACCGGATCTTTCTGTACCCCAGCCGTCACTGGGCGTACCGCATTTGTAGGATACTCGCGCAAAATCAAGATCGCCTGCGGGTTAGCTCGCGCATCCGACACGCCGCCTACAATCGACATTGCATCCAATGCTGTCACTTCTGCCTTAGGAAAGGGATGAATCGCCTCTTTCGCAGCAGCGCCAAGACTAAGAAAATAGCGATCGTCCTCGGTAATTACGATCCGATCGCCACCTTGCACTACAGTATCAAGAGCAGGGTCAGCGAATAATAGGTCTAGCCCGATGCCGTAAGCATGAGCTCCTCGGAATAGGCGCACCTGCGGATTCTGCATAGTTTCGCTGACGCCACCGCCAGCACCAATTAGCGATAGCATGCTGACATTCCGGTCCGCCAAGGGAAATATTCCAGGGGTTCGCACGCCGGATACTAACGTTGCTGTATTGGCCCGTCCAGGTGCAACGCTGACCTGTACTTGCGCTGACGGAACAGTGTTTAACAACATTTCCTGAATTTGAGTACGAGCTGTGCTAGTGGACATGCCCGAAACCTTCATATTCCCGACGAATGGCAAAAAGATGCGTCCATCAGATCCAACCTCAACATCGTGTAGATTGGCTACCCGTGCCCCTGGGGCAATCAACAATGAGTTAGCTTCCGCATCCCAGATGCTGATGTTAAGCACATCGCCGGGTGCAATAAGTAAGCTAGCGGGCTGATCTACACGTTTGATCCATTCATAAGACTTGCTACCCAACTTGGGCCAAGCACTGATCACTGGTAGGCTGCTGCTTTCAACAGATAACACTGCAAAATTTGCAACTGCTTCACCACTATAGCTACGTGCGGCAAGTACCTCGCTGCGAAATCCCGCACCGCGCGGTGTATTGCAAGCTGCCATTGCGGCAAACAAAGCTAGGAATCCAAGGCGGCGAATATGCGCTGTCATATATCCCCTGAAAAATAAACACCGGGCAAGGCCGATACACTGTAGTGCGCATACCCGTTTCAGGCCCCTTGATGCAAGGCCCGCACGTATTCTTACATAGTGTCTCCCTTTGCTCCCTCTAGCGTTATCTGCTATCGGGCGCACGAAACCAACAAGGGAACATAACATGGGTGATAGACTGATGATGGTGGGGGCGGGGTTGTCAGGTGCCGTACTGGCACGACAACTGGCAGAAGAAGGCCATGCTGTGACTGTCGTCGATGCCCGGTCCCATGTGGCGGGAAACTGTCACACTGCCCGCGATGAGGAGACCGGTGTCATGGTGCACACTTACGGCCCCCACATCTTTCATACCGACGATGACGGCGTCTGGGATTACGTGCAGCGCTTTGCCCGTTTCAGACCTTACAAAAATCAGGTTAAAACTACAGTAGGCGGCCAAGTTTATTCCCTGCCAGTCAACTTACACACGATAAACCAGTTTTTCGGCGCTGCAATGCGCCCAGAGGAGGCTCGCGCTTTTGTCGCAGCCCAGACTAGTGATATCCCCGAGCCCCGGACATTTGAGGATCAAGCCCTCGCCTTCGTAGGTCCTGACCTATATAAAGCTTTTTTCAAGGGCTACACGGAGAAACAGTGGGGTACCTCGCCGGCTAACCTGCCCGCCTCGATCCTCAAGCGTCTGCCGCTGCGCTTTACCTATGATGACAATTACTTCTTCCATCGCCATCAGGGCATGCCGGAGGATGGCTATACTGCATTAGTGGAGGGAATCCTTAACCACCCAAACATCACAGTAAAACTTGAGACAGTGTTTGATCCGGCAGAGACAGATAAATGGGATCATGTTTTCTGGTCCGGCCCTCTAGATGGCTTCTTTGGGTACAAACTAGGTCGCCTCGGTTATCGCACGTTGGATTTTGAGATCTTTCGCGCAGATGGAGATTGGCAAGGCTGTGCTGTAATGAATCATCCTGATGCAGATATCCTCCATACTAGAATTAGCGAACACAAGCACTTCGCGCCTTGGGAAAGTCATGAAAAATCAGTTCTCTACCGTGAATTTCCCCGTTCCTGCGGTCCCGATGATATTCCTTACTACCCGATCCGCCTAGCAGAGGAAAAATCCCTCCTCACTGATTACATTGCCCTAGCCGAAGACACATCCAATGTTACATTTGTCGGGCGTCTTGGCACATATCGCTACCTTGATATGGATGTGACTATCCGAGAAGCTCTTGACCTGTCAGAGACATTTCTCGCTGCTAGGGCTGCCGGCACACCTACTCCACGGTTTTCTAAAGCCCCATTATGACCCTCTGCGCTATCGTCGTCACTTTCAACAGGCTACACCAGCTGCAGATAACCCTACCTGCCCTACTGGCTGAAGAAGTTGAGCACATCGTTATCGTCGACAATGCTAGTACGGATGATACGGCAAACTGGCTGGTGAAACAGGAGAGCAATCGCGTCCACGTCCTGTCTCTGCCTAGTAACACTGGCGGTGCAGGCGGATTTGAGGCGGGCATGGCCTATGCTCGAGATAACTTGCGTCCAGAATGGATCGTATTGATGGACGACGACGCCTACCCCCAGCCCGGAGCCTTGGCGCAGTTTCGTTGTGAAACCCTAAGTCTAGAAACGCTATTTCCAGACCTGGGCATCGTAGTGGCGTCAGTCTTTTATCCTAATGGTACACTATGCGAGATGAACCGCCCCTCCCGCAATCCCTTCTGGAATCTTGGCCTCTTTGCTAGAACCTTGATTAAGGGTACCCGCTCTGGCTTCCACCTATCAGATGCAAATTTTGCTAAGGATGCCCCTGCGATCACGATAGATGTTGCCTCTTTCGTGGGCTATTTTGTCCACCGCCGCGCCTGGGAAACCGCAGGACTGCCCGAAGGCGGGCTTTTTATCTATGGCGACGATGTTCTCTATTCCCTACGCTTGCGGCGCGCAGGTTTTACTATGGTTTTTGCCCCTGCGATCCGCTTCACCCATGACTGCGGCACTTTAGGCGATGGTTTCATTTATCGTCCTATATGGAAGATATTTTACCACTGCCGCAACGGCGTAGACATCGCGCGCCAAGCGGCTGGACCAATCATTTTTCCTGTAGCGCTTATCTATTACACTCTGATTTGGTGGCGACGTGGCAGGCACTACAAAGGAAGAGAACGTAGAATTTACTACCGAATGATGTGGATGGGACTATGCCACGGTCTTCGGGGCCAACGCGGCCGACTGGAAGCGGTTCACAACCTAGAACAGGGGCTGGTCGCGCCCGCGCCAAAGACTTAAAATGCATCAAACGCCCGAAGGATAGCCTATGTCGCAGGACCCCGCCTCTACTGTGAAACCTGTATCGGTCGTACCACTAGAGGGCACAGACAAACCCGCGGTTGACCAAGCCACCTCTCCTCCCGACCCAACAACCGCAAAGCTGATGAAGGACAATGAAAAGTTTAGGCTACTGTATCACGAGCATACCCGCGAAATCCAACGCCTACAGCGTGAGCTAGGTGACGCTAACCTGACTCTGAAGGATAGCCTTGCCGTTGTCCGTCCAGTTGCCCGCCCGGTACGAATGCGGTCCCGACATTACGGTCTGATTGTAAGTTTTGTAGCAATGGTTGTGCTACCGATCAGTCTAGCGGGAGGATACCTCTATACTATGGCAGCGGACCAATACGCCTCAACCATGGCCTTCACAGTGCGCTCGGAGGACGTCACTTCGTCTGCCGCGAATCTGCTGGGCGGAATAGGTGCCGGGCTAGCCGGTGTAAGCGGTGGCTCTACTGGCACAGATGCGGATATCCTTTATAAATTTATGCATAGTCCCGATTTGGTGCGCCGCGTTTCGCAGCAAATCGACTTAGACCGAGTCTTCAGCATACCACTCAAAACAGATCCTTTGTTTGCCTACAATCCCGAAGGCACTATTGAGGATTTAACCGATTACTGGATACGGATGGTTACGATATCCTACGATAACACTTCTCGATTGATGGAGGTGACGACCCGCGCCTTCACACCGCAAGATGCCCGTACTATCGCGGAAGCCGTGTTTGCGGAAAGTAGCCAGATGATCAACGAATTATCGGACATAGCCCGAACTGATAGCACCCGCTATGCTCAGGAGGATCTCGATATTTCGCTGGAACGTTTAAAAGGCGCGCGCGAGGCGCTAACCCAGTTTCGGCTGGAAAACGAAATCGTCGACCTTGAGGCCGATATTCAAAGCCAGATGGGTCTACTCGCTGGCCTGCAGGAACAGCAAACTGATGCATTAATTGAACTTGACCTACTAACCGACAACGCTCGGGCAGACGATCCTCGCCTAGATCAGGCTCAACGTCGCCTTAAAGTCATTGAGACACGTATCGCTGAGGAACGCCGAAAGTTTGGTTCGGAGGGTACTGGGCCGAATGGTAAGAATTACGCGGATACAGTAGCGCAATTTGAAAGCTTAAGTGTAGATCGGGAATTTGCTGAACGGGCCTATGTCTCAGCCCTATCTGCGTTTGACACTGCGAAGGCTGAAGCAAACCGCCAGAGTCGTTACCTCGCAGCCTATATAAAGCCAACGCTAGCACAGCAGGCGGAATATCCCCGCCGACTCATGATACTAGGGACAACCGCGCTTTTCGCGATGCTACTTTGGATTATTAGCACCCTGGTATTTTACGCTCTGCGCGAACGCCGCTAAAGAGTATGAGCATGTGATTGAACTCAAGAACGTTACTAAATCATTTCGCACCGGCAATACCCGCAAGACGGTAGCCGACAACATCAACGTAGTGTTTCCAACTGGAAAGATAGTTGGTCTTCTAGGCCGCAATGGAGCTGGAAAGTCTACTTTAATGAGTATGATTGGTGGATCGATGAGCCCGGACTCCGGCCGTATCGTCACTAGCGGCACCGTGTCTTGGCCTGTTGGGTTTGCCGGTAGCTTCCATCGCGATATGAGTGCGGCGCAGAACACACGTTTTATCGCGCGGGTTTATGGCGTCGATTCCGAGGAACTTCTAGATTTTGTGTACGATTTTGCTGAATTAGGCGCACACTTTTATGAGCCTATTCGGCATTACTCGTCTGGCATGCGGGCACGCCTAGCCTTTGGTGTGTCGATTGGTATTCCTTTCGACACCTACTTAGTTGACGAAGTCACGTCGGTGGGAGACGCTATATTTCGTCGTAAAAGCCGCCTTGTATTCATGAGTCGCATGATGAATGCAGGTGCCATTATGGTTACTCATTCTATGGGGCAGATCAGACAGACATGCAATGCGGCAGCAATATTGGAAAAAGGGAAGCTTACCTATTACGACGATGTCGAAGAAGCAATTGAGACTCATCATCGTAATATGGGCACCGGCGAGGAAGCCTAAAAAATGGTGCGGCGAGTCCGAACAGGAATCGGGCAGTTCTTAAGTGGTTTTTCTTCTTGCTTACGCCTCTGTCGCGTGTGGCAGTGGCTGATTGAATTAGGCCTGATCCGGCGTTTTACCGTTAAGCGATGAGTGATGAGTGATGTCGTCGGCTGTTGTAAAAGCCAGAATAGCGTCCGAGAGAGTCGCGGGCTCCCGAGGCGCTCGCGTAGACACCTCCTCATATTCTATGTCCCTCCACGCCCCTTCACCTTCCATGCGAATATAGGTAATGTCCATAGCCCAGACTTGGTTGGGTCGGGGTGATCGGCAGCTTCCACAGCAAATAGGGTTAGATCGTTTGCCTCGGTGCCGGTTTTGAAGTGTTCAGCTTGCAATACAATGCCTCGATCCCCATGCGCTATCAGTATGGCGACATGCGACGAGCAAACCTGAAGCCCTCCTGCACCAGCAGAACCTACAGAATCCGGATACACGAGAAAGGAAACTCCATATGAAACTCGTCGATCAGGCGAATTAGCTTCAGGTCAGGACTTTATACCGTGCGTGACTGGTAATAAACGCTGCCCCGCCTGATCCCCAGCACGATGGCTTGGCCGTTGACGTTGGGCTCGGCCGCAGCATCGGTAAATTTTTGCGATCGGCAACAGGCCCGCTTTACCTAGCGCCCCGGACAAGAAATCATTCTCCAATGCCAGATCTCCGAACTTTGCATGCATCGTCTTTACGTCGATTACCGGTGCCAGATCAAGCTTCGGGGCATCGCCAAAAGCGCCCCTCGCGCCATCAGAAATCGGTCACGCCACGATGCGCCCTTGATCATTTCTACAGCTACTTTTGCCTTCAAAGCTGAGCTGATTCCGGCTCGGTCGTCCCCTCATAATCATCTCCCCGCTTAAAGCTTTATGCTGCTGCTGCGCGACAACCCACTTATCTCCGCTGTTCAGTTTTCAAGACCTTTGGGCTCCTAAAAACGGCATACTAGTACATCAAAAGGCGAACAACTTGTGTGGTGGCACCCATACAAGTTGGGGAAAATTCATCTCAAAACTTATGCCTAAAATACATTTCAAAAAGTAAATGTTTCGCACGCGATACATATTATGTAAAATAGCGCAGAGACGTGATGATACATGTGTCCATGTTTCGATACAATTTTCAGCATCAAAATCGTGCTATAGAGCAATCCAAAAGGGCGCTTTTAGTTGGAAAATAGGCTCGAAACTATGGACTAGAACCTTACATACTAAACTGTTGATTTCCACCCAGAAGTGACCCGAGTTTTCCATCGAGAACTGACCCACCTTGAGGTTATGTTTCGTTGGTAAGGCTTGGGTCAAGACATCATTGCCCTCCTTCTTTTTCCGGGCCGCTACGGCGGCACTGGCTTTGAAGCGGAAGCTGTCGTTTCCGGTCTCCAGGATGTGGCAGCGATGGGTTAGGCGATCGAGGAGTACCGTCGTCATTTTGGGATCACCAAAGACGGTGGCCCATTCACTGAAACTCAAGTTCGTGGTGATGACGACGCTGGTGCGTTCGTAAAGTTTGCTCAGCAGATGGAAGAGCAGCGCGCCGCCTGATGCACTGAACGCCAGGTAGCCAAGTTAATCTAGGATCACGAGGTCCAGGCGGACGAGGCTTTCTGCAAGCTGTCCAGCTTTGCCCTTTGCCTTCTCCTATTCAAGCGTGTTGACGAATTCGATGGTCGAGAAGAAGCGGACTATGCGGCGGTGATGCTCGACAGCCTGCACGCCAAGGGCTGTCGCGACATGCGTTTTGCCGGTGCCGGGTCCGCCGATCAGAACAACGTTCTGTGCGCCGTCCATGAACTCGCCCCCGATGAAGTTGGCGCACCGTCGCCTCGTTGATCTCACTGGCCGCAAAGTCGAAGCCGGACAGATCCTTATAAGCAGGGACGCGGGCAGCCTTCATGTGATAGGCAATGGACCGGACCTCCCGCTCGGCCACTTCGGCCTTCAGCAACTGGGCGAGCATTGGCACCGCGGCGTCGAATGCTGGAGCGCGCTCGCCACTGTCACTTGGACCAATGGCGTTCCATGGCTCGCTTCATGAGGTCAGTGACGGCTTGGGCCATCCCGTGCATCTTTAGACTGCGGAGCATGATGATGATGGCACCGCTGCTAGGATCATGACGCATGGCGGCCTCCGGCGGTCCGGGCCCGCAGGCCATCATAGCGTTCGACATTGGCCTTCGGCTCACTGCGCAAAGCGAATGCCTGTGGTGTGTCGATGTCCGGCCCACCGATCGTCTTTCCGTCGATCAGGCAGTGTAGAAGGTTCAGCACGTGGGTTTTGGTTGCGACGTCCTCAGCCAAGGCCATTTCCACGGCGACCAGCAGGGCCTGTTCGTCATGCTGCAAGCATGCCTCTGGCATTACGTGATGCAGAACCAGCGCCAAGATGTCGACCATCTCCCGGTCACCGCCAGGTTTGCGCAGCATGAGATCTTGCAGCTGCTTGAAGGCCGGAGGGAATTCCGAAAAGGGGGCACCGTTCCGCAGGGCCCGGGCTTGCGCTGAAGGACGGCCAGGTAATGCCGCCAATCGTAGATCGTGCGCGGTGGGAGTTGATGACTGCGCTCGATCAATCGCACATGTTCGCACAGGATCTGTCCTTCGGCATCGACCACCAGACGTTCTGGATAGACCCGCAGACTGACAGGGCGATTGGCGAAGGACGCCGGAACACTGTAGCGATTGCGCTCGAAGCTGATCAGGCAGGTCGGCGATACCCTCTTGCTCAGTCGACAAAGTCATCGAAGGCAGGTGGCAATGGCATCAGCGCTGCCTGCTCTGCGGCCCAGACGTCGGCAACGCTCCATGGCAGCGCTACATGCGGGATCTCAGTCCACAACGCGACACAGCGCTCTTCCAGCCAGTCATTCAGTGCCGCAAGATCGGCGGAGTCCGGCATGGGTGGCCACAGTCGTCGTGCCACAGGCACGCTTTCAGCGTGATGTTGGGAATCCTGTACGTTCTTCTCGACCGGCCCCTTCTCCCAGCTAGCAGCAGGATTGCAGAACGCCGGATCGAATACGTAGTGGTTCGCCATTGCGAGGAAGCGCATGTGATCTGCCGGTCCTGCCCGCGACCGACGCGATCAACCGCGGTGCGCGCGTCCATTGTCCTCGGACCAATGGCGGACAATTCCCGCTGTCATAGATGCCGCGCTCCGGCACTCCGCCAAAAACACGGAACCCATGCCAATGGGCATCGAATAACATCTCGTGCGTTTGCAGCAGATACGCCCGGACAAGAAAGGCCTGGCTGTGCGACAGCTTGATATGGGCAACTTGCAGCTTCGTGCGCTCGCCACCGAGAACTGCAAAATCCTCGCTCCAATCGAACTGGAATGCCTCGCCCGGCCGAAACGACAGAGGCACAAAGGTGTCGCGACCTGTCGTCTGCCGATTTCGCTGCCGATCGGCCCGCCAGTCACGCGCAAAAGCCGCGACCCGGTTGTAAGACCCGTCAAAACCCATAACCACCAGATCGACATGCATCTGTTTCAGCATCCGCCGCTGTTTGCGAGACTTCCCCGCCTCCGTCTTCAGCCAACCGGCAAGCTTCTCAGCGAACGGATCGAGCTTGCTTTGCCGCTCAGGCGTCGCGAACTAAGGCTCGATCGTGCCTGCGTTCAGATACTTTTTGATGGAGTTGCGCGACATCCGGGTCTGCCGCGATATCTCGCGCAGGGGCAACTTCTCTCGCAAAGCCATACGTCGGATGATGTTCAAAAGTCCCATGTGTATCACTCCAATGTCCCCCGCTGCGCATGCCGCTGGGGGAAGGGTCACATGGGTCAATTCTCAATGGAGATTATGCCGCTGCCCGGGTCACTTCTAGGTGAAAATCAGCACCCTGCATCAATTGGGTGCAGCGGTAGACGCTGGATCAGGTGCCCTTCGTTACGGGCATCGATCAGGGTTTGCACGACTTCCGCCAATGCATTGGTGGTGGCGGCGTCATTGGCCACACCGGCGATAGGGGGTGGCGGCGAGGAAAGCCCAGACCGAGAGTTAGGATTGTAGTACTTCTAACTTCTGGCGTGGCTGCGGGACCAAGTAAGCTTGTCCGATGCTCCCGGTGTCGGTGCCAAGCGCTACGCTTGGTTACGTGTAGTCCTTTCGTAAAGCGCGTGAGGTAGTGCGGGCCGATTAACACCCGCTGATCCTGCTGTGCAGTGGTCCTTGCGCGGACCAGAAACGAAGGGGTGAAAATACATTTCAAAAAGTAAATGTTTCGCATGCGATACATATTATGTAAAATAGCACAGGCTAGGGGAAGTGCACACTAGTCTCTGTTTCAAGCCATAACCGACATACAAAAGCACGCAGTATGGCGACCCAAACGCGCGCTCTTATTTCGCCGCATAGGCTCTAAGCTATATTTCAGAGCCTAACAACGCTAGTATTTGTCTAGATTCCTTAGCGCTGTCATCAAACGATTGACAAAGAAGCGGTTTTCCAGCGCCGGGCCTGTCAGACGATACGCACCGTCCTTTTCAATCCGTAAAACCAGGCCCTCACAAAGGCTTTCAGGCTCTGAATGCTTGCGGGGGCGCTCGCCTTTAATCATTGGCGCGGCGGGTGTTTCGCTGCGCGACAGGGTGCGGGCAATAATTGCGGCTTCTTCTTCGGCGCTGCGCTTAGGGGCGGCATTCAGAGCACTGATCAGTCTCGGCGCAAGGCTTTCATCAGACTCAAGCGCCCGCACTAAAGCCAGACCGCTGCGTTCAGTAATCTCTAC